>Ga0208389_1000987_pt1 | contig 12487 bp, 7 predicted proteins | sample CryBogCBH12Aug09_FD_184625 | JGI IMG/M metagenome (GOLD analysis project Ga0208389, IMG submission 184625) | Freshwater microbial communities from Crystal Bog, Wisconsin, USA - CBH12Aug09 (SPAdes) (version 2) | ecosystem: Environmental > Aquatic > Freshwater > Lake | place: Crystal Bog... | reverse complement strand
CGGTCTCAACACTGGTGCGGACGATTATCTGGTGAAACCGTTTTACATCGAGGAACTCGTCGCCCGCTTGCACGCGCTCAACCGCCGGGCATCCGGCCAGCAAAATAATCTGCTTCAGCACGGCGACCTGACGGTAAATCTGCTCACGCGCGAGGTGAAATTCGGCGAGAAAGTGGTCGAACTGACGGCGCGCGAATTTGCGCTGCTGACTTACTTATTGCGTTCACCAGGCCGGACTTTCACGCGAGCGCAAATTTGCGAACACGTCTGGAATTACCATTTTGATCCAGGGACAAATCTCGTGGACGTTTACGTGCAGCATGTGCGTAAAAAATTGAGCAACGCCGGTGGTGATCCGGTTATCGAAACCGTGCGCAGCGTCGGCTACCGCATCTTCGAAGTAAAACCGCGAATATGAACTTGAATTCGTTCCGGCTTAAAATTGCGCTGCTTTCCGGCCTGATCACCGGTTTGCTTTTGATTGGTTCAGGCTTCGGGCTGTGGCGTATTTCATATCAACTCAATCTCGACCACGTTGATCGTGAAATTCGGAATCTTGGCCAGGCCAATTTGGATCGCGTGCAAGGGGGTGAGCATTGGGGCCGATTGGAGGCCGCGCTGAAATTCGTTGCGGGCAACCGGAATTCTTCAGGTTTCATCCTTTGGGTGAAAAACTACGACCAAGTGGTTTATCAATCTCCCGGCTGGCCGGCCAAACTCGCGCCAGAATCTTTTCACGAATTAGAAAACTATGAAGGGCCAAACGCGCTCAAGCCGGGACAATCGTTACCGCCACCGCCACGCCGGGGCGAGCAAATTTCCCCAAAAAATCCCGCACTGCCACTGAAATTCCCCGAATTTTTTACCCGAGATGCGGGCGGTAAAACCTGGCGCATTGCGGTGATGGGCAACCCTTATGTGACGCTCATCCTGGCTGCCGACATGGGGGAATTCAAGGAACGCATGGCGACTTTGCGCAACACTTATCTGGTCGCATTGGCGGTTGTTTTATTACTCGTGGCCGGCAGTGCGTGGCTGGTGGCCAAGCGCGCGTTGCGTCCCGTGGCCATGCTCACCCAAACCGTTGAGCAGGTTACTGCACAGGGCTTGCACCAGCGGATTCCCACCATGACCCACGAACAGGAATTTAACCGCCTCATCACCGTGTTTAATGACATGATGGCGCGCCTGGAAATAAGCTTTCAGCAAGCTACGCGCTTTAGCGCCGATGCATCGCACGAATTAAAAACACCGCTGGCCAGGCTACAAATGGAATTGGAGCAGGCTTTGGCAAGCGCTCCGCCCGACTCGCCGCAGCAGGAAATCTACAGCAGCCTGCTGGATGAAATCAGCCGACTCAAAGCCATTGTTCAAAAACTTTTGTTGCTATCACTCGCGGACGCCGGCCATTTGAAACTACAGCTCCAGCCGGTGAATTTGAGCGCGATGCTCGCCAATGTCATCGAAGATTGTCAGGCCCAAGCCCCGACGTTGAACATCGAAAGCCAGATTCCGCCCGGCATCCACGTCAACGCCGACCCGGATCTTCTGGAACAGGCCTTACAAAACCTTGCCAGCAATGCCGTCAAATACAATCGCAATCGCGGATTGGTCCGCTTCGAGTTGTTGATGGAGGCGGATCAAATAGTGGTGCGCATTACCAACACCGGCCCAGCAATATCGCCCGCAGACCAAGAACGAATCTTTGAGCGTTTTTACCGGGCTGATCCCGCGCGCAGCGGACGAGTGGAAGGGGCCGGTTTAGGATTAAGCCTCGCCCGAGAAATCATGCTTGCCCACAGTGGTGCGTTACACTTGGAAGCTAGCGACAATCGAATCACATGCTTTGTTATGAAAATTCGAGGCAACCGCACCCTCCCGCAGTTGACGTGACTTCGCTTTTTCAGGCCAGTTGATGTGTTAGTATGGGACACCGGTCGGCTTGGCCGGATGAAGTCCAACCGCACGCCATTCTCATACGCCCACGCGTCGAGCACACGACTGCAGAACTCGCTCCCATTGTCCACCCGTGATGCTCTCCAGCTTGCCGGTGCTCTCGTCCTTGGCCCTCCGTCCATGCCAAGTTGTTCACATCGCCGGTTGTAGCCGGGGCGCGAAAATGGGCTGGCGGGAACGGCAATGTCCTTCTGTCTCCCGATGATAATGCGTGAACACGATTTCGTGGGCGAAGAGCGACACCCATTCGAAGGCGTCGGCACGGTCAGCGTCCGAGCCGCCGATTAATTCATGCTGGCCGTTGGGAAGTTTGACGAGTTTAGCCTGACCAAATTGACGGATCAGTTTGGTGCGATAGCGTAGTGGAATCAGATTTTTTAGTTTCATACCCCGCCACTTTACTGAGGGCACTTGGACATTGGCGGTCTAGGTGAAAATAAATCCAAATTAGTGAGGTTGGCTAAAACCTTTTGGGCTGAGTAAAAAGCAACAGCGGCGACGAGGCAATTTTGCACATCGAGATTATGATTAACGCGGAGAAAACCTTGATAAAATGGGCACTTGGTTGAAGTTGGTATTGGTGGGCGCTGGCTTGGCATTGGCGTTGCTAGATTGGATTCAATGAAAAAAATCGAAGCGATTATCCAACTCTCAAAATTAAATGAAGTGCAGGATGCCTTGGAGGACATCGGCATTGACGGGATGACCACTTGTGAAGTGAGGGGGTTTGGCCGGCAGCACCGGCACAATGAAATCTACCGGGGCAAGGAATACACCGTCAATCATCTGCCAATGGTCAGAATTGATCTGGTCGTGGAGGATCAACTTTTGGATCAGGCTGTCAAAGTCATCGTCCAGTCGACCAAGACCGGGGTCGTGGGTGAGGGTAAAGTATTGATTTCGGAGGTAACAGAAGCGGCTTACGCTTTGGCGATTTGAGCTAGCGCCCCGGTTTTCCCAACCGCACGCCCTTTACCCGCTTCACTGTCAGCACCGCCTTGGTCAACGCCTGCATCTTCGCGTCTGGAATCTTGGGGGACAAAATCTGGGCAAACCGGCCCTGCATATTGTCCATCGTCGGCAATGCGGATTCGGTGAGATTGAAAAACTTGCCGTTGTCGCTTCGGACGATGGGCAGGAATTGCTGAAGTTGATTCTTCCGGTCTTCACCCATCAACACGATCACTTCCTGCCGGTCAATCGCTTCGCTCGGTGGTTCGGTTGTGTCCAACTTCTCGTCGGGCGTGGCCGTTTTCATCCACGCTTCCAGCGCCATGACGCAAGCCGACGCATTATGGGCGATGCAGACCAAGCGGGCGGTGGTGGCAAATTCATCCTTGTCCTGATCGTTGGCCAGCTTTTCTGGCAAGAACATCATCGGCCCATCGTTGCCAATCAGAAACAGCGTGGGCGGCATGGAACCCGAATTGCGGAGACAGAACTCCGCATAATGCGCGGCCTGCATCATCAGGTCGGCGAGCGTTTTGATTTGGTCCGGGGCTTTCAACGGTCAAAACGATGGCAGAATCGTTGGTGAACCTGAAGCGCAATTGCAGCGAATGCGACGTTGGTTGGGGAAATCTTTTACAAGACCATCACACACCGGCTGAATCAAAAGCCGAGGACGAATTTGAAGCCGCACAATCCAATAGCCCCAGCCAACCTTCGGCGGCATCAAGATGGCGTTGGTCGGGGAGCGGCAGTTTTTTCATTTAGTTGTGGAACGAGGTCCTTCATTTGGCCCCGGCGCAATACCAGAAGTGCCTCGCCGAATTGTGAAGTTTCGAAGCTTTACCGCGCAAAAATTCCGCCGTTGGCGGAAATCGCCCGCCGCTTCAGTCTGGCCAAATAGGCGCGCCGCCCCGCCGCCGGCAGTGCATTCGCCCGCGCCCGTTCGTCACCGAAGGCGCGCCGGTGAAATTCCTGCTCGATCCGTTCAATCGCTTTGGCTACGGCCAGTTTCATCTCGTTTCAGATTACACCACCAGCCTGGAAAAATGAAGCCCCACTTCCGGCAGCCACTCCGCCAGGGCCGGATCCAGTCCCGCCAGCGTTGCCGCGTGCGCTTCCGCAATCAGGCGCTCCACCCCGTGCTCACGCAGGGGATGTTTGGGCAATCGCTGTTCTGCGTGCTCCAATCGCCGCGCGTGTTGTTCCCGCAACGTCGCGTTTTTCAGCCGCTGATCCTTCATCACCGCCAGCGCGTATTCGCGGCCTTGCGACTCATAAATCTTCAGCCGCAGCCGGTCCAGATGCGACCAAAATTCCACTTCCATCTGCACCGCGCGATCCAGCCGGTGATCCTTCGCCAACGCCAACCGCAACACCGGACGCCGCCGTTGCAAACGGTCGGGACACGCCACCGTTTCGGCCAGTTGCAACAACACTTCCGCGTCAAAAATATGCAGCCACCCTTCCGGCTCCCCCGCTTTCAATAGTTGCAAGCCCAGCGCGGTGGCTTGATCCCAATCCTTGCGCCGCCGCGTCCGTTTCATTTCCGCCACCGTTTGCCGGTCGGCGAATAATCCCCGCACGCGCCGCCGCCACGAACCGGTCACGCGGGGCGGCACGCCAAACACGTCCAGAAAAGGATTTTCCTCCGCACCTTCGCCCCAGAAAAAATGGCTCGTCCAGCCGCCCGCCAGCCACGGTTTGGCCAGGGGCGCACTCAACGCCCCGCGATAATGACCATTGCGGCCTTGAAACTTTGCGGCCGCCAGTGTTGCCAGCAGCGTCTCGGCGGCGGCGGGCGCACACACCAGGTCGCAATCCTCCGTGTGCTCCACCACGCCAAACTCCACGCACGCCAGGCCACCGGTGATGGCGCACGGCACGCCTTTCCGCCGCAGGCGCCGCAGCAGCCCGTGATAAAATTGGTCCAGCGGTGAACGTGAACTTTTCATGGGCATCGGGCCGGACAAATCAGCCCACTGACAGCCGTAGCTGAACGCTGCGCCGGAGCCGGCTGGCCCGCCAACTCGCACAGGTTGTTGATTTGAATTGCGCCCGTTTTCAAGGTGGGGATTATGTCGAACCGCCACCGGTTCGGCGAAACTATTTTACAGCCGGGCCCGCTAAAGCAAAACACCAAACGGTTATGGATGCCATCTGGTGGAGTGTTGCCACCATCACCACGGTCGGTTACGGGGACGTGTATCCCGTTACCACCGAAGGACGGATTACCGGAATGCACCAACATGTTGCACCTTATTTAAGGCCAAATATCACCTCAGAATCTTTACCGGAAGCACCCACTTTGCAGAGGAAAAAGGGGGATCACAAAATGGGCTTGATAATCCGTGGAGAAGGCAGAAAATCTCAAAAAATTGTTCACGCCGGTTGTGGTTGGAAACTTAAATGGGAAATCCAAGGCAAGATCATGAAAACACAAGTTAAGGGGGTTCTATTTGGAGTATTTGTGGCGGCTGGTATGGTGCGGGCGCAAACGCCGCCAGCCATACCACCGAGCGGCGCACATGATGTTTTTTCGATGCCGGCTTCTTTACGCCAGTCGGCGGTTGCGGAGGTGAATGGCAAGGTGGATTACTCCGGCGGCGACATGAATTCCGCTGAGGGGCATAATTTCAACGCATCCATCACGTTGCCGGTATCTCACCAGTTTGGTTTTCAAGCAGACGCCCTTTACAGCCGCATCTCTGATCTGAATTTTTACGGCGGGGCTGGGCATTTCTTCTGGCGCGACCCCAACATCGGTCTACTGGGAGTCAGCGGCGGCTATCTTTGCCGGGATGGCGCGGACCGCGTTGACACCTATCAAGCTGGTGCGGAAGGTGAGTTTTATTGGCATCGGTTTACCTTTGGATTTTTTGGCGGCATCGGCTCCATCCACTACCAATACTCCGCTCCCTTTATTGACACCGATCCGACGCGCTTCGTTGGCCGTGTTTCCGCCGATTATTATGTGCTGGAAAATCTTCGCGCCGGGGCATCTTTCACCACGGCATTTAATGAAAATTTAGGAAAAGGTGAACTGGAATATCAAACGCCAATTAATGGGATCGCGTTGACCGGCGAAGCCGCATGGGGCAACAACGGCTACCACCAATGGCTGCTTGGGGTGCGCTATTATTTTGGCGGCAAAAAAACGTTGCGTGACCGTCAGCGGCAGGACGACCCACCCGGACTTATGTCGCAAGTCCTGCACAGCTTGGGACTCTACGGTGCGGAATTCAACCGCAGGGCCAATTCCTATATCGCCGCAAATCCGGGAACAGGAGTAGTCAGCGATAGTTACGGTAGTTACGGTGTGAGTTCGCTTGAAGCAGATCGTTCTAAACCTGTATTCTTGCCGTCCTTTCCACCAAATCCATTACATTAAGTAAGCGTCAGCACAAAGCTATTCTTCAATCACACCATTCAGAACTTCTGGGTATTTGAAAGGTCAGATGTGACACTTACTTACGATGCCAGTTCAGTAAGCAATTTTTACGATGCAAAAAAGTTCGTAACAGTTGATTCCATCACACCATGCGTTTCAACGCTGGCGCGATGAACTCTTCGTAATAGGGCGAAAACACTTTGCCGGCTCGCACGTCTTCAAGCAACCGTTGAATGTCTGGTTTGAGTTCGAGCAATTTAAGGTCAACGGCAATGTTCATCGCCAAAAGCGTTCGCTTGTCGCGTTGGGTAATCCACTCGCGCATTGCCGCAACCAGTTCGTTGCGGTCTGACTCGACGACGCGCGCCGCAAGCCGCGTAACGAACTGCCCGCATTCATTTCCTGTTGCTCGCGGCGGATAACTCTTAACTTCGCCGTCTAACCACTTAATGATATCTTGTTTTGTCATGGGAAGGGAACTTGTCTGATTGCCGACGGCGGTATCGGCTGGTTGAAGATGTATTCAATTCCACCGCCGCCCGCATTGGGTGTAGACATAATGCGTTGAGGCCCGACGGCTGGATTGATTCCGAGTTGCTGGAGTCTCGCGGTGTCGATTTCAAACAACGCGCCCGGATAGCCCCGGTTAGCCGGTAGTGCTAATTCAATCTGAGCTTGAACGGGTGAGAGGGTGCCGACAGGAGTCGTCCAAGTCAGAGGGCGGTCGTAACCAAGTCCCTTTTCTAGGATGTTTGCAACGTTCCCTTCTCCCGTGTAGTGATAAAGCGTGGCTGGAAGTTGCGCTCCACCCTCTGCGGCAACAACCTCTTCAAAAGCGGCAACCCCTTTGGTTTCAAATGATACAACTGGGAAAGTAGCGGCAAAATTATTGAGCGAATCTGGGGTGGCACCAAGCAAATTCAGAATTCCGGTAGCATCACTCAATCCAAGCATCAATGCTGAACTGGCATAATTTAGCGGCTGTTTCCAAGCTGTTTGGGTGTCCAAGTTGTTGACCAAAGCGCCATATTTATCTGCTTGCTGGCCAACCACCCCGGCAACAGAATCAATCGCCCTGTCCAGCCATGAATTACTTTCATCCCCCGTCGCTGCTGCGTTCAGCCCAAATGGGTCAAGATAACTGACTGGATTGCCGTTGGCATAGGCGTAGTGGTTTAAGCCACCAGCAAAGCCAGACGGGTCGGCACTGACAAACCGGCAAAGATAAGGATTGTAATAGCGCGCCCGCATATACAGCAGGCCGTTGGGGTCGGTCTGCACACCGTAGCGGCCGTTGAACAGAAACGGTGTGTCGTTCGTGCCAGCCCGATAGGTGGTCAGGCCGTAGGCGCTGTATTCGATGCGGTCGGTGACAAGGCCATTATCAGCGGAAAGCGCAATCGTGCTGCCGCGAAAATCATAATGATACGTCAGGGTGTTGGTGGCCGTAGCCGTCTCGGTGATTTGATACAACAAGCCAGCACCGTAAATATAATAGTTGGTGACGCCGTTCTTGATCCGCATCAACACCTGGGGCAATTTCGCATTGGGATTCACCACCAGCACTGTTGAATTTGTGCCGCTGATGAGGCCAACGTGGTTGTTTAAGGTGTCGTAGGCGTTGGTGACGCCGCCCACATTCAAGAGCCGGTTGCGGGCGTCATAGGCATAGGTTGCCAGCGTGTTGGTCATCAGTGGCGCACTAATCAGATTTCCGTCGGCATCGCTGCCAATCGTCAGCGCGCTGGATGTTCCAACTTTGAATGTTGCCAGCCGATTATCATCGTCATACGTCATTGTTCGCGTCGGCACCGTGGGCGTGTGCGGTAACGGCGCAGCGAATTCCCAAGCCATGCTGCCGGAGTTTGTCCAGCCATGTTTGAAAATGGCAATCGGCAGACTATTGGACATCTGTTCCATGATGTTCGTCGCCTGTCCCGCCACATCGTAGCCGATGGTGCGATAAGAACCATTGGGGCGGATGATTGTAGTCACATGACCTGCCAAATCGTAGCTAATCGAAGTTTTCCGCTGCGCCCAATCGGTTACGCTGGTCAAATGATTGTTGCTATCGTAACTATAATAAACACTCTTGCCACCGGGATAAATCAGGTTGGTCACATTGCCACTGGCGTCGTAACGGTATTGAATCAAGTTTCCTAAAATGTCGCGGTAGCTGGCAACGCGATTGTAGGCGTCGTAAGTCCAAGTGTTCGTGAGGCCATTTTCTCTTACGCTTGTCTGGTTATTGTTGGCATCGTAACCGTAATAAGTCGTGCCAAGACTGTCGGTGCGGGTTGACAAACGGCCTTTGCCGTCGTAACTAAGCGAAGTGTTTTGGTTGGCTGGGTCTTTGGTGGCGGACACCAAGCCTTGATGATTGAACACGAGCGAAGATGATCGGCCAAGCGGCGTGATGGTATTGGTGAGACGGTTCGCGCCGTCAAATTGAAACTGCCATTTTTTGCCGTTGCGGTTGGTGAGAATAATTTGATTGCCGGCGGCATCATAGGCGCGGGTGGAAAAATGGCCGGCACCGTCGGTCAACTGAATCAGGTTGCCACGAGCATCCCAAGACTGGCGGGTGACTTCCTGCTGGGCATTCGTGGTGGCGATTTTGTGGCCGTCGGCGTCGTAACCAAACTTCACAGTGCGTTGCAAGGGGTCGGTGGCTGAAATCAAGCGTCCCGCCGAATCATTCGTGTAAAGCGTGGGCTGTAACAGCGGGTCAACGGTCTTGACCAGCCAATCGCGCGAATCGTAATAATTGGTTACAGCCGGTGTGCCTTGGGAAGTGGTTGGCAAAGTGGTTTTAAGCAGATGGCGAGTCGCGCTCCAAGTGTTGGCAACCGAATTTCCGCGCGGGTCGGTAGCGCTGGTCGCATTGCCAACGGCATCGAAGGCAATCTTCAATGTGACATTTGTTGGGGCAACCGTATTGGTTAAATCGCGGCGCAAATTGTAATAAAAGCTGGTCACATTGCCGTTGCCATCCGTATGGCTGGTTGGGTCGCCGATGGAATTATTGACAAAACTTTCGCTACCGAGACTATTCGGATAGGTGATGCTGCTCACAATTCCGTTGCCGTCGTAGCCATAGGTTGTGGTGTTGCCCGCCGCATCGGTGCGAGTATGAAGCGTGCCGTCCGCGTTGAAGGCGTAGTTGACCCAATCGCCCGCGCCATTGGTCGAGCCAGTCAAAGAAAAGTTGGTGTTGTAACCGAACGTGCTTGGATTGCCACGCGGATCAACGGAGCGAACCAGGTTGTTTTGATTATCGTAGAAAAATTGATTGGTGTAATTCAGGGGATCAATGGATGCCACGAGGTTGTTATAATTGTCGTAGATATACCGATTGGTTTCGTTCAGGGGTGAAACGGTCATCACGACATGGTTCTGGCCGTCGTAGAAAGTTTGCGACAAGTTTCCAAGCTGGTCTTTTACGCTGACCAACCGGCCTTGGTCGTCGTAAGTAAAAACACGTTGTCCGCCCGCCGGGTCTTGCTCGACGGTCTGCCAACTGGACCAATAGAGTCGCCACGTCTTGTTGGTGTCGCCCTGCGTGTATTGCGTCGTGATGTGCCCCTGACTGTCGTAAACATTGCTGACCACCAACCGGTTTAAGGCATCCAAGGTCGCCGTGATTTGATGGTTGGTGTCATAACCGTAGGTGGTGGGATTGCCCTCGGCATCGGTGAACGAGACTAGGTCGCCCTGGGGATTATAAGCGGCGGAGTAGCTATATTTGATAGTGCGGGTGCCATCCGAAACGGAGGTCAGTTGGTTGCTGGTATAATAAAAAGTGAACTGGCGTCCCTTCCAATCCTTGACCGTGCTAACCAAATTGCTGTTGGTGTAGGTCAGTGAAAGGGATTGACCATACTGGTCAACAATATTGGTCAGCCGGCCTTGGGAATTGAAATTGAATGCGTTGCCATGTCGTTGGGAAAGGGTATAGGCCGATCCATTTTGGGTCAGAGACAGGGTGCAATTGGGCGGGGGAGTGAACACCCCATTGGGTTGCTGGACAAATTGCACAGTGTCCTTACCTAAACTAACGGACACACCGTTCTTGGTTAGCTGGTCAACACCCCATTTAGTAATCAAGGCCGTGGTCAGCCAGTTTTTGCCATTGGGGGTGCCGCCGTTATAGGTGGCGATGGCGGCGGCAGTGGCCGTCAGCATGGCGGCGGACTGTGCCGGAGTGGTGCCACCCAAACCGGCTTCGGGTGCGGGAATATTATTCGCGGTCACACAATAATTATGAATCCATCCTCCGGCCATACCTGCTGGATTACTGTTCCGCCGGGTGCCATTGTAATAACGGGACAAAGTGATGCCGCGTGGTTCGGCCTGACCGAGCGACAAATCGGTGTGTTCTACCTGAAACGTTCCATCTGCTGCATCCACTGGATCAGCAATGGTGATAGGGGTAAAGCCAATTGGCGAAGTAGTAAAAGTCCCCGGCTGGGAATCACTGGCTACATTGACATAATTGCAATCAACAGCCTCCTCCTTAAAGGCTGAATAGCCGCCATGATACCCGCCCGAAATAGCCATCTGCGAAATTGTGGCACGACCATTCACCGCCTGCCTCGCCTCGTAACCGTAACCCGCCCAACTGCCGGACACGGCGCTGACATGATTGGAACCATTGGCCGGCAGCAAAACGTAGTAGCCCTGATTGATATAGTTGCTGAAAATAATGCCCAAAGTGCCGGAATCATAACCCGTCAAATAACTTTGCACATTAAATCCCGTAGTCCAGTTGTTGCTGCTAGCCAGATAAACAGCCTGGCCATTGGTGTTGGCAATTTGCAGCATCTTCACCGTCGAGGCCGCGACAAGGTTGGTGTTTTGCAGCTGCTCAATGAGGCCGTGCTCCATCGAACTGGCGAAGAACGACATTAAATCAAATTGGACGTTTGAGATTTGAATATGCGGCACATCGTCACCTCCGCTGGGATACTCCCCGCAGAATTGCATATAAACGTCCACATAATAACCGTGGCCGGTTTCCTGCGCCATACGACCGATCCGGTGATAATACATGGGCGACATACCCAATTGTTGGGCCAGCATATCGCCGACGGCTTTGGTCTGGAGCAACCAGTTCAAGCCCATGATATTCAAACTCTCGCTGGTCACTTGACGTGTGCCGTTGGTCAAACCCTGTTGCAAATAGGTGTCCAGCTTGTTTTCGCGCTGCTGCAACCAACCCCAATCCGGCTCGAACGCATACATAATGGCGTAAGTTGAATTGGTCCGTTGATAGGCGTTGGTGGCGGTTTGGTCGGCATAATTGCCGTCAATGTAAGTGTTGTTGGCGCTCCAAATTCCATCCGGATGATGCACATAGATAATCACGTTGGTTGAGAGACTCGAACCGCTTGTGGCCTGCGATAATAAATTGCTATCGTCCTGCCAGAGTTGCGCGTTGCCACCGGTGTCAAACGTAAGCGCCAGCCGCTGGCCTTGCAGTTGCGGGAAATACCATTGATAATTGGTGCCCGCAAACGTGATTTTCAACGTGGACATCATGTTTGTCGGCTCGTAAGTCCAGGTTAAGATGGGCAATTGGCCGCCAAAAGTTTCGGTGGTAAAGTGAGTAGTAGAAGTGAAATCCGACGGGTCATAAGCCGGAACGATTTGCCAGCCGCCCAAAATCTGCTGCACGCTGGCGTTGGGCGAATTGCTCTGAATGAAATTGAGTAAATTGGTGGCGTAGCCCGTAAGTTTACTCCGCACGCTGGCTTCGCTCAAACCTTGTGCATAGTTGACGTTGTCCGTGCCACTGGCAGCGGTTAGCAGATCATTGCTGATGGTGCCGCTACCCATGGCGTTGGTCAGGGAAAAACCAGAGAGTGCCGGCACCGGCATGTTGATTTTGAACGCCGGGTCGAGTTGATAAGTTGTCGAGCCATTCGTCAGCACAACCCATGTCCGTTGGATAAAAAAATAGTTGCCGTCACCGGGGTCGTAATAGGCGGGATAGCCACGCTGCATTAACAAATCTTCCAAGTAAGTCGAGGTAGTCGTCCAGTTGGTGTTGGGCAAGGTCAGTTGCCACCAATGATGCAAATCATAGCCTTTATTATTGGGATCATCGTAAGGCATCTGCATCCAGCCGAATTGATAAGCGACATTATTAGAATAGCCCGCCGCCGACAACAGGGCTACCAACAACGCCGA
>Ga0208389_1000986_pt1 | contig 12490 bp, 10 predicted proteins | sample CryBogCBH12Aug09_FD_184625 | JGI IMG/M metagenome (GOLD analysis project Ga0208389, IMG submission 184625) | Freshwater microbial communities from Crystal Bog, Wisconsin, USA - CBH12Aug09 (SPAdes) (version 2) | ecosystem: Environmental > Aquatic > Freshwater > Lake | place: Crystal Bog... | reverse complement strand
TTGAAACGAGTCTTATCCAAACAATCATCAAATGTTTTTAGTCCAGTCTTGTGTGTATGATTTTCATCACATGCCCAAGTAGGAACGTCCAGCATCATTGACCAATCAGCGGTTTGTTCCAACCAATCTAAAATCTGTTGACGAACATAGTTAGCCTTGGGCCCTTCAAAATCTAACCAATCAAATTTCAAAACACCTTTACCAATCTGGAATCCGCCTGAATCGCCTAACATCATTGTGTTAGCACGATCACGTTGTTGAATCATGCTGTCTTGTGTTTGACTTTTTGTTAAATCTAATTGAGCATGACCTGCAGAATATAAACTATATTTGTAATAGAAGTATCCTTCTTCGGGATTTAAAAAGTTCATACCTTCAATACCTCGATCAAATCCCGCAGGAATACGATCATCGGGTACAAACTTTTCTAATCTCTGTTTGGCAACATAAGTGCTATAGAAAGAGCTAATAGCTGGCAAATAGCAGGCATAATCCTTATTCAATACACTTAAATCTACTGGTGGTTTACTTTTCATTTCGTTTTTGTTCCCATAATTTTTTTCTTGCTTCTGACATCTTTCTTTTAGTTTTGTCTGACATCTTTCTACCTTTAAGTGTAGCACTTATTTTCTCTTTTTGCAAGTCCGACATTACTTTACCTTTTTGTGCGGCACACATTTTAGCACGGGTTTCGGCACTTACTTCTACTCCTAATCTGGAGCCTTTTTGAACACCTGTCTTGCCTTTATTCCAAGGAGTTTTACCTTTACCAGCTTCGCTTAATTTTTTTCTATGCTCTTCTGATTTTGTTTTACCTTTTAACGCTTCTGATATTCTTTCTTTGTGTGTATCTTTTCTTGGTTTCTTATTTGCTTCGGAAATAGTCTTTCTCCCTTTTTCTGATAGGTACGACCCGATCTTTATATCTTTGTTCCACGGAATAATGCCTGCCGATCCATCACCACCGTCTGTCCTATTATGTAAAATACCTGTACCTATATCTTTTCGACCATACCATCTAATCATTCTACGCTCAATAGCAAATGCTCCAAGCTCTGTTAAATTTGTTTCTAATATAACAATTCTATTTAGGTCTTTAGGAACAATAACAGAGTGAGACTTTTGCCACGCTCTGTCATCTTTCCCTTTACCAATATAATACGGTGTTAAATCTTTAGTTCTCAAATAAGCATATACATAAAACATAATAGTTCTCCTATATGTTTATTTATACTTACTTGCTATATATACCTATTATTATTCACCTTTAATCATTTTTAAGCCTTAGCTGGAATAATATATTTGTAAGTAGCTAACCCACTATCCATAGTGATCTGTAAAGCACCGGCATCACTAATGCTGAGTTTACAGGTATTGACATCTGCAATTTTTAAGATACTTAAAATTGCCTGAACTGGCCATGTATGAGAATGAGATAGCTTACCAGTAACATCAGAGGCAAACACAAATTCGCCACCGTGTGAACTCTGATCGCCGAAAATAAATTTCAAATTATTATTTTCTACTTTAACCAAGAATGTAGTATGCTCGTTATTAGCGCCTGCTTGAAACTGAAAGCGCTGAATTGCTTGTAAGGAAGGAGTTACCTCAACATTCCAGTTAGCCCCACGGAATTTAACGGTCTTGAGCTTTTCATTAACAATATCTGCGTTCATAAAACGATAATCATTCTTAAAGTCACCAGCTTTGTTTTCAAAGTGTACGCCTACTGGTACATTATCTTCGCCTTTGGTTTGGCGAGTAACAGTAATAACTGCGTCTTCTTTGTATTCTGGAATATTCAAAATAGTGTTTAGTTTGCTGAGATTAGGCATACCAAATACTCCAATAAAATCTGCTACTGGTCCTTTGAATTTGGCCTGCAGAATGATGCTACGATTTTCAGAAAGTGCTTCTAAAATGGTATTATCTTCTGTGCCTGTAACTTTAGCAATATCAATGCCTCCGAGGCTGTGTGTATGTTGTACGATGTCTAAAAGGTGGTCTTTCATATTAATTTCCTTAATGTTGTGTTATTGTATATGATATATTTAGAAAAATCAATGCCTGTTTATTCAAAAGTGAATAAATCAGCAAAGGTTGAACTGATGTCAGTATTTTCGGCAATTTGCCAGTTCAATACTCCCAACAGGTTGTCTACCTTTTGATCTACAATGGTGGATTCCATTAGGTTATCATCAAATGGTAAATCTTTGAACCACTGTGGAATGTGTGTTTCATCAGTGGGATATCCTACGCTGGTGTAGCCCAGTGGATTATCTTTGAGTTTACATACGATGGTCTTCATACCATCAACAATGCCCATACTATAGTTGTCACCGTACATACGTTTCAGATTGTTCCAGTTCATAGCAGCACGAACGTGTCCGGGCATATTGGCTTTACCAAGTCTTGCTTCTTCGGCAGTATACTTGGTCAAGTTGTTGACACGTTTGGGTGTGCCTTTTTCCCAAGCCGGGCGGTCTTGGAACAATAACTTAAAGTCTTTGACCTTTTTATAAATGTCTTCTTTTTCTGTACCAGTTAGCACATCTAACAAGATTTCACTTAAAAAGTCTTGCACTACTTTGGGAGTATCGCTACGCTTCAAGTCCAAGCCCATGGCTTTAACTTTACCTGGCTTACCGCCAACATCTTGTCGCTTGCCTTCTTTGTCAAAGATCAATACTGCGTATCGTTTCTTTTTAATAAAAAGACCTTTAGTGGCAATAAGTTCTCGGCCACCTTTGATAATAGCGCCCATCTCACGGGGGCAATGGCAAGCACGTTCCATAAATCCTGGGAATGAATCATTGACTTGATCAGCAATATTATCATATACCTGAATACAAGTATCCTTATTCCATTCCATACGACCGGCTGCCACATCATCTTTGATAGCAGGCCAAGCAGTAAAATAAACTGAGTCAGTATCACCATAGATAATAGCATCACCCACGTGATCATATTTTCCAGTGATAGCTTCATTTACAAAACTATCCATATGTTTAGCAATAGTTCTGCCAGTTAGTGTAGTACTTTGTCCAATACGATGATCAAAGAATCTACAACCTGGATTCAAAATAGCACCATACAGACTATTCAAGTTAATCTTCTTAACCAGTTGTCGTTTGTCCCAGTATTCTTCTGCGGCCTTGTCTCCGGCCGCAATAGCTTCTTTGAGCTTGGCCTGCATCTGTTTACGTTCAGCATACCACCGTTCTAGCAGTCCCGGGATAATACCTTTTTTCTCATAGGTAAACAATGTGCCATTGGCACTAATAGTCCAAGGCTTGTTGCTGTCAAATACCAGTCGCCAAATATCAGCAGCACTCATTACATCACTGGTACCATCCGCTTCCCACTCAACAGTAATTTCAGTTCCGGCATCGCCACGCATAACTGCTTCGTATTCAAAGCTGCCAAACAATCCCTCCCAAGCAGCTGCAAAACTAGAACCACTGGACATCTTTTCTTTGATGTAGTGGTCAGTCATTACAGGTTTCAGCTGTCCAATAATTGTTTCTGGTCCCATATTAAGGGCTCGAATAGCCGAGGGATAGAGCGAGTTGATGTCAATTGCTCCGATGTAGTCGTGCATTCCGACTTTGGGATAAGCAACATAGGCACCTGCGGCCTGCGACTCTGTGTCTGATTCTTCTTCTCTATGTTTCCTGTTAGGTACGACCAATCCTTGACTGTGTGCTTCATTGATAATTGCCTGTTCTGTTGTTGCTACTGCGCCCATTGTGGTCATCAATAACACCGTGTTATCGTGAGCAATGGTATTTGCTAAGTCTAAGAATCTTAGTTTCTTATCCAATCGTGATAACAACATGGTATCCTGGCGATTATAAGTAATAAACGTTGGAAAATCCTTGTTGTACAACTGATCTAATGTGCCTTCGTATTGTGTTTTGCGTTCTCCTAGTTCATATTCAGAAATAGCATCCAAGCTATAACTGTGGCGTTCTTCATATGTATACTTGCGATACAGTTGCATATAGTCCAAGTGGACTCTACCAACTAAATCAAATGTTACGCTTTCTGTACCATAGCGTTCAAACATTCTTTGATTGGGATATTGTCCCCACAAGCATAATCTGCGTGTGTCGTCTTTGCTGAGCACACGAGTAATGCGTCCAGTGGTATAGGGAATATCATAGCCTTCCGAGTTCCAACCGCTTAGGATATCTGCATCGTCTATTAGGTTAAGAAATGTATCCAACATATCTTCCTCACGTTCGAAGATATAGCAGTCATCAAACTTTTTAGTAATTTCTTCTGCGGTGGCCCAGCTCATACCTTTGGGAGGTACTACCAGCGTTACTAGTTTTTCCAACCAATCCATATACACACTGATGGCAGTGATAGCATTGAACGGATCGCTAACTGGACTAAATCCACGTTTAGGATCAAAGTCTACTTCAATGTCAAAAAATGCAGTATGTAACTTGGGAGGTTCTGCACCTAAATAGTTTTCTTCAAGGCATTTGAATACAGGTTTGATATCGCTTTCCCATAGTCGCTTATTACCCTGTATACGCATTTCCTTTTGGAACTCTTTACCGTTGTTGGTGGTAAATCTACTAACAGGTGTGCCGTAAATAGTACGGTGCTTGCCCCTTGGGTCATCGTAATAAAACACATAGTTGGCAGGATACTCTTTGTATACCCGTTCGCCATTTACACGTTCTACAATGTGTATGCGATCACCTTTGCGATCAAATAATGCGTCTACGTAACTCATTGAGTGATCATCCTGAATAACCCCACAGCGTCAATGCTAACAAGCAAACAGTAATTAGCAAGCATACCAAAGCTTCCACGAGTCCAACTAGCCCAACCGTACATAGCGCAACCAGATATCCAAACAGGGTAAAGAGCCAAAAGAGGAGGATTGGGTACTGTAATAGCCATGGTGAGGCTACAACTAATACTAATAGCCCAAGCCAATATTTCAACACAGAACCTCAGTGGCCACTCGCGATAATCTCGCTCGGCCCATTTATAAATATCGACAAATGCATTTGATATTTGATCCATTAAAGGGTTTTACCTACAGTTTCCAAAATAGTATTAAGCTCGTCGTGATCTTTATTGGTCTCGCCTAATTTAGCCTTGTGTGCAATTTTAATTGCTTTTTTAAGCAATGCTGGTTTAATTTCCAATTCTTCTGCGATTGCTTTAACTGTGTCGTTAAGTCCAGCAGTAAGATCTTCTACTTCTTGTAGTACAGTCATACCCTCATTGATTAATTGGGTAAGTTTAATTTTCGCCTCGCCATTGAATGTACGGTCGCTCATAAGTTCTCCTAAAAAATTATTGTACAGGAATACCTGCAGTAAGTCAATCTACTTCTGCAAATTCGGTTACCATCATAACTGGACTAATCCAATCATAAGGTATTTGATTTGAGTCATCAAATCTTAGATTAAAATGTGGCCAATTAAAGTGTACTCTTGCCAAATCTATATAGTATCGATCTCTAGCTTCGGCCATTGCTTGATGATCAATGTTGTCTGCAGACAATATTTCTTTGATATAAGGCAACCAAAATAATGGCATATCTTGTAGTGTAAATTTATAGTCAGCACCGTTGATATCTGCAGCGTATAAATTCTTTGCCAATGGATTGATGTTGATACTGTTAGCATCATTATCATCGAATCCATAACGAACAATTATTGCACTTTCAAAAAATCCTGGAGGAATTTCCAAAGGTGGAGCAGTTTCTGCATTGATGCCCACGTGATGATATCCATCAAAATGTCTAAACTGTTCTTTGATAGGAGTATACATTGTGTTGTCAGGCAACATTACTGAATTCCAATTTTCTGTTCTAAATACTGGACCTGTGGTAACTGGAAAGTTTGTAATGTAATACTGCAAAAATTCTTTTTTCATAATGCGAATTGCATCATTGCAGGGAAAATTCCAAACCAAATATGACTTACACTCAGTCAATGCACCGTGTCCCAAATAGGAAGCACGAATACTTTCAGGATAATGGCTAGTGCCGATAACTGCAAAAGGATCTGGATCTGCAAGCAATAGGTCTAATCCTCGAGACATAATCTCAATACTGCTGTCCATAAAAATATGATCTTCATTACCCATTGGGAACACTAGATCATCGTCCAGTTGATCCATTTCGTCTTTGACTGCTTGCCATTGTTCTTTTGTGTTGGCTCTATACCAATGAATGCTAAGTCTATCTGCTGGAAAGATACTTTCTAACCAGGCCTGCATATCTGCTTCACGGCCGGCAAATGCATCTGCTAGTTCTAAATTAAAAATAAATTTAGTAGTTAATGGTAGTAATGGTGCGTAACTGGCAAAGCTGTATTTTGCAATATCGTATCTATTGTCGTTGCGCAGATTGTATCGGGGGATTACGTTAGGGTTGAGTCTTACGTCGGTAATTTTACAGTTGAACCAAATGATCATAATTGAATTAAAAGTTATAGTTGATTATACTATATTTAATTAGAAAGTCAAGGTCACTTTGGAATAAAAGAGTAGCGAATTCCTTCATTCTGGGCAGCACCCGCCCTCCCGGTCCTAAGGCCAAGGTCTTACTTTAAGCTAGCACGCAACATCCAGCCGTGTTTGCGATGTGCATCCATTCTTTCGGCTAAAAAGTTGCTGAGTCCAGCTTCGCGTTCGCGCTCGCTAAGTTCGAACACCAGTTTTAATACTTTGATTATTTTTTCATTATCTTCCAATAATTCTGCAATCATTGCTTTAGCAGGAATAATATCGGTTTCGTCTTCAATTTGTGTCAGCATACTTAGGCGTGTGTAGCTGCCAGGAGTATAACTGCCTAATTTGCGAATGTTTTCTGCAAATGGATCGATGCTTTCGTAAACTTCGCTATAGATAGCTTCAAACAATTGATGATATTCAAAAAAGTCTGCACCTTCCACATTCCAGTGAAAGTAGTGACTTTTCAAATAGAAACTGAATTCAGTACTAAATGCAATTTTGAGAGCTTTAACTAATTCTTCCATTTTTCTTCGCTTTACTATTTCGTGTAGGGATCAATTCTTGTTGTCTGCGTGGATTACTGCCCACTGGACTAATGGCATTACCGTCGCCGATGATAGCAGTACTGCCATTATAAGCAGCTAGATTCATACCTTCTGTCAAAGGATTACCAAATGCTTTGTGTGCCTCAAGTATACGCTTACGGCCAGCAGTTTCTTTCAAGTACCAACCATTGCGGTCTTTTCTCATACCAAACTGTTCACGCAATGCTGCAGCAGGTGTACCTACTACATTATAATAGATTTTACTTTCTCTAAATCTTCTGCGATAATTTAAGCGTTCTTCATAATCTGAATCATCTTCTTCGTGATCTGGGCGTGCTACGCCAGTACCACCACAGGTTCTGCAACTGGTTCCTTCGTGTTGGCCTTCGCCAGTGCCGCGGCAATCATAACACTCGTGATCATCGTCGTCCTCAGGATGGCCTTCCGCCACACCTTGTTCTTTTATATTAAATATTTTCTTTGCTTTGTCGTTAAGATTGTTGGGTCTAATAAGTTTAGCAGGTATTGTTTTTGCTTGGGACTGTATTGCTTTATGTAGTCTATGGTTGCCATCAAGGATCCATTCTATTTGACCTTGCTCATTTACCATAATTAAAATAGGAAATTGATTAGACACCGTTACTTGATTAACTCTTTCTATTTCTTCTGGGTTACCTTCCCAATGAAGTAGTTTACTCTTTAGATTATCGTTTATCGGTAAATTTATTTGTTTAATGTGTTTGGTTAATTCTAAAATATCCTGTAGTGTAATCGTATCTGTGTCATTAGACCAACTTGTCTCAGCACCACCTTCCGCCACACCTTGCTTTAAGCAATGTTTTAGTTCTTCAACGGCTTCTTCGTATGAATCGTAGCCCGCATTGTCTATGTCGTAAGCATAACATTTCATATACCATTGGCCGTTGCCAGGACTTGATTCACGGTCAATACCAACTTCGCCTACTGGCTTACCATTCTTCTTAAAGATTTTGCGTTGTTGGTCTGCATGGCCTTCCTTCACACCTTTGTTTGGTACACAGTTTCTTACTTGTTTACCTGTAACACTAGATTTCTTAGTACCTTCTGCGTGTTTGCCAGGCCAACATTTGGTGTATCCATTTGAATCTTTTTGACCCTTTTTAATTTCGTTAAGATTGCCGTGTGTTTGGCACATACCGCAATCAGGGCAGGTCATTTCCATAGTTATATCTTCATTGTGTTTCTTTTTACCGGCACAATGCGCCTTTTGACTGAAACCTTTTGGATGTGAGCAATTAATACTGCTCTTGTATTTTTGACTCCATTTTTCGTTTAATGCAGCTTCTTCCATAGCCTTCTTAAAACCTTTGCCTGGTACCCAACCTGCAACAGGCTTACACTTGCATTTACCTGGTGTACAACTACAGTTTTTCATACCACATTGCATACAACGTTTTTCTGAATCTTCTGCTACACTTTCGTTATAATGGTCGTACTTGTCACGTATAGTGTCTAATTTTTCGTCGCTGGCACCTTCTCTACCTGCTTTGGCCAATGCCTTCATACCATCCTTGCCATATTTCATTACACCTTTAGCAGCACGACTCATATTGCGTTCGCCTTCTGCAATATCTTCTTCTTCAATGGTTGCTGGCTTGATATTTCTTCTTTGCATATCTTTAACATATTCATCTCTGTTATGATATACAACCTGTGTTCCTTTTGGTCTTTCTGACTGCTTCATTAATTCGTCGTAGTCTTGTTTAGTTAACTTCTTAGGGGCACTGCTTACTTTTGTTGCATAGTCAGTGGGACTAGGTTTCTTAGGACTCATAAAACCAAACATTTCATCTACTTCAGCCTCTTTCATATCCTTGGGCTTTTGATGATGTTTTTTCATATTAATGGCAATTGCAGCCTGTTGAGCAGCATTAGCAGCTTCTTGTATTTTTTTGTTATCAAATAAATCGTTAATAAACATTATTGTCCTTGCTTTCTTGCTACTTGTTGCAATAAGTTAGCAACTTGGCTACCTTTGGTAGGATCACTGAGTGCATCGCCTACCAAGTCTGCCAGTTGTTTGGTTTGTCTTAGTTGTGGACCAGTAATAGGTGTATTGGTATTTTTACTATTGCCCATTGCCATCAATGCTTGATTGGCCTGTTGTGGATTGATATTCTTATCAACCGATGCAATCTTACTGAGATTATTTTTGGCCATCATTGATTTTTGTACATTTGCAGCTGTAGTTTGTGCATCTGGGTTTTGTGCACCACCTGTGGTACTGGGAGCACCTGGTGTTGCACCGTATTCTTTAACTTGTTGTGGTTTTGCAGGAACATCAAACACCACTTGATATTTGCGAATTTTCGGATTCCAAATAGTGCGACCTTTAACACCGCTTGTGCGTTCTTGGCGATTCAATTGGTTCCAAGTTTTAGCAACTGTGTCTTTAGGAGCTGCCTTGGGTTCTGAATTTTCAACTTGTTCGTATGCTTCTTTGACACGACGAATCATTGAAGTAGCTTTGGCAGTTTTGTCCAGCTCAAGCATAATGCTTTCTTCGCATCCACCCACCAACTTACCAGCAAATGGATGACGGTGATCTTTTCTTGGCTTGGCTTTGTCTGTGCCTCGAACTTGGTCTCCAGGCTTTTGCTCGGGCTCACCGGCAAAAGTATATTTGTCGACTGCTTCCAATAACTGCTTCATTGAACTCATTTGGCAGCTCGTTTCTTAATAGTTTTCTTAAATGGATTAGGACCATTCCACTCTGGGCCGCCTAATAAATTTGTTTTGCCACTACCGCCTTTGACTACAGTAGCAACACTGCCTGCACTGCTTGCACCACCACTGGCATTTTCTCTAACACCGTGTCTGTAATGTCCGCGCAATTGATTTTTAGCTAACTTGGTAACAATGGAGTTGCGCTCGTCGATTGGTTCTTCTTGGCTCATATCTGTAGGAGTTGAGTCCTGTGTCATTAACTGGTATTCCATATACTCACGGACTGTATTCAAATAGTCATTGGCTAGCGTAATTTTAGCACTTACCCAGCCTTCCAATCCCTGTTGCTCGCTAACGTGTTGCAACATTTTGTGCAGAGCAATTGCGTGTTCTGCAGCGTGATAAAGCTCTTCGCGGGCCATTTGCACTTCGTGATCCATGTGCATTTGATGTGCGTCTTCCGCAATACCTTCGTGTAAAAAATCTTTGCTGTTCATTGTATACTATCCCAGATGATACTATATTTATTAAGATTTTAATTCAATTGGAGTTAAGTTAACTCCAGTGGGAAAACTCTTGTTAAAATGACGCATAATAATACCCGCCATAACGTGTGCTTGGTTTTCTTCAGGACTACCAGTACGTCCACTGCCAGAAGTTAGTTCATTGAGTGTATATTGTTTGTAGTGTGTTAATTCGTGTGCCAAAGTGCGTAAAATATCCACTGGATGACGATCAGCTATAGCAAGGTGTATAGTACAGGTGTTGTTGACAAAACGTCCAAAAGTTGCTTGTCCGTCTTTGTCTTGAATGTGTTTCTCCAACTTGATTTTAGGCAACTTATCAAGTTTCAAATCCTGCATTGCTATAGGCAAAAACTTGGCCAATAAATTTGGAAACTCTGCATCACTATTAGAGTTGATGCTTTCGTTACAATGCCAACGACGCAGGCTTTTGTTTATATTACTGTTAGGATCTCGTGCGGTTTTAGCACTGGTACGACTCTTTTTCATACCTTTCATACGTGCACAAAAACTACTACGACGTTTGGCATCTGCACTGCCTTTTTTAATCTTCTTAGGAGATTTGGTAACTGCAGTTTTGATTTTACTGCCTGGATGACTACGACGATAGCTTTTTACTGCTTTTTTACTCATTCCACCTGCACGTGGATTTTTATGTTTTTGCCAACTGTCTTTGTTTTCGTCAATCTTTTCTCTAAAAGGACGAATCCAAGTAAACTTGGTACTAGCAGGTACCCACTTGATACCTAGGCCGCGATTGCCTTTTTCAGGGTCAGTATCAATCAATAACCATTCTTTTTCTTGGCTAAACGGCACTGAATATTGCTTACGCAGTATGCGCACAATCTTACCTGTGTCAGCCAACTTGCCCATCATTGCACGGCCGCCTTCTTCGTCTTCGCTGATTACACCCAAGAATGTATCGGCAAAGTCTTTGCATAACGACTGTAGTTTATCATTTCGAGTAGCTGCAGTATGGAATAATTTTTTAATTGTTTCTTCTTGTGAAGGATCTTTGTAACCACAGTAAACTTTGTGTACATTGGTATCATTGATAAGGTCTGTGCAACTTTCACCGTAACGCTCATCCATTGGACTGCAACAAGGGCTTAGTGTAGTAACAATGATACTGCCTTCGGGAATCTCGCCGTATTTTTTATTATACTCGTCTATAGCTGCACGTTCGCCGTGCACACGTTTGCCTTCGTCGGCAAGATAATTTATACCCAATGCAATTTGATTTTTTGGATCAATTACTGCCGATGCAACCATACCGTAGTAGTCCGGACGATCCTGTTGACCTTGTATAATCATTTTACACAAATGTGCCAATACACGATCCAGCTTGTCAGTGTCGTGTATATGAAAATCGTCTGGGTTGACAGTTTCTGCTAACTTAAATGCACGTAGGTTCTTCATTGGAGTGTCTGGATGCACGTCTACGGTTAGTGCATTGCTCCAACGTGGATCGCGTGCTTCTTTTTTATTCTTAGGAATATATCCACTGGCATCTTCTCTTACATTACCGCCGTGTATAGGACTAGTACTGTAATCGCCGTCAGGCATTTCATCTTCACTAACAGGTTGTATTTTATCAAATATGTGTGCTAATTCTGGTGTAGCACGGCCATACAACTGTTTTAGGAATTCTGCACGACCTTTTTCGTTATCTTTTAGTCTTAGCCATAGATTACGGCATTCAGTGCCATGGCTAACATCGTATGTTTGTCCGTCGATATCAATTGATTTTTTGATTTCAGGAACTACAACTACATAGCCGTGTTCCATAGCAGGCATTGCATCATTCTTCCCCCAAGTTAAAAAGTAACTGGGATCTCCGGCTTTTTTGCCTGAAGCAGCATTATCACGCTTTAGATAAGAATCGGGGTTTAATCTTTTGGCATCAGGTGCACCCACTGCAGTAACAAATACTGTAGTCTCAGGATCAAAACCTTCGGGCAATTTGTACATTTGATTGCCTTCAATGATATGATTGGCAGGGATACCTGCAGCAGTCATTAACTGATATTTGTCGCTGAAATTAAAAGGACTTTTGGCACTGCTTTGATCATTGCTGGTAACAATATACACATTGTCATTACCAAACTTTTTTTGGAGTGCGTGAAAAACCCCGGCGTGCCCTTGATGGAAGGGTTGAAAACGTCCGGGGTAGGTTACAACTATACGGGTTGCGCCAGCTTCAAATAGTTCAAATGAGTACATACT
>Ga0208389_1000984_pt1 | contig 12517 bp, 7 predicted proteins | sample CryBogCBH12Aug09_FD_184625 | JGI IMG/M metagenome (GOLD analysis project Ga0208389, IMG submission 184625) | Freshwater microbial communities from Crystal Bog, Wisconsin, USA - CBH12Aug09 (SPAdes) (version 2) | ecosystem: Environmental > Aquatic > Freshwater > Lake | place: Crystal Bog... | reverse complement strand
ATTGGCAAAGTAGCGTTAAAATCAAACAAGCCACCTTCTGATTCTGTACTAACTGATTGTAAAGCTAACGAGAATAAGGAATTTGTCATTGTTATTATGGTTTCTAATAGACCCTTAAAAAATATTTTAGTGGTTTACTTAACTACTAAATGTAGTTAAGTGTACTAAAAAATATGTTACTTGTAATGTATGATTATGCAGTGAATGGGTTAGCGAATAGAAGTGCTAGAGCAACTACTAGACCGTAAATTGTTAGGGATTCCATGAAAGCTAGAGATAACAGAAGTGTGCCACGGATTCTGCCTTCTGCTTCAGGTTGGCGAGCGATCCCTTCTACAGCTTGAGCTGCTGCAGAACCTTGTCCAATACCAGGACCAATTGCAGCTAAACCTACAGCAAGACCAGAAGCAACTACAGACGCAGCAGATACGATTGGGTTCATAATTATTATAGTTATAGATAAGTTGATTATTTGATTAAAATATTTTAGATTCTTTATTTTAGGAGTTAGTAATATTTTACAATAATTGAAAAATCATTGAATGATTTAAAACATTTAGTGATGACCATGTTCTTCCACTGCTTCACCTATATATGCAGCAGATAAAGTTGAGAAAATTAAAGCTTGCACAGAGCTAGCAAATAACCCAAGTGTCATAACTGGTAAAGGTATGAATATAGGAACAAGAAGAGCAAATACTGAAACAACTAATTCATCAGCTAGAATATTTCCGAAAAGACGGAAGCTTAATGATAAAGGTTTTGTAAAATCTTCTAAGACATTAATAGGTAAAAGAATTGGTGTAGGTTGTACATATCTCCCAAAGTAATTTAAGCCTTTTTTGCTTATCCCACCGTAAAAGTAAGATAAAGATGTCAACAAGGCTAGTGCAACTGTTGTATTAATATCGTTTGTTGGAGCAGCAAGTTCTCCATTAGGAAGATGAATTAATTTAAGAGGAATAAGTGCTCCAGACCAGTTTGAAACAAATATGAATAGGAAAACTGTACTTACGTATGGTACCCATGGTCTATAATTATGTTCCCCAATTTGATTTTTTGCGATATCTTGGAGAAATTCATATGCATACTCCATGAAGTTTTGAATTCCTTGAGGGACTTTTTTAAGATTTCGTGTTCCAATTATTGCAAATGTTAACAATACAAAAATTACGAACCAAGACATTAGTATGGTTTGTCCATGAATTTTTAATCCCAAGACTTCCCAGTATAAGTGTGTTCCAACTTCAATCTCTGCTAGCATGTAAGAACTGATAAAACTATAAAAATTTTCTTGATACATAATCGGGTAGAATTTTTATAAGGTGTCTATAAATTTAAGTGTGAATAGTTTTATTCTCCACACATAAATTATACCTTTGAATGTTAGATCCATATAAATTGAAAAATGGAGACTTTGAGATCTCTCTACTAAGGAATATTGATTTAAAGAATAAACCAAAATTCCTCTAATGAGATACATATGAAAATTTTTTAACTTGGATTTGTTTTTGTAGAGGATTAGATTTTTAATGTAAAAGTAATAGCTTAATAGGTTTTTATTTTTTTATCATTTTTCCAACTTCTTCACTGAAGTTTTCTTGGCGTTTTTGAAGTCCTTCTCCTAACACGAAACGTTCGAAACGTCTAACTTGTATATTTTCTCCTAATTTTGCTATGTTTTGTTTAATTAATTCATCAATGGTAATAGTCGAATCTCGTATGAAGAATTGATCTAACAAAGTTAATTCTTTTAACCGTTTTTGAATTCTTCCTTCAACGATTTTTTCTTTTATATCAGCTGGTTTTTTCGCTAAATCATCTTTAGACGATTCGATCTCTTTCTCTTTACTTATGATATCCGTAGGAATATGGTTTAAACTTATGTATTCAACTGAAGGCGATGCGGCTATTTGCATTGCAATGTTTTTTGCTAATTCCTGGAATTCAGGTCTTCTAGCAACGAAGTCTGTCTCACAATTAATTTCTATCATGACACCTAATTTTCCACCCATATGAATATATGATTCTACAAGGCCTTCTGTTGCGATTCTACTAGATTTTTTGTTAGCAGACGCTAGACCCTTTTGTCTCAATGTTTCCATGGCTTTGTCCATGTCACCGTTAGAATCTTGTAAGGCTTTTTTGCAATCCATCATTCCTGCGGAAGTTTTATCGCGTAGCTCTTTAACAACTTGTGCAGATATTTCAATTCCCATAATTTTTCCCCAAATATTAAAAATTTCTAATAAGGTTATTGGATGTAAGTAACATGAATTTTAAGTCCTAGACCTTTTACTCGATAAAAATAGTAGTACTTTGACACTTAGATTTCAATTCTTTAGATAGGCTTTTGATTGGAGCATTAGAGATTATAATAACTAGATGCTGGTATTTTTCCCATTAGGAGAATTTTATTCTCTTAGCTATTGAATTTTTTTATATTCATTTCGATAATTTCTTTGTGATAGTAATAAGTAAAAATTGAAAGGCCTTAATTTCCTCTAGATTTCCTAAGGTTGAGAATTAAGATTATATTTTTAATACACTATGCTGCGAGTTTTGATCGTGGCTCGAACTACACGGATTCTTGGAGCTGATCTTCTTCGGACTTGACGTTCCCATTATTTCCTTCGTAGATGGAATCAGCTAACTTTCCTAAAATTAGTTTTATGGAGCGGATAGCGTCATCATTTGCTGGAATTGGAATATCCGTTAAATCAGGGTCACAGTTAGTATCTAGAATTGAAATAACTGGTATTTTTAATTTAATGCATTCTTGAATAGCTGTACTTTCTCTTTTTTGATCTACTATGACTACTAAATCAGGTAGACGTTTCATGTTTTTTATTCCGTTTAAATTTTTACGTAGCTTTTCCATTTCTCTTCTTACAGACGCCGCTTCTTTCTTAGGCAAGTGGTCTAAATAACCACTTTCTTCTTTTTGTTCTAGATCTTTCAATCTCTCAACTCTAGTTTTTATTGTGAACCAGTTAGTTAAGATTCCACCTAACCATCGTTGGTTAATATAGTATGCTCCACATCGCTCAGCTTCTTGGCAGATAACACTTGCGGCTTGTCTTTTCGTTCCAACGAAAAGAAATTTTTTACCTTCTTGAGATGCTTTTCGAGCAAATTCACATGCACTAGTTAATAATTGAGAAGTTTGAACAAGGTCAATGATATGAATTCCATTTCTTTCTGCATAAATATATGGAAACATTTTCGGATTCCATCGTCTAGCTTGATGGCCGAAATGAACACCGGCTTCTAATAATTCCGCTAAAGTGACAACCGCCATGATTAATAGCTCCTTTTTATTTAATTTAGGTTGTATAAGATATAGATGATATTTTTATCTGAGTTTTAGTTTGTAATGTCTTCAGAGATTGCTAAAGTAGTTTCTGTATCACTAAAAGAGTAATTTCGGGCAACTTTGTCGTCAAGGACTAGTGAATTAAAATGTAATTTATTTTCAGTTTCGCGTGAACTATTTTCATATAAACCAACATTCGTTAATTTTACTATTTGATTAGTAGTTGAATTTTCGCTGTAAGAATTAAAACCTGTTCCTGCTGGTATAAGTCTACCAATAATTACATTTTCTTTTAATCCTCGTAGCCAGTCTGCTTTACCTTCTATAGCCGCTTCGGTTAAAACGCGTGTTGTTTCTTGGAAACTTGCAGCCGAAATAAAGCTGTCAGTATTTAAAGAAGATTTTGTAATGCCTAATAATACAGGAGAGTATGTAGCTGGAAGCCCTTTTGTTAACAACATAGCTTCATTGATATTTTCTATCTGCTGTAGTTCTACTAGTTCTCCAGGTAAAAGAGTTGTATCTCCCCCATCTTCTACTCTCACTTTAGAAGTCATTTGTCGAACTATGACTTCGATATGTTTATCCGAAATATCTACGTTTTGAGATTGATAAACATTTTGAACTTCGTTCACGAGATAGATTTGGACTTTTTGTAAGCTCAGTTTAGCAGCTTCGTAGAGGCTTAAGATGTTTTTATAAAAATTGAAAAATATTCCTAGCATCTCATGGGGGTTTGGGGCTCCATCAGTTAACGAATCTCCGAGAGACACACAATCTCCATTAGAGACAATAAATTTTTGTGAAGATTGTAAGGTGTATTCGCTTATATGACCATTAGTTTCAGTAATTTTTATTGTGTTAGTGTCGTCTGAGTTGTAATAAAGTCTAAGTCGGCCAGGTTTTTGAGCTAATCGACAAGGTTCTTTAGGTTTTCTAGCTTCCAAAATTTCTTCAATTCTTGGTAACCCTTGTACAATGTCTCCAGTTTTAGATCTTTCGAATACAAGAATAGCTAAAAGATCACCAGTCTGTATTAGATCTAAGTTATTTACCTGTAATATTGCACCTGATGACACTAAGTATGGTCGCCCAGATCTAATTGTTATAGTTTCATCACTGAGTTCAATTATCTGTCCTGAATCAGGTGCCATGATATTTTCGGCAATTTGATCCCCATACCTAATTAAATCATTTTTTGAAACCTGAAATGTCTTTCCTGGAATTGAAATTATCTTTTTATGACTATCGGTTAGTATTAAAATATTTCGTATAGATTTATTATTACTGTAAATAGATTTTACTTGTCCTGAAGATTTACATAAAAGCTTGGTTTGAGCCACTGTAGTGCCTGCAGTAATTTTATCACCATTTCTGACGGTAAATTCACTACGTGTAAAGCCAATATGAGTTTCTCCAAAATTATCTTTTCTGATGGATAACGATTCTAAAACTATTAATTTAAGTTGACAGTATTCCCCATTTTTACAGGGTATAAATTCTAAATCTGCTGATAAATGTGGTAGATCAGAAAGAATGTTTAAAATCAAATAAGTTTTTAAAAGATTAACTGGGCCCGATGATTTTATTTTTTCACCATCTTTAACAAGTATTCTTTGTACTACATCAATATTTAGACTTGTGTGTGTGTCGTTTGTTAGAGTTTGATTGAAATGATGTTGACTTTGTGTAACTGGATACATAGTCACAGGTCGAATTAAAAGAAACTTAGACGACTCACGCTCTATTAATTCTATAAAGGACAGTGATGATACTTTAAATCCTTTATAAACTTCTTCATCTACATCAAAAATTCTAGATTCAAACGTGAACGTCTGGGTTTCTGTTACATTATGGAGGTATCCAGGTTTAATGGTAATCTCTTTAACTATTCCATTTTCCTCATTAATTGAGACAATTCCAGAGTTTAAACTAAAAAGTTCTTTGATAAGTTCTTGGTTTTCTTTTACTGTCTCACCATTACTAACCATCAAGAGTGACGCGTCTTTGTTTACTTCATGCGTTTCTTCGGGTATCCAGTAAAGTGTTAAGTCCTCAACGACTTCATAACCTCGCTTGTGCTTTGTTATTTTACAACCTTCAGGATTAGAATACTTGATGAAGCCTCCTGTAGAGGTAAGATAAGAATTATCTACTAATTCTGCTATTGTTTGAGAATTAGTTAATTTATTTCCTGGGGAACAATGCATTATAAACTTTTTTCCATTTTCTAATTCAAGAAAATAAGAATTTTCAGGGTTTGTGGTTTCCTTATCTATATGTATATATGAGTTTTCAATACAAGTTGAAGCAGTGATGATTTGAATTTCATCAATTGATGCTTCACATAGGCGGACTGTACCTCCATGGTCACTAATAATTTCTGTTGTCGCCAAGACCTCGTCTGTTTTTACAAATTGGTCACGCTCTACACATATCTCTGCATTCATTGGAACATTATAAACATCGCCAGCTAGAATCCAGATTAGACCACCTTGAGAGGTTGTTAAAGTGATATTTCCTTGTCTATCGATTTTTTCTTCAACGGAGAGGTCAGAGAAATAAACTTCTCCTGAAATATCAGTAGGCAAATCTTTAGTTACTTTCTCAGTTATCAAATTTCCACGAGAACTAATTTCTCCAATCACTTGATGACTTTGAAATTCTGTATTGTCGCTGATAAATAAAATTGTGCCTTGCTTCAATTCTAATTTAGATTTTTTGGCTTCATAACTATACAGATCGATTTTTATACTTTCCTCAAGTACTACTGCTTCTTCACCATGACGTGTCCTTGTAGGTCGAGCTCGTACAGATTGTGGGAATCTTAAGATTCCGTTGAAGGGTGCTCGAATTTGTTCTGCTAGTTCACCAGTGAAAACTCCTCCGGTATGAAAGGTTCTCATAGTTAATTGTGTTCCTGGCTCTCCAATAGATTGTGCGGCAATTATACCTACTGCTTCACCTAGATCTACTAAGGATCCGTGGGCTAGACTCCACCCATAGCAAAATTGGCATACAGATCGGGATGATTCGCAAGTTAACGGTGATCGGACTAAGACGGATTTTATCCCAGAAAGAGCGATTTGTTTAGAAATAATAGAATCTAGATCTTGATTTATGTGAGCTAAGATGTCAGAACTATCGGGAATATATAGAGTTTCAAATAAAACTCTCCCAAGGAGACGGCTTTCAAGATTAATCAAGATTTTATTTTTATCCATCATGTCTTTTAGAACAATTCCTCTATTAGTACCACAATCTACTTCTCTAATGATGATATCTTGTGCTACATCTACAAGACGTCTAGTAAGATATCCTGAATCAGCTGTTCTAAGGGCTGTGTCAACCAATCCTTTTCTAGCACCATAGCAAGATATTACATACTCTGTTACAGTCAAGCCCTCCCTAAAATTACTTTTTATTGGCAGATCGATGATTTGACCGTGAGGATCAGACATTAAGCCTCGCATTCCTACTAGTTGCTTTACTTGAGAAATATTTCCTCTAGCACCAGAAAATGCCATTATATATACTGGATTAAGTGGATCAGTATCTTTAAAATATTTAATTACTTCATCTTTTAGAGATTCACTTGCATTGTTCCAAGTATCGATGACTTTTTGAAATCTTTCCACAGCGGTGATTTCGCCTCGTCCATACCTTTGTTCAGTGAATTTAATCTCTTCATTTGTCTTAGAAAGTAATTCTCTTTTAGTTGGTGGGACTCGTAGATCTTCGACACTTAAAGAAATCCCGGCTTTTGTAGCGTAGTGAAATCCTAACTCTTTTAGCCTATCTGCCATATAGGAAGCTCTACCAGTCCCATAATTACTGAAAGCCCAAGCCATGAGTTTTTTTAACTCTTTTTTATCAATTATTTTATTAGTGAATTTTGGTTTAGGCGGTAGGAATAGATATTTTTCTTTCATCTTTGTACTCATGAAAATTTGTATATACTTAGCTAGAAAACGTTAAAGAATCTTGTAAAATTTTATTTAAAAGTATTCTTCCAGGAGTAGTTAAAATATATTGAACTAAAATTTCGTTAGCCATGTTTTTTCGAACAATTCTGTTTGAGAATATCTCTAATTTGAAAGTTGCTTCACAATTTACCGTGTTTAGTATTTCAGAATCGTCATCTATATGATTGTTAAATCGAACCCATACATATGCATGGAGTGGTATTATTTTTTGTTCGTATGCCATTAAACAATCTTCTATGCTAGAAAAATAGCGAGGATAACTTGTTTGTTGAGAGGGATTATGTGCAGTTAAATAATAACAACCTAAAACCATGTCTTGGCTTGGCATGATGATAGGTTCGCCCGTTGCAGGAGACAAAAAGTTATACGGGGCAAGCATTAATAGTCTTGCCTCAGCTTGTGCTTCCAAGGAAAGAGGTATATGAACAGCCATTTGGTCCCCGTCGAAGTCGGCATTAAATGCTGGGCATACTAGGGGGTGCAATTTAATTGCTCTACCCTCTACCAAAAGTGGTTCAAAAGCTTGGATGCCTAATCTATGAAGAGTAGGCGCCCTATTTAGAAGAACTGGGTGACCCTGAATAACTTCTTCTAAAACGTTCCATATTAATCCATCATTTTTTTGAATTATTTTTTTTGCCGCTTTAATGTTGTTTACCACACCTCGTTGTATTAATCGATGAATAACGAACGGTTGAAATAATTCTAAAGCCATTTCTCGTGGCAATCCACATTGATTTAGCTGTAAATGCGGACCAACCACAATCACGGATCGACCAGAGTAGTCAACTCTTTTACCAAGTAAATTTTGCCGAAATCTACCTTGCTTTCCTTCAATAATGTCCGATAAAGATTTTAAAGGTCTGTTATTAGCACCTACAACAATTCGCCCTCTTCTGCCATTGTCAATTAACGCATCTACGGACTCTTGGAGCATTCTTTTTTCATTTCGAATAATAATCTCTGGAGCAAGAATCTCTTGGAGTCTTCTTAACCTGTTATTTCTGTTTATAACTCGTCTATAAAGATCATTTAAATCCGATGTTGCAAATCTTCCTCCGTCTAATTGCACCATGGGTCTTAAATCAGGAGGTATTATGGGAAGTATCGTCAACACCATCCAGGATGGATCGGATCTAGTTGCAATAAAATTATCTAAGACTCGTAATCTTTTAATCGCTTTATCTTTTTTAGTACCTTTTGTAGATAATACCTCTTCGCGTAAACTTTCTGCTTCAACCTCGAGATCAATATCTTTTAAAAGTTTTTGTATTGCCTCTGCTCCAATACCAACTTCAACTCCATATAATTCAGAATCTTCCTGGTATAGTTGGTCTTCTATTTCTATCCACTCATCTTCACTGAGTAATTTTTTGTAATGAAGACTGTGGCAATTACCTGGTCTGGTTACAACGTACGAATTAAAATAGACTATTTGCTCGACATCTTTTAAGGGGATGTCTAACAAAAGTGAAATGTAACTTGGAGAGCCTTTTAAATACCAGACGTGGGTTACCGGGGCCGCTAGTTCAACATAGCCCATTCTATGACGTCTAACTCTAGCTTCAGCAACCTCAACTCCACACCGTTCACATATAATTCCTTTATATCTAACTCTTTTATATTTTCCACAATGACATTCCCAATCTTTCACTGGTCCAAAGATCCTCTCGCAAAATAAACCATCCATTTCGGGTTTTAAAGTTCGATAATTTATAGTTTCGGGTTTTGTTACTTCTCCCACAACTTCCCCATTAGGTAAGATTCGCTCACCCCATTTTTTTATTCTTTCGGGTGATGCGAGATTAATTTTAACATAGTCAAAATACTGTTCTAACTTCGGCATAAGAAATATCCTGGATAATGATTTTTAGTTAAGCTACCATTAGCTTTAAAATTACAGAAATGAATTTTCTAAATTATCACGAAGTATCGATTCATACACAGGACGAGAACTATTTCGTCGTATAGTTGAGTTAGACATCAAATCGACTTCTATACCACGAGTTTGTCCATCTGGTAAATTCTCAATTTTATATGCACCTATGTCTAGACCTAAAGATTGTAGTTCACGCATAAGAACTTTAAACGATTCCGGAGTTCCAGGTCTAGGGATAGGTTTTCCTTTAACAATTGCGTTCAATGTTTCATTTCTTCCTTGCATATCGTCTGATTTTACTGTTAAGAGTTCTTGTAAAGTATAAGAAGCTCCAAAAGCTTCGAGAGCCCAGACTTCCATTTCTCCTAACCGTTGGCCACCATGCTGAGCTTTACCACCTAAAGGTTGTTGAGTTACTAAAGAATATGGTCCCGTAGACCTAGCGTGAATTTTATCATCTACTAAGTGAACTAGTTTTAACATGTAGGAAATGCCTACTGTTACTGGGTTATCAAATTTTTCACCTGTCCTACCATCAAAAATATTCATTTTTCCAGGATGGCGAAGATCAAATAGCCATTCTTTATTAGTGGATATCTTAGCTTTCATTAGTGCATCATTAACTAAAATTCGTGAGGCTTCAGCCCCATACATTTCATCAAAAGGAATAATTTTAAATCGTTTGTTTAGAGTCTCTGCAGCTAAACCAAGTAAGCATTCGAAGATTTGTCCAACATTCATTCGAGAAGGAACCCCTAATGGATTTAAAACAATGTCTACAGGAGTACCATCAGGTAAGTAGGGCATATCTTGACGGGGTAAAATTTTAGAGATAATTCCTTTGTTTCCATGTCTACCTGCCATCTTATCACCAACCTGAATCTTTCTGCTTTGTGCGACATATACCCGTATAACAATATTTGCTCCTGTAGGTAATTCATCGCCTTTTTCTCTTGTAAAAATTCGAACATCTAAGATACGGCCTCTGCCTCCATTTGGAACCCTCAATGAACTGTCTCGTACATCTCTAGTTTTTTCTCCAAAAATTGCACGAAGCAGCTTGCCCTCAGGAGGTTGATCAGATTCTCCTTTTGGAGTAACTTTTCCAATCAAAATATCACCAGATTCTACCCATGACCCTATTAAAATAATTCCGTTATTATCAAGTTTTCTTAAAGAATACTCACTCACATTTGGAATCTCACGGGTTATTTCTTCTGACCCAAGCTTAGTTTGTCTTGCCTCTATCTCATACTTCTCTATATGAACAGATGTATAAACATCATTATAAACAAGTCTTTCGCTTATTAAAAAAGCATCTTCATAGTTATAACCTTCCCAAGGTAAATATGCGACTAAAATGTTTTGCCCTAATGCTAGTTCTCCACCTTCAGTTGCAGCTCCATCAGCTATAACTTGTCCAGAAATAACAGTTTCACCTAACCAAACAAGTGGTCTTTGGTTTATACAGGTATCTTGGTTAGATCTTTGATATTTCTGTAAGTAATATAAAATTTCTTTACCATCTAAATCCACTATACAGATTCTATCTGCGGAAACGTAAGTAACTTTTCCAGTAGATATACTTACCGTAACCATTCCAGAATCTCGTGCAGCTTGAGCTTCTAACCCTGTTCCTATAAGTGGGCTTTCTGGATATAGTAAAGGTACCGCCTGTCTCTGCATGTTAGAACCCATTAAAGCTCTATTGGCATCATCATGTTCAAGAAATGGTATTAATGAAGTTGCAATTGAAATCACTTGAATCGGAGACACAGCTTTATAGTCCACTTGATTTGTAGATGCTGTTGTAAACTCTTGTCGGTAACGAACTGGTATAGTGTCTTTTCGCAAAAAACCTTCAGAATCTACTGAAATATCACCAGGTGCAATTCGGAAATCATCTTCTTGATCCGCAGTTAAGTACGTTGCATTAGGTTCTACGATTATTTTTCCCTCAAAGACCTTGTAAAATGGAGTTTCTATAAAGCCGTATGAATTTATCCTAGCATGTGTAGCTAAAACGCCAATCAACCCTGCGTTAGGTCCTTCAGGTGTTTCAATGGGACAAATTCTACCATAATGGCTTGGATGAATATCTCTAACGGCAAAACCAGCTCTGTCTCGACTTAAACCACCAGGACCTAAGGCACTCACACGTCGTTTATGTGTCAATTCAGCTAAGGGGTTCGTCTGATCCATAAATTGGGAAAGTTGACTTGAACCAAAAAATTCCCTAATTGAAGCTATGATGGGTTTCGGATTCACTAATGTGTTTGGCGTTAAAGAATTAATATCACAAATTGTCATTCTTTCTCTGATAATTCGTTCTAATCTGTTTAATCCAATTCGAACTTGATTTTGCAGTAATTCACCGACAGAACGAACTCTACGATTACCCAAATGATCTATGTCATCAGTTTCCCCGATATCAAATTTTAAATTTATCAAATAATCTATAGCTGCGAGAGTATCTTGTGGTGTGAGAACCCGAATATTTTCTGGGATACTTAAACTTAATTTTTTATTCAATTTGTAACGACCAACTTTTCCAAGGTCATACCTCTTAGGATCAAAAAATCTTGAATAGAGTATCTGTTGACCACCGTTTACCGTGGATGGTTCCCCCGGTCGAAGCTTTGTATACATCTGTATAAGAGCCTCCTCAGTTGTATAATTTCCCTCGACTCTAAATGTTTTTTTTAAATACTCTGGATGCCTTAAACCATTATAGATATCATTATCACTAAGCCCCATAGCTTTTAGGAATACATGAGCGGGTATTTTTCTAGTTTTGTCTACTCTTACCCATATCAAATCATTTCTATCTGTTTCAAATTTAACCCAAGCTCCCCTATTAGAGATTAAACTACCACTATAAGTTCTTCTGCCTTGCTTATCTGTTTCAGATTTGTAATATATACCTGGGCTTCTAACAATTTGATTAACTATAACTCTTTCAGCTCCGTTTATAATAAAAGTTCCACGATCAGTCATTAAAGGTAAATCACCAACAAAAACTTCTTGTTCTTTAATTACTCCAGTATCTTTGTTAATTAAACGCGCAGGTACATAGACTTGAACTGAGTATGTTGAATCACGACGCTTTGACTCTTGGACACTGTATCTCGGAGATTTTAACTTATATTGATCTCCAAAAAAGTGTAACTCTAAATTTCCTGTATAATCTGTGATCGGCGAAAAACTTTTTATTTCCTCAGCAAGTCCTTCTTCCAGAAACCAGCAGAAACTTGCACGTTGAATTTCTACTAAATCAGGCAAGATAAAAGTAGAAAGTTTAGTGCTAGCCATAAGAGTCTTCTCTCCTAAATAATA
>Ga0208389_1000965_pt1 | contig 12676 bp, 13 predicted proteins | sample CryBogCBH12Aug09_FD_184625 | JGI IMG/M metagenome (GOLD analysis project Ga0208389, IMG submission 184625) | Freshwater microbial communities from Crystal Bog, Wisconsin, USA - CBH12Aug09 (SPAdes) (version 2) | ecosystem: Environmental > Aquatic > Freshwater > Lake | place: Crystal Bog... | reverse complement strand
TTGGTTTGTTTTTGAAGCGTTGCGTGTTGGTTCTGCTTTTTCCGAGGGGAGGGGAGAGGGCTGCGTCTGGAGCCCCTCGAAAGATTTAATTTTTTTTTTTCGAGTCGACAATTTATCCAATAACTTTCCTTTTGAAAATGGCTCCTTTCAGCTTTCTTCTAGAAAATGGCTTTTGGAAGGGATGTGATTTTGCCTCATTCTCATTTGCTCTCAACAGCTGAAAAATTAATTTCATCGCCTAGCATGTAGATTCGTTGTGTGCTATTTCGCTGTATTTTGAATGTATTAATGAGACGAGTTAGATAGGATATCGTTGCACTATAGTATTGCAGGTATTTTTTGTGCATAGTTGCTTTTGATGCTTCATTGTTTATAAGGGCTGTCTCACGTTCATATAGCTCTTTGTATCTTTGGAAGGATGCTGCTAATCTATCATTTGCAGTTACGCCAAAGTCTGGGTTACAAGATAATCTGGAGTAACCTCCATATTTTATAGCAGTCTCCAATTCCCGAATGAAGTCTTTGGAGGCAATATAGAATTCACAGGATTGTTTGAAGACAGGAAAGTGTTCTGATCGATTTGACATGGAAATGGTTACATTTGAGGACTCCTTCAGCATGTTGTTCTCCATGACCTTATCACATTGTAGCCATTCTTCACGTGGTGATTTATCAGGCTTAAACATTGGTTCTGATGGGTCTGCATACTGTATGCGACCCTTTTTCTTGGCTGTGTTTCGGGAATAATATTGCATGGATGCCACCCCGCCGGCAAATCCAAGGAAGCCGCCAGCGGCTCCTGCGATGAATAGGCCCCGCATCTCTCATTTGCGTATTTGCAGATACACATATATATGAGCCCCCCACAATTGCCCAGCTGTGCCCGAGATGGATCACTAAGCAAGAGGCTTACGGATGATCGCCCAGCTGTGCTAGGGTATGCCCTACAGACGAGTCTTCATATGCACAGTCCCTTCGTATCTTGTTGAAAAGAGTGATGAGGTGATGGATGTACCTGGTTGCAACACTGTAAAAAGTGGCAATAAGTGGGGGGTTGGGACCCCTGGCATTTTGGCTTTCAGCTTGAATTATTTCCTCATAGTATTGTGAACATAAGTCCCATTCAAATTTCAAAGAGGAAAAGCCATGCTCACAGAAATATTTGTTGTAAACAGAGGTATGATATGCTGAAAAATGAATGGCAGTTTCCAGTTCAAAGATGAGATCGTTCAAATTTCTTGCCAATCGTAGAAGATGCCTGAGCCTCCTATCATTACTCTCAGGATCGAAGATCTGGATTGCCTCGTTTGCACTCAACCAATCCTTTTGCAGTTGGCTATCAATTTGAGCGCTATCATCATGGGGAGATGGCACCATTGCTAGCCCTGCACCAAGGCCTCCTAATACTCCTATTGTTCCTGCTATGAAGAGTCCATTGGTCCATTGGGTGTTTATTATCATCATTAACATGTGCATACGCACACATAAATAATAGAGACGTTTCACAAAAAGTGGTATCAGGCGGTAGCAGCCGTTGGCAGGAGGAGGTGTGCCTTGGCATAGGCAATCTGGGATGCCTTTTCGTGGGCGGGGCCATTGAAATGGATGATGGCAGGCGTGGTCCTATTGGAAAAGACCATGCGGCCTATGGAATCAAAGCCCAACACCTGCTGAATCTCTGTCTTGTAGGTGGTGAGGGCCATTTCGCTGCGATGATCAATACCCACAGAGGCTCTAGACCAGAGGGTGGAGCCGTCCGAGACCAAAAAGCAGAGGAGCTGCTGGTCCGTGTGGGCGCGATACACAGCGGGATGGGCGCGGTACTCCTTCCAGGCCATGCGCAGGAGCCTTCGGATGTCCTTGGCATAACCGACAATGACCCCTGAGTTGAGCCATTTTCGATCCGTAGCAAAAGGCCAGTTGGGATGGCAGGTGGTTCCATAGCGGAGGGCGGTCTGCTTGTCCGTGCAGCATCCGTTTTCGCTGGCGAGGAGCACGCGTTTCCCACTCGAAAGGAAGGCCGTCTCCAAGGCAGCTGGCTCGTTGTTGATGATCACATCGTAGGCGTCCACAAAGGCCAAGATCGTATCGCCCGGCCACTTTCGGGCAAAACGCCTGAGCGCACGCAGCTTGTCCACTAGGCCATGGCTGTCGAAACCCTCCTGGGTGCCAATCACGTGGAGTGCACTCCAGCCGTGCCAGCGGGCCGTGTTTTGCAGCATGCCCAAGTTGTTATGCTGCTTATCCGTGGCGTAGGTCACCAGTTCCACTGCCATAGCACCAGTAGCGAGCAGGAGCAATGGCAGGCAGTAGTAGTATGCCATCCGTTTTCTTATACAAGCCGTTTGTGAATAAGTAGGAAATTGGGCGTCGAATAGGGCCCCTTTTAGTGAAGGGTATTTAAACCTATGGTTTGAGGCGATCATTCTATGGGAGCAAGGCAAACGGTTGCGCTTCAAGTATCGCTCCCTCCCGATACTGCATGCAGTGCAGAGCTGATGGAGCTGTTCCACCGCCATCTCAGGATGGGGCCTGCTGTGCTCAAGTCGCATCGGGACGGGCCGTATGCCGTCATCTTTCAAAACGCGGAGGGTGGGCTGACATGGCTGGTGGACGAGGAGCCCATGCATCTTGGCCTCAGGCTGTGCACATGGTGCATGCCACAACGAGTGACTCTGCGCATCGATTCTGTGTTTGTGAAGCAAGATCGTAAGGAGTGTGTTGCAAACTGCGAATTGACATTTCAAGGCATGGCTTCGTTTCCAATCCGCATGATCCTCTACAGCTACACTCCTCCTACATTGAGCTGAAGCTGTGTAATGCATGATGAGATAAATACTTTTCCAGCCTGAAATACTCAATCTCTGGAAAGTCAAGGCTTGGTAAATGCTGTTGAAACCGAAATGCGACGCTCCAATGATGCCCTAGGCGTATTTTGAAGGCCTTTTCGCAAATTGCATGTGCTTCACGCAAACCATGTGCCTTCAGAAAGGACAGAACGTTCAATAGTTCCAAGAGTTGCTGCGGAGTCTTGTATTCGTACGACAGATCCTTCATGTCGATATGGTGATCCAGCTCGCGTTGAAAATCGGTGATGATGACTCGGAGGCTGTATGTTTTGTGATGGTGATGACCATGGGTGGGCGTGGCTAGTACGGGAGGAGTATGTGGTAGCAATAATATGATGTCCGCGAGACGGATAAAATAGGCCTGATAACAATCAAGGACGAAAGACGTGGGGGCTCCTTTTATAATGTGTCCTGTCGCTGGTTCGAGAACGAGTCCAGTGCCCCGGATATTGGAAAGCAGGCATTCCACAGCGAACATTTTATCCTTCGAAATCAGTGAAGCAGTGAGAGGTAAAAGTGAATCCAGTGCATGCATGAGGTTTTGAAACTCGAATTCTTGAGCATGATCTTCGATTGTTTGGCTTGTTTGAAGAAAATTGTTGTATATGACAAGATCAGCTTCTTGTATCTGAGGAGAAGAAGACATATTATTCTTGGTGTGCATTGTGTGTGTGTTTAAATAGTGCAGAGAGCAAGCAGAATGAGCACTTTCAACAATGACTCTGCGCATCGATGTGTATTGCAAACTGTGACGTTTCCAATCCGCATGATCCTCTACAGCTTTGAGCTGAGGCTGCGTGGAGGATGTAAATACTTTTCCAGTCTGAAATCCTCAATATCTGGAATGTCGAGGCTTGGTAAATGCTGTTGAAACCGATAGGCCACGCTCCAATGATGCCCTAGGCGTATTTTGAAGGCCCTTTGGCAAATTATATGTGCCACGTGCAACCCATGCGCATGCAGAAAGGAGAGAATGTTCAACAGTTCCGAGAGTTGCTGCTGAGTCTTGTATTCGTATGACAGATCCTTCATGTCGATATAGCGATCCAACTCGCGTTGAAAATCGGTGATGATGGCTCGGAGGCTGTATTTTGTGTAATCATGATGATGATGGGTGGGCGAGACTAGTACAGGACTAGTCTGCGATAGCCATATTTCGGCTAGGCGAATAAAATAGGCCTGATAATAATCGCGGACGAAATTTGTGGCTCCTCCTTTCTGGTCGTGTACATCCTGGGAGGATGCAATGTCCTTGAGGTGGGAAAGCATGCATTCCAATGCGTACATTTTATTCTTCGAAATGTGTGCAATGGTGGGGGGTAGAAGTGAATCAAGGGCATGCATAAAATTGTGAAATTCGAGTTGCTGGGTAGCATCTTGGATATGCCGGCTTGCTTCAAGAAAGTGGTCATATATGACAAAATCAGCGTCTTCTATCTGTGGCATGGCGTTTTTGTCGTGTATGGCATGCTTATATATAGTGCCAATTCAAAGAGCAGCCTGCTTCAAGGCGCAGACCAGCGCATACGCGTGGATCGCCAAGAGCGAATGCAGAATGAGGGTGCCGTATCCGCGGAGCTCCTTGTCATAGAGAAACGCCGCCGTTCCGCCGAGCAGGAAGGTGAGGAACGCGAGCAGGAAATAGAACGCGTTACCGCGCTGGGTGAGCAGCGGGAGCAAGTAGAGCACGCCGCTCACGAAAATGGGCTGCCAGCGCTTCCTGTCGTTGGTGGTTTGCGGGTCCCATAGCTGGACGATGCCTATTGCGTTGATGATGAGATTCATCAACGTGTACGGAAAGGAGCCCAAGGAGGTCGCGTAGGAGTAGAGCGTGCACACAACGTGCTGCAGGGTCTGGTCGAGTCTGCGCATATCGTTGTCGATGGGATCGGCGTAGCGCCCAAAGGCCATGCTGAGGTGGTACGTGAAGGAGACAGGGAGATGCATGCATGCGCCCAGGAGGAGGAGGAGCGGGGAGGAATAGGCCAAGAGGATGACTGTGGGGAGGAGCATCGACAAGGCATTGGCAATCTCCTGGGAAGGCGTCATTGGCATGTCCTCCTCCTCCCGTCACTATAAATAGAGCTACAACAGCAGAAGAAAAGGAACACGGCAGCGCTTCTGCTGTAAGCCGCATTTGAAAATGAACAGGATATATATATTTCGCGCTGTGTGCTCTTGGGAGGAGCATGAGTGAGGCAAATACTCTCTTTCATCAAATCGGAATAGCGCTGACTGGAATGCGCGGCGTCTCGCGGCTCGATCTTGGGTCACTGACATACATCGTGGATTTTAAGAGAGAGCTTTACCTCCGAGTCTATGAGCAATCCAGGCCCACAGCCACGGAGGGTGTGCGCGAGGCGTTTATTTGCCTCGTTGTGTCAAAGGCATGCACCATTTTGCCCATTTTCGTCAAAATCATGCGACATAAGTATCATATGGATGTGAATGGGCGAGGGTTCCCCCAGGGCGTGGTCCTACTACAAGAAGACACCATGACCTTTGTGTTTCCCATGACGCCCACCCGGATCAGCAGTGAGCACTGCGACATGGCCAAGAAAATCAGCTGTGCTGCGATGGAGGCGCTCATTTTCTACCATGACAGCGGCGATGTGTAGCTACGAGACACAAAATTACGCAGCCACCTATACATTGCAGCCACCTATACATGTACAAGACACCAAATTACGTTTTTGGTTTTTTTTATTTTTTCGTGTGAATCATAAACAAGGCTTGCAAAAACAGCAGCCAAGGTTTAGAGAGAGGCGCGCGAAGCCTTGGGTTTGCGGAGTGTAGGAGTGTAGGAGGAGGCCATGAGCTTAGGGGGAGGAGGACGAAGGATCTCCGGCGTAGGGCTTGGGCTCCAATTGGGCGACAGAGGCTTGTAGGACGGCGACTGGGAGTGGTAAGACGGCAACGTGGGGTAGTACGGCGGCGACATAGGACTGAATGACGGGGTGGAAGTCCTAGCATACTCCGGAGACGGACTCTTCGAGACGGAGTAGTCAGGAGGCGTAGGGCGATAATCTTTGCCAACAGGAGCATAGGTAAAGGTCCTTTCTTCTGCTCCAGCCAAGGGCTTGGACCCTGGGAATTTGTCCGTGCTCAAAGCAGGCACCTTCTTCTTGGGCGGAGTATATTCCGGATCTCCAATGAAAAGGTTGATTCGCTGCAAGTCCACAATGTGGTCCTCCTCGCCATTGTTCAGAGGAAACTCCAATGGCTTGGAAAGGTGGACCTTGTGCTTGATCGCAAGGCTGGCCATCTTGCTGTTGAGCTCCTTGACTTTAGCGATCCCTTCCAGCACTTGCTCCATGGCCTTGGTGGCTTCTGGGAGGTATTGCTGAAAAATAGTCGTCTCCGTGAGCTCTTCCTGCAGAACAGCCAAACGCCTTTTAGGCTTCTTCACGGAATCAGCTTGGCGACGAGGCATTGTGGAATGGGGAACTCGGTTCGGCGTTTGCTTTTAAACAGAATGCCACGCCGCGAAAAGCTATTTTCGGCAAAATTCCATTTTAAAATTTTCGTATTTCGGGAAAATTCGGGATGCCATAAGAAAAAGATGTATTTTCCCTACTTTGTGATGGTGATTTTCCTGTGCCTGGTCAACTTTGGCATCTACAAGATCATTGTCTTTAGCCCGCTCAAGAGAAGGACCATTTACCAGCAGCATGGGACACTGTTGAAGCTGCAGCCCTTCAGGGAGCAGAAGTGGGTCATGATGGTCAACCTTTCCAGAGGCAGCAGCCCCCCAGAATGGTTCAGGGAGGATGAGCATGTGGGCGTGCTCGCGTTTGGTCCCGGGGCCTCCTCCTCCTTCGCGCGCTGCATATCCTCGCATAATACGATCCAAGGGGCCTTCATGCAGGCCCTGAAATGCTTCCCCCACGCGGAATACGTGGCCCATTTCGACGAAAAGGCCGAATCTCTCGGGGAGTGGCGCCTGTCTTCCATGGAGGCGGGGTATGTGCTCTCGAGACGAGAGGTGATGGAGCTGGGCATGTGCTCTGAGACGAACTGCCTCACGCGCCCCGCCAAGCCTCCCGATCTGTGTGTGGTGGTGAGCTATACGGATACGGAGTCGAAGGCCCTGGTGCACAACAACACGGCGGCGCTGTACGGCTCGCTCCGCCCACGGGTGCAGTCGTATCGGTCGGGGGGCACATGGCCCTGGGGGACACTCCCCGAGGCCAAGACGAACCAGCACGGGACGCCGATGATTGGCTCGCTCCTGCAGCTCGTGAATGAGGCATGCCCCTTGGACGCGCCCCTTGTCGCCTACGCCAATTCGGACATCCTCTTTGACAGGGGGCTTCTGGACACGCTGGATGTGCTGCTGGCCTGGAACCAGTCGGAGATGCTTGCGGTGGGCCGAAGGCGGAATCACGACCTGGAGGGTCCGCTGCGCACGACCGAGGACGTGGCCCGGAGCAAGGGCGAGCTCTTCATCGACATTGCGCAGGACTACTTTATCCTGACGCGGGGCATGGTCACGAAGCTGGAGGAATCCGAGCTGCCGCCGTTTGTGATTGGGCGCAGGGGCTACGACAACGCCCTGGTGGACTGGGCCTTCCATCGCTCGTCGCTCATAGATCTGACCCAGACCGTCAACGCCGTGCACCAGACTACGAGCGATGGCAACTATGCGGGGCATTCGACTCTGAATGCGGACAAGGAGTACAATGTGGAGCTGCCCGGGGTAGTGTACGACCACGGCTCCACGACGCATGCGCTGTTTGAGACCGTGCATGAGGAGGGCAGCATTGCGGTGGTGCGGAGGTCGGATCAGGCGGTGGTGGCGCGCTCGTATGCTCCAGTCAGGGGAGTCTGCGCACAGGTCGGTGGGGACGAGACCCTGCTGCAGGGATGCGAAAAGCAGCAGGATGCAGCAGCGTCCGGCGGGCCGCTGCTGGACTATCTCTTTATCCACAAGCCGCCGTGCGGATTTTCAGAGGCGCTCGCCAAGACCTGGTGGCCCAGGATCCGGGAGGGGGGCGTGCTGGCAGGGACGCTGGCGTCGGGGTGCTCGGAGTTTGGATCGGTAGAGCAGGTGGTGCTGGACTTTGCGCCTGGGGCCGAGATCCGATCTGACGAGACGTGGCGGGTGCGTAAGCCAACTGTTGTGCGCATTGCAGTTGGAGCCTCTGCAATGCCTGCAATGAGCTTTGCTTCTGAAGTAGTGCTTGAGCATGAGGGAGCCGTGAGCAAGCCAGATGCAGAGGGGCGCACAGCAGAGATGCGCTTGACGTCGCGCGGCGGGCGGGTGGTGGGCATGAACGAGCTCAAGTCGCCGCTGCTGGTGACGTTTGGGAACCACGCGTACAAGGAGATGTTGGCCAGCTTCCTGTGCAACACGAGGCTCTTCCCGCCGATGCATGCGCATATGCTGGTGATGGTGACGGACCAGGCGACGGTGGACTACCTCACGGCGCTGGACACGGATGTCACTATCGGGCTGTGGCCCCACGACGTGCAATCCGGGCATGACTATGACACGCCCGAGTACGTCAAGCTGATGCTGCTCCGGGGCCGTCTCCTGCTGCAGCTGCTGGGCCCGGCGCGCGTCGTGGTGTGGATCGAGGCCGACGCCCATTACACGGGCAACCTGTTGGAGCATGTGAGTACGGGATCCACGGACCTGACGCTGTACTGGGACGGGGTGTGCTATGGCGGGGGCTTCATCCGGTTCGCTGCGACGGAGGCGGCGCGGGCCTTTTATGCTGACATCATGGCGCGGCTCGAGGCCGGCATCGCCAGAGGGGATTTCAAAAACGACCAGGGGCTGCTGAACGACGCGCTGACGACGACTACGGCCACCTATACCGAATTCGACCGGTGCATGTTCCGATCCGGCATGATTTACCACCCCAAGCATGGGCCCGAGTACCAGGCGCGCTGCAAGGGCACGCGGGCCGTGGTGCAGCAGCACAACTGGGTGCTGGGCAACGACAAGAAAATAGCGCTGGCCCAGGAGAAAGGGGCGTGGTACCTGGAACCGTCGGGGGTGTGCACGCCGAGGAGTTTGCGGGCCGTGGTCATGACGATGGATCGGCCCGCGTCGCTGGAGCGGCTGCTGGTGTCGTTGCGCAATGCGGTGTACCCGTTGGGTGCGCGGATCGACGTGCAGGTGAGCGTGGATCGCCCCGCGGCCGATCGGCAGCACGATCCGTCGACGCTGGCTCTGCTGGGGGCCTTTGAGTGGCCGCATGGCGTGTTTGAGGTCAAACTGTGGCCGAAGCCCGTGGGCATCTATGGGCAGTGGGTGGACTCGTGGCCGTGCGAGCTGTATGCGCCCGACTTGTATGAGGCGGTGGTGCTGCTGGAGGACGACCTGGAGGTGAGCCCTGTGTACCACGAGTGGTTCGTCGGGGCGCATAAGAAAGGGTACGGAGCGGTCACGGGAATGCGGGCGCAGCTGGTGGCGCAAACGGGTGCGCGGCTTTCGATGGAGCAGCTGGTGCCCCAAGGAGTTCAAGCCTTTGCGTATCGGCTCATTGCAACTTGGTTTGCTCTCTTAGCTTTTTAGCTCTTAGCTTTTTAGCTCTTAGCTTTTAGCTCTATAGAAACTTGACTTTTCTGTCCGCAACAGGAGCCTGTCGCCCACCTACGACGTGTGGAGGCGCTTCAGGGCATGGGTCCAAGCCCGCATCCATAATACGGATTTCGACCCCGTGGTGGAGGGGACCATCCCAGGGCAGTGGTACCGACAGTTCAAGGCGAGTGGGCGAGAGGCGTCCATGTGGGAGATGTGGCTGCTCTGCTTCATGCACGACGAGAACCTCTACACGCTGTACCCGTGGGTCGAGAATGGGGCCCAGACCATCGTGTGCAATTGGCGGGAGCGGGGACTGCACTTTGAAGGGGGCAGCGGGCAGGATTTCCCCCTAGCTACGAGCCTCCCATCAGGGCTCTTGACGCAGAGCTTTGTGCCGCGTGTGGATTGGGGCGTGGCCTTTTACTACTGCATGGTGGGCCCCCTGTATGGGGGCACGTCGAACCAGATCCTGTCGATAACGTGGGCCCAAAAGCAGGCGAGGGAAAAGGGCAAGTTTCTACGGCTCAGCCAAGTGTCGGCGGAGCCCCAAAAGCTGACGCGGGCGTGGGGCGAGTTCTTTGACGAGGACGCGTTTCCAATGATGCTGAGGGACGGGAAGGACGACGAGCGCTGCGCGGAGCGCGTGCGGTACGATCACGCGTACCTTCATGGCTTTCTCGTGGATCCCGCAGGCATAACGCCGCCGCCCCTTCGGCGTGAAGTGCGCGAGAGGGTCAAGCCGGGGAAAGAAGAGGTGACGGTGCACGGGCGGTCGCTGGACGGCGAGTGTGCGTTGTTTGGGTTCTTGTGCGTCTTACCCATAGCCCAGGATGTGCAAGACGTGTGCGATTACTCCCAGGCACGCGTGCGCGAGCTGTTTGGGATTCCCGAGGGCACCGCGTTGCGGCTGTTCACGGATGGCCAGGATCCCGCGATGGCCTCGACGTACGAGATTGTGGATACCAGGCCATTCCCCGAGCAGCTGTGGGCCATGGTGGTATCGCCGCTGCACATTGGGAACCCCAAGAGCTCCATGGACTTTATGATCTCCCGGTGGCGACAAGGGCAAGGCATCGAGCCCGCGGCGTGCTACAGCTCGTGCGCGGGGGTCAAGTGGGTCTTGCTGGTGCATCTCTCGGAGGACAGCGCGAGGCACGCGGCCGTGATGCAGACCTGGGCGCGCGCGGGTCCCCAAAGCTGGGACGTGGCGTTTATCTTTTTCGGGAAAGGCTGCAAGCGCAGCGCGAGGCCAGGGGCCGCATGCACGACGAAATGGCTTCCGGGAGGAGGCAAGGACGACTTTGCGGAGACGCAGCGGGCCCTGGCGTTTGGTATGGAGTCGTACCCAAGCGCCCAGCTGTTCGCCAAGTTTGACGACGACACGTACGTCTACAGCAAAAGGCTGCTAGAGATGGAACGGGCGTTTGACTATGCTGGGAGCCCGATACGCAACGAAGGGCTGGTGTACGGGAGCGGGGGCGCGGGCTACGTGCTGTCGCGGAGGGCCGCTGGTGAGGTGATGAGGTGCGCGCCGCCCACCAACAGGCGATTTGAGGACCTATCAGTGGGATGGTGCATGCATAACGCGGGAATCGCGCTGAAGCCCCTGGTGGGGATGCATTCATTGAATCCGTTCCAAACCTTGGCCTTGAACCATCGGGGGGGCCAGCCCAGCGATCGCGTGGTCTCCAAGGAGCCGATCGAGAGCTTCTTGCATCCTCTTTCGTACCACTACGTGAGCCCCGAGGAGATGGTGAGGATGCACTGGGAAGGGTACACGCACGGTTTTTCGGCCGAGGCCGAAAGCGGGACAATCATGACGCATGTGCTGGAGGAGGACGCTAAGCGATGTCCCGCTACGATGGTCTGGAACCCAGAGATGGTCAAGAGGCATTTCCCGTCCAAGGTGAAGTTGGGGGGCCTGAATGATGAAAAGGACGGGCATAATGGCCTGATGCTGATGCATGATATGCGCCTCGAGGTGCTCATGCACTTTGGCGGGGTGTTTGTCGGGGGCGAGGACTGCACCTCGTCCGAGCTGCCCCCGCTGTCGCACGCGTACAGCCCCCTGGCTGTGAGCCTGGTCTCTGGTTTACTGCCGTATGCAGAAATAATGCAGCGCTTGCAGTGACGCAGCGTATTTAAACCTTCTGGTTGGTGGTGGGCAATCGACCATGCAGGACGCTAACTTCCTCAAGAAGGAGGAAATAAAGTTTGATACGAAGGCCAGAAAGCACCTCAAGAGCCTTGGAGCTGGGAGTGATCCAAAGCCATGGACCTTTTGCTACGCCCCCAAAGAAGGGATGATGCTGAATCCAATCTTACTGTCGCCTGATGGAGGCAGCTACTTTGATATCAATAGCTTGCCGGTAAACGTGGATAATTTCGTGGGCTTTTGGACCATGACGACCACCATTCCTGAGAAACACGACATGTACTTTGTGATCCAACGAAATGGCCGGAGCGTGACGGTCGACAGCCAGCGCAAGCAAATCCCAAGTGACGAGGACGAGGATGAAGATGACTCTTATTATTCAGGCTCAGATGAGTGAGTCCTGCTAATTAGTAAAGAAGCGTCTTGGTGACGTGCATCTGGTGGGCGTGGCGCCACGAGACATGCGCGATCTGCTTGTGGGGGTGGAGGTGGACCGCGCCGCGGATGGTGACGACCACATCCAGCCTTGGGGGCAGGAGGATCCGCCTGCGCATGATGGGGCTTGAGGCGTAGGAGACGATCTGAACCTGGGCCACGGTGACGTTGGCGGCCTGGGCCAGCATGGTTTTGAGATTGGCTTGGTACGAGGTCGTAAACTGGGCCAGGGTCATGTTGACGATGTGGACCGTGGCGTTGATGGTCTTGGTGTAGGTACAGACGTAGCCCTGGAGGCACTTGCACGAGAGGAGGGACGAGCTGTTGCTCTGGCTCGTGGTGTAGGCCGGACACGGGGTGCATGATACGCCGCTGCCGTAGTAGCCTGCCTTGCACGCGCACTGCACAGTGTTGGCAGGGCTCCCTGCGGGGCACGGGTTGCTGAGGACCGCTAGGGCGGGATCGCAGCGCGTGCAGTTGGTGCAGGCGGTGCTGCTGGCGGAGGAGGTGTAGCTCCCTGCTGCACACTGTGTGCATGTGCTGCTGCTGGATGAGGAGGTGTAGCTCCCGGCTGAGCATTGTGCACAAATACTGCTACTAGCTGAGGAAGTGTAGCTTCCCGCTATGCATTGTGTGCATGCAGTGCTACTAGCCGAGGAGCTGTAGCTTCCTGCTGTGCATGCTAAGCAGATGGTGCTGTTT
>Ga0208389_1000959_pt1 | contig 12726 bp, 10 predicted proteins | sample CryBogCBH12Aug09_FD_184625 | JGI IMG/M metagenome (GOLD analysis project Ga0208389, IMG submission 184625) | Freshwater microbial communities from Crystal Bog, Wisconsin, USA - CBH12Aug09 (SPAdes) (version 2) | ecosystem: Environmental > Aquatic > Freshwater > Lake | place: Crystal Bog... | reverse complement strand
CGTTATAGCCCCCGCCTACAGGCGTAATTGTAAAATTGCTTGAGTTAGTACTCACGGCCCCAGAATTTGGGCCCGTAAAAGTGTATGAAGTTGCTGGCGCCGCGACAGTAATTGTGTAAGTGGTGGTCGTATTATCCTGAGCAGTGGCCACCAAGGTAATTGTGGCTGGCCTAGTTGAGCCGACATAGACACCCACTGGAGAGTTTGACGCAGTTGGTGAACCGTTGATTTTTACACTTTCACCAGTTCCTGTAAATGTTGGCGTTACTGATATCGAAGTGTCTGTCGACGGACGGTAAGTTGTATAACTTGTAACTGTTGAAGAGAAAGTAGGACTCAAAGTGCCCGCGCTAAGAGAAATTCCCGTGAGTGTCGAGTCGCTACTCTGTGCATTTGGGTTCACAACCGAAAAGGAAACTCGATAGCCTAGCAACCAAGGGGCTGCGTTCAATTGGTGGTACACCGCAATTGTGTAATCTCCGTAAGGAGCATCAGCAGCAATTTGAACGGTTGTTGAGCCGTTGGCAAATGAGGAGATATTTCCATATGCAGGACCTGCGTTTGGATCGGGTGCAACTGCGAAGACTCCAGGCTGGTTGGTGTTTGGAATACCGCCAGGACCACTTCCAGGAGAAGTCGGATAGTAGATAGAGTCGCACGCGTTAGTGGAAGCAAAGATCGTTGAAAAGGAGAGAGTATCGCCCCTTGCAACCGTGCCAAGAGCCTGTACAGAATATGTACCTATTGCATTCGTGCAGTCGATATTGAGTGGATGGTTAACGACAGTAGCACTTGCATTAGAAGGCATCACACCAAGACCTGCCGCCGTAAGGGTCAAAAACAATAGTGAATGTAAATATTTTCTCGCAAACATACCTTCGCTCCTACTCATGAATATCAATAATATGAAGTTGGGGGTTCCGGTCTTGTTGACTTAAGGGATTTCCCTCACCACATCCCCCAAAACAAGTCAGTTAGTTCTAGCCTTTGGGTATGCCAGGCCAATCTCGCCGAATATTGGTGGTTGAAGATGAGCCGCTCATGGCCTCTCTCTTGGCCGACTCACTGAGCAGCTTCAATTTCAAGGTTGAAGTAGCCCATGATGCAGCTGCTGCGCGAAAGCGGATCAATGATTTTGATCCAGATATTGCGCTCTTAGATATCTCTCTTGGCGATGGTCCAACGGGGGTTCACCTTGCGCACGCGCTGAGAGCCACAAGGCCAGATATCGCGATATTGATGCTCTCAAAACACCCTGACGCTAAGTCTGCGAATGCGGATGGTCTGGATTTACCGAGAGGTGTGGGCTTTCTAAGAAAGTACATGGTTAACGACTCTGAATACCTTCTCGGTGCTATAGAAAAAGTGCTCAGCGATCGTCCCCATGAAGTTCGCCAGGATCGCATAAAAGGCCGTGATGGAATCGCAGTCAGTGGGAAGGCTCTTCAAATTTTGGAATTAATCGCAGAGGGATTTAACAATGCCGAAATTGCTGTGCGAATAGATTTGAGTGTTAAATCCGTCGAACGCTGGATCGATAAAATTTATGAAGAACTTGAGATAGAACCAAAGGGAAAAATTAATCCCCGCGTTGAAGCGGCTCGAAGATACTTCATCTTCGCTGGATTTCCTGAAAGAAAGGAATAGGAATGCGGCGTTATCTCAATTTGCTGAACCCCAAATATCTTCTTTCATTTCCCACTTTTATTATCTCCCTCCTTTTTTCTCTTCTAACTCACCTGGTTGATACAGCCCATAACGTCAAAGGACATATCCCAGTTAGGGTCATAACAATCATTTTGATTCAGATCATTTTCTTTGCCTTTATGTGGCTGGTGAATATTGTTTATCAACGTGTTTTCAAGAAAATTCTCTCGCCTATCCTTGTCTTTATTCTTATCATTTTGAGTGGCGCATTACGCGGCTTTCTCCTCTTCCAAGCTTTGTCAGCATTAAATTTAGAGAACAATTTGAGGCTATTCTTTAGAATGCAGACCTCCGTGACGAACATCGGACTGGCACTATGTGTCTCAACTCTTTCAGTTGCCTTCATTTCCGAACACGCTGCCTCCACCAACGTCATGCTGAGAGATCAGCGAAGGCTTATAGCTTTGCGCAATGAGGCAGTAAATCAGCTAGCTCAGTTTGATGAGAAGCTCAAGGATTCGATCGCTGGAACATTGACAAAATCTATCCAAGATTTCGCCTCTGTTAGATCTGATCAGGCATTGCAGATGTTGAGAAAATCGATTGATGAGGTTGTTCGACCTTTAAGTAATTACTTAGACCGCCAATCTGCTTCTCTTAGTGACTCTGAAATTCAAGAGATTCGGTACCGAATTAATTGGAAGAATGTCTTTGATAAAAGTGCGTACTCGGAAGAAATTTCACCTCGCTTAATACTTATTTCCCTGGTTATATTTGGTGGAGCAGCCCTATCTCACGATATGCCGCTTAAAACAGCACTTTTAGAGATACTTTCTGTACTCGCATTAGGTTGGATCCTTCTCTGGATATCAAAGTCAGTACTCGCTAAATTTGAGACATCTTTTTCGCAAACCTATCGATTTATTTTCTCAGTTGTTGCGCTCTACATCCCCGGGCAAATTCTTGGAATTGAATCCATTCTCGTTCTGCATGGCACTGCAAAGCCACGTCAATTTCTCTTTTTAATTCCAGTCTTCACCGTACTACTAGGGTCCCTCTTTGCAATCCTGTGGTCAGCGCGAAATGAAGCTTCACAGGTAAGAAATAATATGGAAAGCGTTGCTAGCGAACTTAAATGGGAGCTTGCTCGAGCGCGCGAGATAAATCGCCAACAACAACGGCTGTTGACTTTTACCATTCACGGGCAAATTCAAGCATCAATGGAGGCCTCATTTATCAAGCTCGAGCGAGCGATAGCAACTAGTAGTGATACCGATGAATTTCGGCGTGAATTGGTTTCGCTCATAGGGCAGTCGGTAGATCTTCTCTATAGAAATTATAAGGATCCTGAGAAACTCAACTCGGTGCTCACAAAGGTCCGTGGGACTTGGGAAGGAATTTCTCAGGTTGAGTGGATGATCGAAAAGCCCGTGCTCGATAGAGTCGAAGAAGACGCCGTTAGTCATACTGCGCTCATCGATATGATCACTGAATTAGTTTTTAACGCTGTAAAACATGGCAAAGCCAAAAAGATCACCATTGAATTATTGAATCCTGACAGTAGGACGATCTTCCTAAATGTTGAAAACGATGGAGCACCTATTACAGACCAGTCTAGATTGGGACTTGGAACCAAACTCCTTCAAGAATCTGCCATCTCGTGGCAGAGAGTAAGTAGAGAGGGAAAGGTTAATACCTCAGCCCTACTCCCCTGCCTCTAAATGTTCCAAGCCTCTGCGAGCCAATAGCCCCACAATAAAGAGGGATACGACTGGGATCATCAATGCATTAGATAGTGATGTCAGCTTTGAGAGCCAGCCAATCACTCCAGGGCCGAATCCAAATGCAAGACTCAAAAATCCGAAGAGCCGTGAGAGGACTGCTGGGGTTGGGTTATGTGATGTTTTTTCTATTTCTTGCTTCCTTAATTTCAACTTTCTTTCAGAAAATAGATTTCGGCGTAATTTTGGACTTCTCTTTCTTGTCATAGTAAGTGTCGGAATGCTCTATTCCCGAAATTATGTATTTAATGGTTCTAAATTTTGGCGAAAATATCTTTTAGCGGCCACGTTAACCATTATTCTTGTTGATTTTGCTATCGTCCTAGTCTCAAAAATTATCGCTACGTTAATAGTTTTTCCAGGTATATTTCTCTATTCCTTATTCATAATCATTGGTGTACTAAAGAATCGACCTACTACTGCAGGAGAATCGCCACATAAATGGTTAGCACTTTTTTTGACTCTGGCTCCACTAGTGGCAACAATTGTCATTTCGATATTAAATGGTCCAACGTCACCTTGATTTCCCCTATCGCCACTTTTTGTATACGGTACTAGAGGTGCAACACCCGCTGAGCAAGATGTTGCTGGGGATTACTAAACCTTAACTATCAATAATAACGTGTGCAAAAGGTGGGCAAACAGTTCTTGTAATTCTACTTTAAATTGGATTGGCGAAGTTGAATGTTACAAAATGAATATAGAACACTAACTATGGCGGAGACGAAGAGATTTGAACTCTTGAAGGCGATTAAACCTTACCTCGTTAGCAGTGAGGCGCACTCGACCGGGCTATGCGACGTCTCCAAGTGGTGAGCGGAGTTTACAGGGAATTGGGGTGCTGGGAACCCGGCTTTACTCCAAACCTCCGCCATCGGAATGACCTTGGGATGAGATCAGGCGGTAACCGACGCCACGAACAGCTGTGATTACCTTGGGTCCACCTGCTGCCTTGATCTTGAGACGTAAGCGTGAGGCGTGCGTATCCAAGAAGTGGTCATTTGCAAAATCTCCCGCGCCGCCGATCACGGCGATCACCTCTTCGCGAGTAAAGACTTTACGGGGGCGCTCCATAAGTAGTTTAAGGAAATCAAACTCTGTACGGGTTACTGCAACTTCTCCATCATCAAACTGGACCTGTCGCGTCTCTAAATTGAGCGAAAGTCCGCCAGCGCTTATAACGCCTAAACGCTGCGTTCTCTCTCCCTTGGAGTGTCTGATCTGAGTAGATACGCGAAGGGCCAAGATTCGTGGGCTTACTGGCTTTGCGATGTAGTCATCTGCGCCTGCGGCAAGACACATCGCCTCATCTACCTCTTCACCGCGATCGGTCAACATGATGATCGGAACAACCGATTTTCTTCGGATCTCACGGCAGACCTCAAAACCATCTGGATGACCCATGCTCAAGTCGAGTACAACTACTGCTGGATTCTCGGAGTGAAATTTAAGGAGAGCGTCGCTCCCATCCTCGGCTTCGACTACTTGATAACCCTCGGCCTCAAGGGCCGTTCTCACAAAGGCACGCACATCCTTGTTGTCGTCAACAATCAAGATTAACTCACTAGCCATCAATTTCACCCTCGTCTTCGCTTGGTAGTGCTGCCTTCATATCTTTAATCAATAGGTCGCGTTGGTTCATTAACTCTACATTTTCTCCCGTAAAACCTTCGGGAATCGAACGGGAGAGCGCAAGAAGTTTTTCTCCAAGTTCCGGGAACTCGTAGAAGGCTAGCGCACCACCGTATTCGTGCAACTTATCTTTCAGGCTTTCAGGGGATTGCTCCTCAATCGACGCAATCGCCTCACTGAGCAATCCGTACTTTCGTCCCGCAACTAACTCCTCAACCGGCGAAAGATACTCTAAGAATTCGATTGTAAAAGTGGTTCCCTCGCCCAGTTTCGATTCGATCGACAATTTAGCGTCATGGAAATCGACCACTTTGGCGACGATCGCAAGGCCTAGTCCCGTCCCGGGAATGTGCTCTTCCACCGCGTTAGAGGCTCGATAAAAGCGTTCAAAGAGCATGGACATTTCATCTTCTGGAATTCCAATTCCATGATCCGCAATGGCAACAGTTATGTGGTCGCGAAGGCTCTTTCCCGGCTTGCGACCGACAAAGATCTCGATCGTCGTACCAGCTGCTGTAAATTTGATGGCGTTGGCTATTAAATTAATTGTTGCTTGCGACAATAAGCCAGCATCTCCCGAAATCTGATAGCAATCGTTTTCGTCATAATTAAACGTGACAGTTATATTCTTCTTCTGTATCTCTGCATCCATAATAAATATGGCATCGCGCAAAACTTCTAATAGATCGATCTTCTTAAAGGTGTCTCGTTTGTTGGGCGAGTCCAGGAGCGACAATGCGAGCAGGCTTTGGACCAACGAGAGCAATATGGTCGCATTGCGATCTAGTACCTCAAAAATCTCTTCGAGTTGAGGATTGCCACCGAAGTCGATGGTGGTCGCCAAGACATCAACGTAGCCAATGATGCTCGTTAAAGGGGTACGGAGTTCATGGCTGATATTGGAGATAAATTCATTCTTGGAAGCGTTCAGTGATTCGAGTTCGACGACAACCAGATTTGCGGCGGCTAGCTCTGCGGCCAAAATTTGAAGTCGTTCACTCTCTGCAATAACAAGATTTCGACTTCGCCGATACTGCTGGATTGAAGTTCGTGCCACCCAACCCAGCCAACTAACTGCCAAAGTCATAAAGAGGATGAGCAAAACCAGAGTAAAAAAGTCTCCATTGCGTGAAGCTTTTGCACTATGCGTAAGTTGATTGTCGACTGCCAGTTGATAGGAAGTCACCAAAAGACGCGCCTGATCAATCAGTGTTTCCATCTCAGGATTGATAACTTTTAAGAGATTGGTGCGTTCAACAGGAGTGAGAATCCCAGAGGGGCTTTGATCGATAAGTGAATCCAACACGTAGAGCGCTTGTAGGTAAGCACTGGGTGCTTCTTGGCCGACAGACTTTCCATCATCGTTGATTACTGAAAGACGCTGCGCTAGGAGAGCGCGAGCAATTTGGACATCCCGTCGAGGGATCTGCATGTCGATCCATTGCGCCAGCCGAACGGTGTACACCAATGTTTCCCGTTGCGTAAAGATAATAGAAGCTGCGGGCGCCTCAGCAGATGTCAGACTCTTAGATTCGGCGATCGATGATCTATTAGTTGTGACGATAGAAAAACTGAGTGCAAGAAATGAGAGAAAGACCAGCGCCGCCAAAACCCTCTGACCTATTGTGACGCGAAACTTCATCACGCTTCGGTCGAGAGTAGTACTTTCTGGCATTTACTTAACCGTGATCTCGCTCAGTGACCAGTTCCATGCACTGAGATTTTTACTGTAGGCAGTTTTATCAGGGAAGATAATTCGAATTGGTCCCCCTTGGTCATAGGGAATCGGCCCCCCAAATCGTGCAATTGCTAGATCCCCTAGCGAGTCGGTGAAGTGTTGGGCTGTGTCGTTAAAAATGTAATCATTGAGTGCAATCGTGCTCAAGTTGGCACTTGACGGAATATTTGCGCTCTTAAAGATCTTCGCCAATGAAACCACTGTAAAGGTCTGGCGAACCCGAGCGAAGGGTTCATAAATTGAGATCTGAGAAGTACCCAACTTCTTCAAAGTGCTCAGAGTGAAGTGAATGACTTTAAAGTGGTTGGTAACTGTGAGGACCACATCATTGGGCCCAGGTGGGTCAACCGGAACGCTCGCCCCATATGGGTTCTTAGTAGGAGCGGGCGATGGTGTGGCGGCATGTGAAGCGGTGACACCGGGAGCTAACAATAAAAGTGCTACTGCGAGCGCCGTGACTCTTCTCATTTTCAACTCTTCTCTCAACTCTCATCTCCAAAATACTGGGCCACTTTTACTTTTAACTCATTGGCGCGAAAGGGCTTTACAAGATACGAACTTGCTCCTAGATCAAGAGCTCGCTGGATATCACTCTCCAGGGACTTTGCCGTGATCATGATGATGGGAGCAGTTGCGCGATCTGGCTTTGCGCTGGCTTGCAACGCCTCCAACACCTCGAAGCCCGATAGATGAGGCATCATGATGTCTAAGAGGACAAGGTCTGGGCAAAAGGCTTGGTAACGGTCCAAAAGCTCCCTCCCTGACTCTACGCTCAAGACCTCGTATCCCTCGCTCGTGAGTATCAGCGAGATCAACTTCCGAATATCAGCGCTGTCGTCAGCTACCAAAATCCTGCCCGCTCTCTTCCCGGGCGGCTGCTCACTCATAAAGGGATTATAGAGATGTAAATGTGAGATAAAAGACTCACAAAAGTAAACTCTTCGGGAGAACTCCTAGATTCATGCGCCAAAACGCTCGGTAGAATCAAATCCTCATGAAACTTCCCTTTACTGCTCGCGCTGCATCGTTAGTTGTAGGAATTGTTGTGGTCTCCTTGGTCATTGGTGGAGCCACCTCCTACCTCTTCTTACAAAAAAGCGCTCCCACAATCAAATTTCCACCGCTAGTAAGGCAGGCTGACCTCCCAAAGCGCCCCTTAGAAACCTTTGCCGCCTCTGAAAAAATTACCCTCCCTACGGACAATTCAAACTTTGTAAATTCCAGTTGCCCCTCCCTCGCCCCAGGTTGGGTCGAAGAAGAGAATAAGAAGCCCGGCGTAAAGATGAAAGCCGCGGGGTGGAAGGCGTTAGATCTCTCCGCCGCCAAAGGCAGCGCCCTTTGGCTCAACCAGACGGCGGTCTCCTGCGGTGACCAGGTAGATATTCACGCCGCGCTTTACTCCTCAAATAGCACCCCGCAGACAAAGTTGCCGCGGAGCTTCGCCGCTTGGCGGATTGGGTACTACAACGGAGCGGGTGCGCGCGAAGTTTGGCGTTCTTCACCTATCAATTTAAAGAAGGGTGTGGCGACAACCGCGGACACCGCAACGCGCTACACCGAGGCAGATTGGCCAACCGTTACCTCCTTTACTGTGGGCGATAACTGGACTCCAGGGCTCTACTTGATCATCTCTTTCTCGGCCTTTGGGCAGATCGAAAATGCGGCGCCTCTCATCGTTCGTGCGCCAGTCGGCTCCTCAAAGCTATTAATGATGCAATCTTTTATTACATGGCAGATGTACAACAGTTTCGGCGGACGCTCGGGATATATTGGTCCGGGCAAGGATGGAAATACCGATTCCGACGAACGCAGTCGTCTAGTCTCTTTCGATCGCCCGATGCTAGGTAGCGGTTCTTACTCAATTCAACGCGACGCAATCCCGATCATTCAATTCTTCGAGCAACAAGGGATCGCCGTAGATGAAGAGACAGATTTAGATATAAATCAGTGGCCTTCCATCACCACAAAATATTCAGGGATCATTGTTGGAGGGCACGCGGAGTACTTCACCAATCGGATGTTTAACACCCTTATTGCCGATCGAAATAGCGGGGTAAACATCGCGATCTTTGGTGGCAACACCGCCTATTGGCAGACCCGTCTTGAGCCTTCACAGTATGGGCCAGATCGCCATGTGGTGATGTACCGCACCGCAACAGAAGATCCAAACCATGACCTGACTCAAGTCACTATTGAATTTGGCAACAAACGTTTGGGTACGCCACCCAGCTTGATCTCGGGTGAGCAAACGAGTGGGGTGCATGTCTATGGCACCCTCCAACCTCTCAAGATCCCAATCTGGCTTCATGTCGATCCCAAGACCCCGATCGCCGGTGTCTCAACCGATACTGAGGTGGAGGCAACCACTCCAAATGCCGCGGAACCTCCTCATGTGCACATCCTTTATAGCGGACTCATGAAGTGGCGTGATGTGGCTAGCCACAAGAACATCAAATCCATACCGGAGGCCCAGGTCTCCTGGACTGCCTTCCCATCGGGCAGTGCGGTTTTCAATGCTGGAATGTCGACCTGGAGTTGTCAACTGAGTGATGCATGCGTAGATCTCCCTTTTGAGAAATCGTCGCAGGATTTGATCCGCTCGATTACCTCGCAGGTCTTGCACTTATGGGAAACCCCAAGGGTTGGAAGCTCGCTGAAGTAGACCTGCGGTTGGTCTAGAGTTGGCGTAAAACACACTCTTTAGAGGGATAGCACTCGCCAATTGGCTGTGCTTGCTCTCTGCCCTTCGCCAAGATTTACCCATCAGATTGGGGAAATTAATGAGCGCATTAGACCTTGCCAGATGGCAATTCGGTATCACCACCGTCTATCACTTCATCTTCGTTCCGATCACCATCGGATCTGGCTTTCTCGTCGCGGGGCTGCAGACCGCTTGGTATCGGACCAACAAAGATAAATATCTCCGTGCCACAAAGTTCTTCGGGAAGCTCTTCCTGATCAACTTTGCCATCGGCGTCGTCACAGGCATCGTGCAGGAGTTCCAATTTGGAATGAACTGGTCTTCTTATAGTCGTTTTGTCGGCGATATCTTCGGCGCACCACTCGCTATGGAAGGGTTGCTCGCCTTCTTCTTGGAGAGCACATTTCTTGGAATGTGGATCTTTGGTTGGGATCGTCTTCCTAAGAAGCTGCACCTCGCCACCATCTGGTTGGGCGCAACAGGAACGCTGCTATCGGCTTATTTCATCTTGGCCGCAAATGCCTTCATGCAGCATCCAGTTGGCTATGTACTGAACGGAACGCGTGGACGCGCTGAATTAACCAGCATCTTCAAAGTCTTGACCAACTCGACTGCCGTTGCCGCCTTCTTCCACACCATTCCATCAGCTTTCTTAACTGCTGGTGCACTTTTTGCAGCGGTCGGCGCCTGGATGATCTTCCATAATAAGGATGCTGAGGTCGCAAAGCCTGCTCTCAAGATTGGGCTAGTTACAGTTTTGATCTCCTTCGTTCTTGTCGCTGTATCCGGCGATACAACAGCGCGTCTCATGACGACGCAGCAACCAATGAAGATGGCAGCAGCAGAAGCCGTCTACAACACAAAGACCAATGTTCCGTTCTCTCTCTTAACGATTGGAACTCTCAACGGAAGTAAATCTGTCTTCCAGATTGGTCTTCCTTCAGTTCTCTCCTTCATGGCAACCGGAAATGTAAACGGCACCGTTGAGGGCGTAAATAATCTCGAGAAGAGTTATGAACAGAAGTACGGTGCGGGAAATTACACTCCGAATATTCCTTTCGCTTACTGGAGCTTCCGGTTAATGATCGGCTTCGGTGCTCTTGCTGCGCTGATCTCCTTCCTGGCTCTCTTCTTTATCCGCCAAGGACGCTTTCCACGTAAACGTTGGTTTGTCCGCAGCATGATCATCCTTCCCTTCCTTCCCATCTTGGCTAACTCCTTCGGTTGGATATTCACCGAGAGCGCTCGTCAACCTTGGGTTGTCTTCGGACTCTTTAAGACCTCGGCAGGTGTGAGCCCTGGAGTAAGTGCAGCCAGCGTTCTCTTCACGATGGTCGTCTTCACCCTGCTCTACGGAGTCCTCGCGGTGATCGAATTTGGTCTAATCATGCGGACTATCAAGGTAGGTCCTGAGAAGACTAAAGAGCCCGCCACAAATTCCGAGACCCTCACGATGGCCTACTAGGAGGCGATGCAAATGTCACTCAATTCATTCTGGTTCGTAATCATCGCCGTCCTCTGGATCGGCTACTTCATCCTGGAAGGCTTCGACTTCGGAGTCGGCATCTTGTTGCCTGTAGTCGCCAAAAATCAAGGCGAACGCCGGGCCGTACTCACCACACTTGGACCGCTATGGGATGGCAATGAGGTCTGGTTGCTCGTTGCGGGTGGAGCCACATTCGCAGCATTCCCAGAGTGGTATGCCACGCTCTTCAGTGGTTTCTACCTTCCACTCTTCCTCATCCTTGTTTCACTGATCGTTCGTGGCGTCGCCTTCGAATATCGCAGCAAGTATGGAAGTGAGAAGTGGCGTTCGCGCTGGGATCTAGCGATCACCATTTCAAGCTTCTTGCCAGCACTTCTCTGGGGAGTGGCCTTCGCCAATATCGTTCGTGGCGTTCCACTGACCAAGGTCTCTGCTGGTTACATCCAATACTCGGGTGGCTTCTGGAACTTGCTCAATCCATATGCGCTCCTTGGTGGACTTACTACCCTCTCACTCTTCGTCTCACACGGGGCTTTCTTCCTTGCGCTCAAGACTGATGGTGAGATCAGAGTCCGTGCCAATAAATTGGGGCAACGAGTCGGCCTGGCGACTGCGCTCCTTGCAGTCCTCTTCCTAGGTTGGACCTTGTTGGGTCTTACCTCCAAGGGTGGAGTGATTGCCGGATCGGTAGTTGTGGTCGTCGCATGGTTAACCGCTCTAGCTGCAAATGCAAAGGGACGCGAAGGGTTTGCCTTCCTCTTCTCCGCAATTGCCACGGCTGCAGTTGTCATCACCCTCTTCACAGGGCTCTATCCAAATGTGATGCCAAATCTCACTGCCGGTGGACCCGGGCTCACCATCTTCAACGCCTCAAGCACCCATTACACCTTGGGCGTAATGACTTGGGTCGCTGTGATCATGACCCCGATCGTCCTTCTCTATCAGGGTTGGTCTTATTGGATCTTCCGCAAGCGGATCAATCCAAATCAGATCTCTTCCCCAGAAGTTGGAGTATTGGATACCGTCCACTAGTGAAACCATTTGACCCCCGGCTGCTGCGGTACTCCCGAAGCAGCCGGGGTTTTATTTTCGCCATCGTTGTAATCGCGACGCTAGGTGCGCTCTTAACGATCGGGCAAGCCGCTCTGCTCGTGGATTTGATCTGCAAATTCTTTCAACGAAAGCGCAGTTTTAGCTCTTTGCATGGTGAAGTCGTCGCACTCGCTGCGATATTTCTAGGTCGGGCTCTGCTCGCCTATATAAATGACCGTGTCAGTGCCCGCGCAAGTACGAAGATACGAAACGACCTGCGGATAGAGGTGATGGAAAAAGTCCTAGCGAGCGGTGGCTCCGAGATCGCGGATGTAGGCAGTGCCGGTCTTGCTGTGCTAGTAACTAAAGGAGTCAACAATCTCGATGGTTACTTCGCAAAATTTCTTCCGCAATTATTTATTGCGGTAGTTGTTCCATTATCAGCTGGGAGTGTAATTGCAGCGCGCGATTGGAAATCTGGCCTGATCGTTCTCCTGACGATTCCTCTCATCCCGATATTTGGAATCCTTATCGGAAGATTCACGGCAAGTGCCACTGAGAAGAAGTGGCAGACGCTGGGAGTACTTAGCGGTTACTTTTTAGACCTGCTCAGTGGACTAACGACGTTGAAGGTTTACGGTCGCGAAAAATTGCAGAGCAAACGTCTGCGAGAAGTTGGCGAGCAGTACCGTCGTGAAACCATGCAGGT
>Ga0208389_1000939_pt1 | contig 12864 bp, 11 predicted proteins | sample CryBogCBH12Aug09_FD_184625 | JGI IMG/M metagenome (GOLD analysis project Ga0208389, IMG submission 184625) | Freshwater microbial communities from Crystal Bog, Wisconsin, USA - CBH12Aug09 (SPAdes) (version 2) | ecosystem: Environmental > Aquatic > Freshwater > Lake | place: Crystal Bog... | reverse complement strand
ATAAATGATTGTCTTATTGCATAATAAAAAAAGCGATGAGCAGCAGCAGAAACGCGGCAAAACGAGAGGCCTTTCTAAAACAGGAGTCGGAGTCCATAGACAATTCGCAGCAGTTCCAATCGCAGCAGGTGCTGCTGCATCCTTTGGAGGGCCCCAAAGTCGACTTCCACACGGCCAACTCGCGCTTGCTGGAATACGTTTTCAATGTCTTGCATTACCACCTGGATTTCAGGAGAGGAGAAACTGCTGCAGACGATCTGTGGCGCGAGGGCGTGTGGCGCGCAGTGATGTCGATGATCGAGTGCGAGCGCGCCGCGTGGAGCGTCGACTACTTTGTGTTCTACCGCAGTGTCTCGGAAAAGTACGTGCTGTACGAATTCAACACGCTCATGCTGCTGCTTTTCTCGGAAGCGCGTGTGCCGACGCCGGGCAGCCTTGTCTGCGTGCCAAGCCTGCTAGACGCAAAGTACCCGGCCTCCATCGAGGAGTTAATCCAGCGTTTTGCCTCGAGGGGCATCAACGACTCGGATCCGGAGATCTCCAGGGTGCTTCTGTCGGTCAACAACTGCCTTGAACCGACCTACCACAGCCGTGTGGCGTACCACGTCAACCACGGCGTGGAAGCCGAGCCCCTGAAGTATTTTTTCACTGGGTACAACGAGACGAGAGCCTACAGAGGCACTATGTGCACCTTCCTGTGCGAGTTCATGGGCGTGTCCGAAGCGGTCGCCGAGGCGGCTGTCGAGCAGCTGATGGCGGAGTACAAGGCGTTGCTGCCGCCTAAAAGCACCGACGACGGCTTTGTCGCCAAGGGGCACACGCTGCAGATCTGCCTGCCCCGCGCCGCGCTGGACCGCTTCGCGTACCCTTCAGAGGCTTGGGGCCATCCTGTGAGCCTGTACAGCGAAATCCAGGCCAAGAACGAGCCCATGATATTGCACGTATTTCCCGTTTCTGAGCAGCGCTTCTACGGTGCGAAAAAGACGCCCAAGGGCATGAGGCCCGTCCCGCAGGCCGAATTCCTTCGATCGCCAGAGATTTCAGAGCTGCAGACGCGCATCCTCGCGCACCCCAACCTCTACCTCCGCCACGGCGCCGTGTGCAACGTCTTCCACGGCAACCCCAACTTCGACCCGCGCGCCTTCCGCGGGAGGATGCTGCAGATCCTGCAGCCTTTGATAGCCCGAGCCCAGGCGCAGCAGAGGCGGCTGCGGTACTCCAAGTTTGCTGAGTGAGGCCAAAAAGGTATGTTTCCGTCATGCGCGCTACGGCGAAGTGCCAGCGCCGCTGCAGTTTCGCTGCGACAAAGTTGAGGCACTGCTGCGGTTAATTTCGTGATAAATCGTTGAGCTTTGCCCAGAACAATTTGTGAGCTATTATGGAATGTTTTATGCATAGCTTCTGCATATTTAAGGATTAGCTGTATGCAAAAAATAAGTTCAAGCATGAATTTTTCTCACGATACGCACATGAGAACCAGAAACCCACTCTACGATTTGCATGAAGTATTATGCGAGATTTCGGATGCCAGAAGACAGCATGTTCAATTGAATGCTACTACTGGAAAGCCTGTTGATCCTAGACAGTTGAATCAGGCTATAGATACCGACTTTTATGGGCATTATTTTAATGTTCGCGCTGACGCTGATTCTGAATTGCGCGAAGCATCAGTTGTGGGTCGACCCCAAGTCTCTGTATCACTTGTGGGCAATGAACTGCACATTAAGACGAGTGTTGTATCTGTGCAACACCAGCGCTGGTTCGAACTCGAAGAAATAACTTTGCCTTTGGAAAGCTCGCCTGTGCACGTGTATGAGACCCTTTTGGGGATTCTGGAGCAAACAAGGCAGTCGAATGTTTTTGGACTCTATGAAACAAATCTGATGCAGGAGGAATTTCAGTCTATGGGCGGGCGGGGCATGAACAGATTTTAAATCCCAATGAGCATCTTAGCCAACCCCAAGCACAGCAGAACCACAGAACGCTGCAATTCTCTGCAGGCTTCAATGACCAGCCTTTGTACGCGCGAAAACTATAAATGCTGGCAGCTAAAAAGAAATAAGGTATATGGAGGAGGAGGCTTCATCATTGCAGTTTGCGGCCTTCAAGCTGAAGCCGCACGCCAACGAGTGGCTGACGCTGCTGAGGGCCAACGGCGGAGAATCCGCGCGGCTTCTCTCGCAGGAGCAGTGCGGCGATGCCAAGCTGCGGATGTGCTGCCTCCTTGTACCCGATAGGCCAGCCCGCGTCAAGCGTTTGCGCACGCTGCCTGAAAGTGAGGCCTTTGAGGACGAGCGGCCGTCGACATGGGAGCTGGAGGAGGCCATGGACAGGGCGGGGAGATGGGGCGCCATCTACCGCCGCATCGCTATAGTGGTGCCTGTGGTGGTGAAGAACGGCATCGGCATGGCGCAGGGCATGCGCCGACTGGACATGACCTCCACAGAGGATGCAGGGCGCGGCCTGGGCATGCTGCTGCTCGCCCACGTGGCGTACCACTTTGGCCTGCAGTACCTCTTCCTCTCGCCCGTCGGCCCGTTCTGGCGCCATGTCAAAGACATGCTCAATGAGCGCGAAGTACCCTACGGCAATCTCGGTTATGGCAGCCTGATCAAGGCGTTGCGTGAGCCAACAGCTGGGCACAGAGACGAAAAAGGTATCACTGTGGACCATGTGCAAGACCACCAAGGGTTTGATGTCGTGCAGCTGTTCATTGAGCCTGGCAGATTCAGAAAAAGGAAAACATACCGATTGCATCAGCTGCATCATGCGAGCCCACGTGTGCTGTACCTCGATCCAAGAAGGAAGCTGGAGACCGCAGAGTATAGGCGACAAAACGGACAGATGCGCGTGGACAGAGGGCTCGATTACTACGATTTCTTGTGGAACATGGCGGGCGACGGCGTGCTTGCGATCGACGGCAAATGCCTCGCCATCGCGGTACTTGGGTTGGATCTGTGACACTTGCAGTCTGAATGAGGCATACCACGGCAATGCCCTATTTAAACCTATCATGCAGCCGAAAACAACATGGCAGACGAGGCCAGCCTGGAGCAGCTCTCGGCGCAGCGCGAGCGCTGGAACGCGCATTATAATACTAACCATGGCGGCGAGGCGTGGCAGTATCCCCGTGTGCGCACGGTGGATACGTCCGAATCGGATGAAGCGAACGAGGACGGAGGAGAGGTTTACTGTTGGTCGAGCGTGCGGAGCATGATGAGCCACGAACTGCCGATGCACCTGCAGATTCTGTTTGAGGATGAGGTCGAAATACTGGACATGCGGCTCTGCACCGCGGATGACGAGGGGCGGGACGCGCAGATGTACATTTCGCGCGTCCTAGAGGACACGCGCAAGACGCGCCTGAGGTTCGTCGTCAAATCGGATCCCAAGGACGCCATGATTCACCTTGTGGTCTCGGAGCTGCTTGTGGACAGCGCGGAGGAGGAGATCATCCATAACAAAAAGTACCCTATCCACCTGCACGGCTGCCTGACGCCCGGGTTCACGCTCACGCACAAAACCTGGCAGGGCAGGCTCGGGTGCAGGATCTGGACGCCGGGGCCCAGCCCCCACTCGCTGTTCTCGAGCCCCCCCTTTGATCATGGCGAGGGCTCCGTGGAGGATCTCGTGCTGAACCACCATTTCTTTCAGCTGAGCAAGGTGAGCGACGACGATGGAGTGTGGAAATATCCCGCGGTGCGGCGGCATCCACTGTCGCAATATCGCAGCAACCGGAACGAGGAGGCGCTCTTCCAAAACCCGTCGCCGGAGATGGGGGGCGAGGCGCTGCCGTTCCAGCTGCAGCTCTTCTTTTTGGAAGATAGCATGGAAATTTGCAGCGCCCACCTGTTCAAGCCCACCGAGACCCTCGGCTGCAACACGGTGGAGTACGTGTCGCGCATCTTCGGCAACGACAAGATCCCCCATGCGGCGTCGCAGAGATTCCGGGTCAGGCTCATCGTGAGCGTATGCGACAACGGGATGCTCACGATCAGGAGGTCGAGGCTCTACTGCGATCGGTGCGGCACGAAGAAGGTGCTACCCGAGGAAATCCCCGATTCGGAGACGCAGCATCCGACGTATGCGGAGGATTACCCGGGCTTCGAGCTGGTGCGCGGCATGCTGGACGGGCCCATCGGCTTCCGAATTTGGGTCCCTCAATGGGATCACTCCAGGCCGTGCGTGCCATGGCAGCCGCCAGTGGTGCCGCCGCAGACATTGCAGGAGATGCTGCTGACAGGAGACGTGCCAGTGAACCCCCCCCCAAAAAAGGCCTGGGACGGCGGAGCGATGGTCCTCGTCAGCGAGGACGAGGGCCGAAAGCGCTGGCTGCCCTTTTGGTTTCACGTCTATTTTCGCGAGCCGACGGCCAAGGTGTTCGCCAAGCGCCTATCGAAGCCGCGAAGCAGCCGGACCGAGAATCACGTCGAGTTCGTATCCGCGTGCTTCGCTGCGGACGATTTGCGACGAGTCGTCTTCAGGGCGCGGGTGTGCGGCGCGAGGAGGATGGTCCTGATGGCCTCGGAGGATTATCTCGCGAAGGACGGAGAGGGCCATCACGACGTGCCGCTGTATGAGGAGGAGATAGTGGACTTCAGCGACAAGTGGCAGCAGGGCTTCGTATTGCACTCGTTCGAGCACTCGTGCGGCCTGGGCTGGAGAATTTGGATTCCGCGGTATTAATGCGGCTGATCGTGGTGCATGACGTGCACCCTGATGAAGGATTTGATGAACGCGTGCACCTCGGCCTCGCTTTCGGTATGAAAGTTGAATACGTTTGCCACAGCAGCGTCTCCCGAGGCTTCTCTTTGCTCGTCTTCCGAGTCCTCTCTCTGTTCGTCTTCTGAAGCTTCTCTCTGCTTGAATTCGAAGTCATCATGGTTTTCTGAATCGTTGGAGGAGGAGGACGAGAGGCCATCGTATTCGTCATCATAACCCGCAACACCGCGGAACGATTCTCTGCTGTCTACCTGGAAAATCAATGCGCCTCCCTTTTCTCGAGCCTTGACGTGCTTTGTCATGGGCAGCATCAACGGAAACGAGCAGTCGTAGATTATCCGAAGATCCTCCGTTTTCAAGTCGAACTCTATTCTGCATTCCGGTCGATGAAAACAACGAAAAAACAGGATGGGCCAAAGGCTCGATGATGAATCCAGCGGGCCCCAGATCCCCTGGCGCCTGATGTCCGTGACCACAGTCTCGCCCCTCGCGTTGCTGGGATAGTGCTGCAGGTACTCGACCTCCGAATTCAAAAACTCCAGCGCCTTGATTTCGGCCAGCCTTTTGTTGTGGCCCACTTTCATTGGTGTCACAATCGACCGCAATTTGCGCAGGGCCTCCTGCTCCCGCTCTTCTCTGTTCATTCTCCACCTTCTTTTTGTGCCTGCCTGTGTCTCATCTTCGCTTTCGGCAGCATGCAAAAACTCCGCTACGGTCTGCATTTTCAGATAAACAGAAAATAAACCCCCTGTGAATAAATACACCCCTCGGCTGCAACGAATGGTACGGCCCTGCCTACCTACTACAACATTATTTAATAATAATAAGTTGTGATGCTTCGGTACACATGCGCCAAAATTCAAAAACCGCCCTCCTTCTATTTGGCGCGTGCGCAATTATCACAGTAGTACTCAAAAAAACGGCTGAAAATGCATTTTTCTCGGACTCGAGCCAACGCTCGATCGCCGGCGACGGACGCGATGATTACATCAAGGAAAAACGGCAGTTTGCTGAATGCAAACAGGTCTATCTTGATGTGGGATCCAACATTGGCGTGCAGGTCCGAAAATTGTTTGAACCTCGGCTTTATCCTGGTGCTCCCGTCCTGGCGCTGTTCGACGCCTACTTCGGCGCAGACCGCAGCGGCCGAGTGTGCGCCATCGGTATTGAGATGAACCCAGTGCACACTGCCAGGCTGAAGCGCCTCGAGGACCACTATAGGACCGTCTGCGGCTACACCGTCCGTTTTCTTACGGAGACTGCAGCCAGCACACAAGATTTGAATAATCTCACGTTTTGGACTGATAGGACGGACGCGGAGAACCACGAGTGGGGCGCCTCGCTGATGCCCCGAACGGAGCTGACAGAAAGCCATGCTGTGCGTACGCTGGATCTCGCTCGCTTCATTCTCGAGGAAATACGGCCGTTCGCATCCACCGTCGTGATGAAGCTCGATATTGAGGGCGCTGAATTCGACGTGATCCCTCACCTGCTGCTGAGGGGCGCCTTTTGCGACCTGGACCTGGTGTTCGCCGAGGTTCACCCGTGGGTGAAACAGGCGAATGCTCAGCAGAGAGCCTTCTTGGATGCTTCCATAACGCTCATCAACAGCGGCCAGATTCGCGGGTGCAAGGTGCGCGTCAGCATGCTCGATGACGAGACGTACCGACACGACGCTGTCGACGCAGCGTCATGCTGACGATAACGTTCATGAATGCTGTGCTGTTGAGCTCAAGTGGCGGAAGTGTGTTTGCGTATGATGGCGTAGAACAAGTTGAATAATAATAGAGCAGTAGCAGGCCTTTGCTGCCAAATTTCGACTACGGAGGACCACTAGAAAATCGTGGTTGCTGCCAATTACCTTATGTTGTCTTATCTGGCAGAGTCCGCAGCTTTCTAACCTGACACCGCTCTCCTGAAGCGTAACGGATTTCACGCGAGTCGAATGTGATCGATTTTTTCATTTTTGATTCATCAAAATCAATGCGCACAACCACTCTATACTCGCATGGAGCGCTGGTGTCGTCAAGATCTTCCTGCCAATATTTTTTATGATTATACAAGGCGGTATCCTCGGGAAGAAAATACTCCCAAGCCTCTGCGTCTATTGCTTGCAGCCTGCATTGAAGGTCGAAAGGAAGAATTTTCCAGCCAATATGAGGACCCCTGTAGCAAAAATACTGTGCATCCTGTGATACTCGTCCATTCAACTCGCGTCGTGTTGAGGTGAGATGGTGGTTTGATCTCCGCTGATACGAGTCCGGGAATATAACAGCGTCGTCCATGCTTGCAGTTCTAGGTTGCTTCCTAGTCATCATGGGTTGGTCCATACTTCTGCTAGAGGCCTTCAGAGAGCCACTTAAATAGGCAAACGAAACCTAAAAACACACGTGATGCTTCTACAATCTATAGACTCATGCGAATTTGGCGAGCGATTTCGTATCCACAACGACGATGCCATCCCCAAACAGGCTGTACAAGAAGTTGTAGGGTGCGAGCCGCCTGATCTCGTCCTCTTCTTGCTCATCCTTTGGATCCTTGGTTCGTTTTCCTCCTCTGAGCCATCTTTGATGAACAACGTCCCACCGCTTCCTAGTTTGCAACATGGCGCCCAAATCGAAGATGGAGAGCGGCCAATCCTTCGCCTCCCAAGTCATCGACGTTTGCCTCGGGTCCAATTTCGGGAGCGTGATGAGTGTGCAGTAGTCCATGTAGTCCTCGTCGTGGTACAGCTTAACCCACGTGGTGCCCTCGTTATAACGCTGCCGGCTCATTGTGGACAACCTGTCCATCCCCAAATCGCCGTGGTGCACCTTGTTGTCAGCAAAAAAGGCAAGCAGCTTTTCTCGAAAGCTGCTGATGGGCGATATGAACAGCCACTGCACGCCCATCTCCATGAAATGGGCACACGCTTGGGCGAGGAGCTTCACCGCAAGAGGCGGAGTGCCAGGCGGGCAGTTTAATTTTAGGCGCGTGATGCCTTGGGCAATGGCGCACGGCTCTTGGACATACACCGGAACCACAATGTACGGCTTCAAATCGTCGCCGCCCGTCATAAAGCACATGTACAGCCTGCATGGCCCGTAGGTGTGTGTGAGCCACGGCGCTGATTTGTTTTGCCAACGACAGTTCAACGAGCCTCGCGGGTCGGCTGCCATGGTGATGCTGTCCCATTTTTGCCTTTTTTCCGACGTATTAATCTCCTCGCAACCAAAGTGGATTTGTGTTGAATCCTCCCTTTGCCTTTCTTCTCGAGCTTTTCTCCGTGCTACCTCTGTTTTCCAGTGGTAGACCGATGTTTCTAGTGGAGTATTTATGTCTTGTCTATACTTTTGCGACATTCTTATGAGTGGTATTGTTAGATATATTAGTGACCATTTTTATAGAGACAGTGCCACTAAAACATCATTATTAGCAAAGTGCAAACCAATTTCATTGCCCATTGAGCGGCAGCTCATCATCAACAGCGTAAGCCGCCCACTCTGAATTATTCGGCTGCAGGCTGCTGCCGCCCGAGGAGATAGTACTCGTGCAGCAGCAAAACCGTCCGTACAAAGCGGTCCACATGCCTGTGCTGCGAAAATGGCGTGCACAGGTGCAGCGTGCCATCGATCCGCCGCTGCGTGGTGAGGTGCAGCCCATTGTCGAACATGAACAGCAAGCCCCTGTACTGCAGAAGCGGCGTGTGCCCGTCGTAGTCGACGCAGCTGAACAGCGCCTCGGTCATGTAGCCTTGCATCTCCACCAACACCGACGTCGTGAGCGTGGTTCCCCTGAGCACGTCAAACGCCACACGTCGAATCATCCTTGCATCTTCGACCTCCTCCTCTTCCTGCCCCAGCTTCACCGTGAACCCGTGAGCCTGCAGCGCGGCGCATGCACACTCGATGCGGAACACATTCTCCACGAGCACATTGAGGGCGTGCTGCAGCAAAGCCCCCGTCAGCCCAAAGGCCCTCACGCACAGCGTGTTGCCATCCTCCTTGTTGCTGTTTCGATCCTGGAGGATGGTCTCGAAAAACACGTCCACCTCATCATTATTCTGCCTGTGGTTCCGGAAGAGCCTTTCGATCTCACCGGGCAACGCCGGCGTGTACCGCACGTAGGCGCGCATCAGCACGGTGTTGGAGTCCGTGAGCCACTCGACGGTGACGCCACCGCCAGTCATCATCTTGCCGCGGAAGCAAAAGCCGTCCAGCTGCAGCCCCCCGCCAAAGCTCCGGTGCATCGGCTCGATTAGCACGAAATCGCCCCAGGAGGAGGGGCGCAAGAAGCGCCAGAGCTCCGCGCCCCGCCTCTTGGGCGTCAATTCTGCACCGGTGGACTCACGGAAGCGCAGCTCCTTCACCAAACTGGCACGACTGCTGCCGCCGTCTTTGCGCACGTGCTGCACCACAAGGCCTAGCACATCATCGATGAGGGCTTGCACCGGAAGGCGCACGGAAATTTTCGACAGAGACATCGTCATAGCCCCCGCAAAAGAGGAAAACGCCGCTGCCGCAGCTGAGGCTGTGGTAGTGTGGAACACGACGGTGGCCTCCGTCATCCTCGCGCCGCCCTCAAGAATCAGCGTCATGCAGCCGCACACCAGCGCCTCCGCCCGCAAAACGCTCAGAGAGCCGTCGCTGTACTGAAGGTCCTTGCCGATGATGGCCTCGTCCCCATACCTTCGATAGAGGGCCTCGAGGAACAGCTCGAGCGGAAACAGCCTGCTTGTGACGTCCTTGAGTATAGTCATGACAATATGCTCTTTGATCTGTTCCGTGGGCTGCCGAGGCACCGTCACGCGCAGACCCCTCTCCTTCCGCTCGTATTGTATCATCATCCTGATCGGAGGGCGGTAATCGCGGAGGCCGAAGCCGTCCGCGTCAATATGCACGCTGCCGTCCACACGCTCGACTAAAATCCTCGTCCGCATTGTGATGCTGCCCGAGAGCTGCACCAAATCCACAGCAGCACTTGTTTTGTTCCTCACCAGAAACAAATCGTGGTGCAGGCCCGTTGAGCTGCTATTGCTGATCGTCATCATCATCGGAATCCGCGGGCTGACTGCTGCTGCTGAATCCGGCTGCTGCTGCTGTGTCAAGCATGAAAAGAAAAAAGCATTCCTCAGCAACTCTTCGAGCACCTCTTCTTCTTGGCTCATCCTTCTTTTTTGGATCCTTTTTCAGCTTTTTGCGTTTGGGGCCACACACACCATGCCTTTTATTCACTCATTTTTGTGACGCCTTTTTTAAAATGTGACGCCTTTTTTTAAAATGGCGCATGTGACGCCTTTTTTTTATAATTGCCAATGTATGACACCTTTCATAATAATATTTTTTTTTTAAAAAAAAAAAAGTTTTAAAAACAGTATATAGGCTGCTGATGCCAAAGCACACACAAAAATATGTCTTCTTCTTCTTCTGCTCAGGACGCGCTGCGGGAGAGGCGCCTGCAAGCCTTGGCCCTTCTTCGCAGCACGCCACTCGCCCTTCGGATAGTGGAGGAGCTCTACTCCCCGCCCTACGACTTCGACACCGACTCCTTCGAGTACGAAAACGCGCAGTACGAGGACGACGAGACGATCTGCGTTTCGGCCGACGCCATGCCCTGGAGCGTGAGCAGGGACGGCGCGGAGGCGTCTCTGTACAGCATGTACGAGATCCCGAACGTCGCCAGCCTGCACCTCCACATCAAGGCGTCGATCGCCCCAGGCTGGCAAATGCAGCCTGCTTTGAAGGAGGTGAGGCTCTTCATGGAGGAGAGGGCTGCAATTGCCCTCTTCAACCAGCCCGTTGACGTCACGGTGCGGAATATGGAGTCGGAGGACGATTGGGCCCATTTCAAGGCGGAGGTGCTGGACCGCACCATTCGCCGCGCCAAGGACCTCGACACGCTGCAGCTTGCCGCATTGAGCGGCAGCGATACGGAGGAGGAGGACGTTTGAGCACGAGAGATTACTACTATTTAAGTATTTGAACGTCGCACACATATATGTGACGAAAACAAAAAAGAATGAAGCTGACACTGATTTTATGCATTGTCTTCGCCTCTGTGGCTTTTTTCCTGTTGGTTTTGAATGCTCTGCTGAATTGCTATTGCTATAGGTTCAATCTTTATTATAATAACGGTTATATTGAAAATCAGAGAGAAGAGGACCATCCGAATTCTCATACTATAGAACCCCAAAAGCCCACAATATTTGCTCTTTCGAGGCTCCTCGCCTTCGAGCCGTGGATCCTAGCCTTCACCATCTCTGCCATTTTGATTGGAGGCATTCACGACGATCCGGAATGCCCCAAGTGCCTCTGTTTGTCTCCGCTGTAGGTCTAATCATTAGAGATAAATGGAGGCGCTCGATTGCTTGGCCTCCGCGTCCAGCATCTGCTGCTTGCTTGCGATGACGCTCTTGTTCACAAACTCCTCCTTGAAGCGCTCGACGGGCAGCTCCTCCTTCTCTGCTGTAGCAGTAGTAGCAGAGACGCGGAAGAAGAACTGCTGCAGATCCGCGACCGTGAACTGCAGCGGTGGCGCTAGCGCGTCCCGCAGCCTCTTCCACTCCTTTTCCTTCTTGTCCTCCTCTTCTTCCTTCTGCTCGGGCTGGTGGAGGAGGAGCTTGGGGTAATAAAACTCAAAGACGGACCTGGCCTGAAACTCGTCGGCGTGCGTGAAGCGCAGGGCAAAGTCCACGCGCGCCGTCCTCAGCACAGCATCCTCGAGATGCTCCAGGCTGTTGGCGGTGAACACCATGATGAGGCCGTCGCCCCGCAGCAGCCCGTCCATGCAGTTGAGCAGCCCGGACAGCGTGAGCATATTACTACTACTACTACTACCGCTGTGCTTACCGCCGCTATGGCGGCCCTCGGAAAAGATGCGGTCCACATCCTCGAGCGCGATCAGACGGCAGCCCGCCATACGCGCGTTGTACATGGCGACGGCCAGGCTGTCGTCGTTGAGGTACGGCGAAAAGGGAACAATCGCCAAGTCCAGACCGAAATGCGACGCGAGCGCCGCGATCGTCGTCGACTTGCCACCGCCGGGCACGCCGTACAGCAGGATGTTGAGCTTGTGCGGGACGTTGAAGCGGCGATACCGCGCCTTGGAGTCGAGAAACGTCGCGACCGCTCCGAACAGGCGCTCCTGCTCCCCCTCCTTCAAAAACAGGGACTCCCTCTTCCGCGCGCTGCCGGCGTTGATTTTCAGCAGGGTCTGCTGCTTCGCGTCAAAGAGGAAGCGTCTGCCCTTCTTCCTTTTGTCGCGGAGCAGCTTCTCTGTTTTGATCTGCGCGAGGACGAGGGACTTCGCGTGCTCGGCCGCCCTCCTCAGCAGCTCCTGCATCATCTCCTGCGAAGGGACCCCGTAGATGGTGACCTCCTTGCCGTGAACGATCTCGCCAAGGCGTTCCTTGCACATCAGCTTGCTGTCCGCCACAAGCGGCTTCACCTGCACTAGCAGCACCCTTTCCTCGTGCAGAATCTCGTGCTCGCCGTCGCCGAGCATAAACTCGGCCTTGTTGTCCTCTTCTCCTCTATTTTCGTTATGATCCGAAGAATCATCGTCATCATCACTATCATCAGGGCAAGAAGGGGAGAAGTAGCGCGTGCTGATCCTCGGCCTGTACCCGCCTAGGTCGCCGACGTGATCCAGCACAAGCGACGCCTCGCAGCGGTACTGCGCCAAGTACACGAGCAGCTGCTTGGCCTGCTGCGCATCGATCGCGGTGTTGAAATGGTACGCGGTGGTTAGTAGTCGGCCTCGTTGGCGGCCTTCGCTCGAGTTAGGAGGGGGGGCGCCACTGCTCATAAACGCATATATGCAGAGGTTGTAGTAGTGGTACAGCATTGAATACTAGAGCTATTTTTTTTCATAAATGTATATAACATTATATCTTATATTTTCCAAATAAAAGAGTCAACACCAAATCCACATATTCAGAGAGAAGGCATATTATATGACCACAACAACAGCGACGACATTCACGGTACCGCTTCTGGCGAAAAGGATCCTCCAGGACACTGCGGCCTGCGGCTTCTCGACGATCGCCTTGGCGCACCCCGACGAGGCGCTTCTTCTTGTGCAAGACGACGGCGTAGTAATGATGCGGCGCTGCTGGCGCGTCGAGCACAACGTCGACCCGAGCACCGGCCTGCCAAAGGTCCA
>Ga0208389_1000925_pt1 | contig 12968 bp, 3 predicted proteins | sample CryBogCBH12Aug09_FD_184625 | JGI IMG/M metagenome (GOLD analysis project Ga0208389, IMG submission 184625) | Freshwater microbial communities from Crystal Bog, Wisconsin, USA - CBH12Aug09 (SPAdes) (version 2) | ecosystem: Environmental > Aquatic > Freshwater > Lake | place: Crystal Bog... | reverse complement strand
TAATCCTGGTTTAACAAAATTAAATTTTTCAAAATTTTACTGATGTGGACATCAGCATGTCCTCGGAGGTATTTTGGTAGAATATTTTTGTCAATATTTTACTTATTTTAAATCAAATATTTTATTTCATCTTTTCACAGATTTGGGAATTTTCCCTTATCTCACTTGCAATTGTTTACATAAACATCTGCTATTTTCAACTTCTTTCTTGCTCTCAGTCTCTTGACCTGATAAGAAGTCAACTTTGACCTTATCACACTTGTAAGATGTGCTCTTGCCACTGTCTTCCCTTGCTCTCCCCCTTCCCCTCTTCATTTCATTCTAAAGTCAAATTCAAACAAAATTCAGTTCAAGAGAGATTCTTGAAAGAATAAGATCTCTTTGGATTCCGTGACTCTTAGTTCTTCCGTGTAAGGCTAAGGAGTGGCTCAGTCCCGTGTGACTTGGAATTAAATTAAAGGATTGTGAGTATCCCTGCGACTAGCCATAGCAGTAGTCTTTTTAAACAAGACATTTTAAACGTTGCAATTGTTAAGGAACGAGCCTAGGTAGTTAGTGTCGCTCACTAAGCTAGCCTGTAGACTGTTAGTAGTTAACAAGTTGTATTCGTTTACCCCCCCCCTAGTTTTAAGACCTTTTCCTATCTGTAGTCAATAAAAGCCTTTGGTTAGACTTAGTCCTGCTTGGCAGCGAGGCCCTCATACGCCGTTTGACATTTGTCCTGCGCCGACTCGCCTATTAATTTAGAATAAAAGGCTACAGTAAATAGAAAGGCCCTACCCCTAAATTTGTCGCTTCGTTAGGACAGTTTAGGTTTTCATAGTTATTTAATAGGTAGTTTTTAACACTTTACAGTAAGAACCAAACAATAACCTGTGTAGTTTTCCCCGTATCCTAGTTTTATTATTTATCTTAGTGTAAAATCCTGGTAATATTTCATAAGCAATCCTAGTTTACTATTTTTAACACCCTATTATCCTGGTTAAATATTTCACATGCAAATCCTGATTATTTATTTTACAATTTATCCTGGTTTATTTTAATACTCGTATGTTCAATCCTGGTTAAATAAAGAACACTATGCTATGATCACCTGGAATTGTTTTATTTTATCCGCGTTGGTAATATTTATTCAAATCATATACCACTTTTATCTTCACATAATCGTCGGTATGCAACTCGCATGAACCTAAAATCTAGTTAGAAGTTTTATTTTGGAGCAATTAGGTAGCTAGAACAAAAACACAACGAAGCAAAAGCGTAACGAAATTTTATAACACAGAAAAGTTAGACCGTTTTAGAGTAGATAGAAATTTTATTTTTAGAGTACAACAAGACTACTTTTCCCAACCTCCAAACTTGGTGCCGTAACCAGGATCAGGGTTGCCAGATGATTTGAATAAAAAGCAAGATTGCCAAATTTTCAAAATTTCAAAATTTCAATTTTTCAACTTTTTCGAAAAACTTATTTCAGAAAGATTTTCCGCCTTCAAAATCAAAAGTTATTGTTTGGACAAAACTGTTTACTAACAGACGAAAGGTAAATAAAACTCTTATTTACTTTTCAGATTTTTAATCGAAATCTGTGATTAAAGAGCTAATTTATTACCTCTTGAAAACAATTTCTCGAATTTGAAACGAAAGCTAATCTTCATTACCTTTTGTTAAAATTCTATTTTAACGTGTAAAAGAGAGCTTGTAAAAGCGATATCTCTTTCAAATTGTGTAAAATTGAGAGCTTGTAAAAGCGATATCTCAACTAAATAACTGTGTAAATTGAGAGCTTGTAAAAGCGATATCTCAACAAAACACTTGTAAACCGAGAGCTTGTAAAAGCGATATCTCGTCAACAAGAAGTACTTATACGACGCTGTTACGTGCACCGTTGTAAAAGTCAAGGATGGCCGCAGGTCCTCCTCCAGCCGCTTTTGGTGGCGATCGCGAGTTTCTCGACGATCCAAACCAAGCAAGCGCTGCAAAGATTCAAGGCGACTTAGCCGCGTTGAATCTTCAGCTGCTGCATGTCTTAAGAGGCGTTGCTCATGATGATGACCAACCAATCCTCGATGAGATTGCAGAGCAAAACAGACTCCTAATGGCTGCCTCTGACGCAAGTCAAATAAGAGAGCAGAACACTAGGGAGCTGCAACCGGTTTCCCAGGTGCCAGGGGCAGACTGGGGTGTAAACCACAATATTGCGAACATTCGCATGCACAACATTCCAGCTTATTCCGGTAACGGAGGCGATGAGTTGGATATTGTGAGATGGATCAGTAAGGTGTTCAACCTAGCGCAAGCACACGGGTTGACCCTGAATGCCACTATCAACCTCATGATCCAAGGATCGAAAGGGGGTGCTAGTGACTACATCGAGCAAATGCGAGAAGAAGGTCGTACCTTGTATCAAGTTGTTCAACAACTTGAGATGAGATACGGGTCTCTCTGTACGCCTGAAGAAGCACGTGTACGCACGAACAACATGCTTCGAAAGGACAAAGAGAGTCTGCCTGAGTTTATTGATAGACTCAGGACTATGGCAAAGATGGCATGTCGACTCGAAAGAAATAACAATCGACGCCTAACTGCCATTGACACTCTTGTTGAGGCTAACATTCGACGAGTTTTGCCGACTTCGGTCAGAATGGCACTCGAAGAACGTGTCATTAATAGAAGCCGAATGGGTTTGCCAGAGTTCACGGCTCGAGAAATCGAGAAAGAAGCCTTAGAACTCGAGCAACGTCGTAATGAGAGAAAGACAGGTAGCGAGAAACAAGGTGTTGCTGCTTATGGTAAGAAGCACAACGTCCGTCAAGCCTGTAATGTAGAATCCGATGTGAGCAGTGAAGAGGATTCTCCAATCTCATCCGACGACGACGATCAGGGAGAAGAAGGAATCTTCTTGGTCAACGAAATCCGACGTCAAGAGCAAAAGTACGTCAAAAGAGGTCGTCCGATCGACCATGCCAAGGTTCAACGGCGAGCCTTTGGACGGTACAATGACAAGTACAATGAACGTCATGGAAATCAAGGTAAACATTTTAAGAAACCGTATCACCAAGGTGCTAGGTTAGCTATGTTACCTGGACCAGCCCAACAACTCAGAGGTCCACCTAATCCGTTAGATCAAGGACCAAAGAGAAATGTTTATGAATTATTGAACCTTGCAAACTGCTCCAAGGGACAATGTATTCAGTGTGGCTATGATGGTCATTTTATGAAAAGCGATGCATGTGCTCTCCGAGACAAGTCTCTAATGGATAAGCCATGTGTTAAGTGTGGTAAAGGACTTCATAGTGCTGATGACTGCCTTAGGGTGTATCAAAAGAACTATGGTGCTCAACCACAGCCTCAAGGTGCTGCTGCAGCCCATGAGCAAGCTGTAAAAAACTAGATTTAGGCTATCAAGGCTCCGCTTTTGATGTAAGCCCTACGTCTGACTTATCGGAATGGGATAAATATCTTAAGGAGATAAGTCCGGAAATAAAAGAAGCTAAATATAACCTTCTTGATGTTCCGTTATCAGGTTTATCAACTCTTATTCAGCCTATTTCGCCTGAAAAAGTTGTTGACAATATTAAAAATGTAGAATTTAAGAATAAGAGCGTAAGTTCGAATATTCTTGATTCAAATAAAAATAACAACAAAACTAAGAATAGGAGTGTAAACTCTAATATTCTAAGTTCGATTGATGATGACACAGACGTCCCATACGCCCTCTGTGATACACCTGTCAATCAAGTTGTTCCTATCTATCAGATTCGTAGTCGGTCCTCGGGCTGTAAGACTATGAAACCTATGGGTAGTGCGTTTGTCTCAATACAGATGAGCATAAACCGGTTACAAACCAAGGTTGATGCAAATATATGTATTGATACAGGTGCTGATATCACCTTGTGTGATAGCAAATACTTGATTAATCATTTTGGACCTGACGCCGTAAGGAATCACGTTACTCCAATGATTAAACCACCCAGACTTCGGTCTGCTACTGGTCATAATCTTAAAGTTCTAGGACAAGCTAAAATAACCTTGTATCTAGGCGAATACGAAATGACTATTAGGGTGGCTGTATTTGAATGTACAAGTAATATTTTTCTGTTAGGCAGTGATGCATTTTATAACAGATTAATATACGACAGAGGAATGTATTTAGCATTCGCTGATAGTAAGTACCCGCCTATTCCTATACAATACGAATTAGCGAAGGGTGCTGTAAGAACTTTAAACCAATATCAGGTGGCACCTCGGTCACACGCCCTGATACAGGTTAAAGTTGTAGAAAATGCTCAGTTCACAGGACGAGAAGTAATTCTGACACCTTTGACTGAACATGATATTAATTGTAAACACTTAACATATGTAGGCAATACTCCCTGCACGTGTGGTGTAAACACTCTTGTAGTCAATACTGTTGCAGTTATTGACCCACAAGGCTGTGCGTTAGTGTTAATTGAAAATAATACTGACGATATTTTAACTGTTCTGGAAGATACTGAAATTGCCGATGCCAATTTAGTCTCTCTAGACGAGAATCCTGATTGTGATGTTTTTCAAATAGAACAGTCAGCTGATAAATTATTGCCTGAAAAGTTGAGCCAGTCATGGCCTATATCAGCTTTGAAAGGTGAGCTCATTGACAAGATACCTAATAACGTAATTGTTCAGTGGGACAAAATAAATAAGTCTGTTAATAATCGAGAGCTTAACTCCGAACCTCTTGACCTTAACGACAAAATTTCTTCTCATGCCATTAATTATGTACATGATAAAGAAGAAAGAAAGAATTTATTAGACGGTCTTGGTGAAGGTTTTCCCGCACCTCCGTCTGGTACGTCCATTCATCCCGATCAAGAGACGGAAGTCGACCCACTTGATCCGGAAGCTTGGCTTAGTAATGTTGAAAGATCTCATTTAACCGACCAGGAATGGTTAAAGTTAAAAGAGGTACTCATTACTAACAGAGATGCTTTTTCAAAGTCGAAAACGGAAATAGGATGTTGTAACTATTTTAAAGTAGAATTGCCTTTAAAACCAGGTACTGGTTATTTATATAATAAACCTAGACCTCTTCCGTTTAAGCACCGTGAAATAGCAGCTGAAACAATTTCTGAATTATTAGCTAAGGGTGTCATAAGACCGAGCAAAAGCCCTCATGCTACTAATATTGTATGTGTAAAGAAAAAGACAATAAACGGTGTGGTAAGCTACCGAGTTTGTTGTGATTTACGTCAAGTAAATGAGCATTCAATACCCAATCGTTTTCCAAACTATTGGATAGAAGATGCTATGTCTAAGATTCAAGGAGCCGCTTTCCGATCCGCTCTTGATTTCAAAGACGCATTTCATATGTTGGTACTGGACGAGAAATCAATTCCAGTCACAGCATTTTATTTTAATAATGTTCTCTACGAGTACGTCAGAGTGCCGTTTGGTCACGTCAACGCGATGAACGCCTTCTGCTGCTTGATGGCCTTGCTGTGCGTCGACTACCCAGCCGCGTCGTACTACGCTGACGACCTGATGCTGACGACGAAGACGGATCACACACTAGGTAGAGATCAATTATTTGACCAGCATTTAATACATATTCATGGAATGTTACAACGTATTATAGATGCAGGCCTTAAGCTAGTTGCTCATAAATGTCAATGGTGTTACGACGCCAATAAACCAATGGAGTGGCTAGGATTCACTATGGAAAATAATTTGCTTAAACCTCAAGAAAGTAAAGTAAAGGCAATTAAAGAATTCCCTGTACCCACTTCAGCAAAGCAAGTTATTTCTTTTGTATCAACAGCTTCCTTTTACAGAAGATTTATTAAAGGATTTGCTAAGATAGCTCAACCTATGTATGCAGTGGCCAACACTGAGCCATTTGTATGGACAAGACTAGCACAAGACTCATTCGTAAGATTAAAAGAAGTCATGTGTTCAGACACTGTTCTTAGGTTACCTAGACAAGGTGAACCCTTCCAAATCTATAGTGATGCCTCTGCGGGAGCCATCGGTGTAGTTTTGTGCCAAATAGACCCGGTTGACAAGAAATCTCATCCGTGTGCCTATGGGTCTAGAAAATTTAATGATTGCGAAATGAAACTTTCCATACCATGCAAAGAGTTATTAGCAATTGTTTATGGTTTAAATTTATGGAGTTATTATATTTGTGGAAATCCAATCCAAGTGTTCTCGGACTGTAAAGCTTGGACATTTCTCAAAGTACAAAGTGGTAACTCAGGAAAAATATCTCGACTTGCTTTGTTAATCTCTGAGTATGACATATCTATCTCATACGTCAAGGGAACAGCAAATAAAGCCGCAGATGGTTTGTCTAGAGCTTATGATGATGGTTTAACTAAGTTTGATGATCAGATTACAGCTAGACATCCAGCGTTACAAAAGTTAGAAGCTCCAGAATTACCGGAAGGCGAAATTATGAAGCTTACTGACTATTTAGACAAGTGTGAAGACTTTCTCTCTACACACTGGCCTAAAATTCTTAAAGAGTATGATGAGCTGAATCCTGTAAAGGATGACGACGTTCAAAATATTCAGAGTATTAAGTCTGGACCGGAAGGTATAAAGGACTTTAACTCAGTTCAATTCGACATGAATGCCGAGGCTGTATATGTTGATGCGACTATTCAAGAATCTGCTATACTTCATATAGATAGAAGTTATGCAACTGAGCTCGGACATCGATTTAAAATGCAAAAATATCCATTTCAAATCGACGATGACTTTACCGATGCAAGTACGTCAATAATTTGTGACTCTGAATCCGTTTCATCCGATGTCTCCGTAAGGTTAGAAGATGAAATTAATCAGACCACAGATAGTAGCTTTAAAGCCGCATGTTTTAACATCCGACTTGTTGCTATTAATGAATCCTGCTTCTCACTTGATGCGTTCTCGGACATGCAACATCAAGATGAATTTTGTTCTAATAAATTAGAATTAATTAAGAAAAAGGATCAAAATGTTTTCAAATCAGGCTACTTTGTAAAAAGAAAAATCCTGATGCGAAAAATGGAAACTAGGGATGGTCAAGTCTACAATGTAGTTTGCATTCCCAAGGTTCTAGTTAAACCACTTTTAGAAAGCTCGCATAAATCTCTATTAAGTGGTCACTTTGGTAGTCAACGATATTTCCTCAATATGAGCCGCAAATATTATTGGCCCAAAATGAAAGATGATATAACCAACTTTCATCATTCATGTTTACCCTGTATGTATAACGATAAATTTCCCGTAAAGTACATTTCAGGTTATGTAATAAGACCTTTATATCCAATGCATGTGGTACACTGTGATTTGATTGTAGGTCTACCAAGAGCTTTAGACGGAAGTCATGCAATATTGCTCTTATATGACGGATTTTCAAGGTTAACCTTCGGGATACCATTAACCTCAGAAAAGGCCGATTATGTAGTCAAAAAGCTAATGAGTCACTTCGTCTCAGCCTTCGGGCTGCCATGGGCGTTACACTCAGACAATGGCCGGAATATTGACGGAAGTCTTATCCGCCATTTAGCTTTAATGCTTGGAGTCTTAAAGACTTCAACACCTCCACATACGCCTAACGCCAATCCTACGGAAACCATGTGCGGCGCGGTTAGTATGTTAATTAGGAAAGCACTAAATGAATCAGACAAGCGTTATTGGTCCCTATGTCTGCCATTTGTGTTAAATGCTTTAAATAGCACTGTGCATACAGCTACTGGATATAGTCCTAACTCTCTTTTCTTCGGAAGGTTTCAAGAGAGAGAACTAATTCCACTCATTCCCATGGACTCAGAATCCGCTAATGTGAATGAATATTTTCAGAAAATGAGACGGTTTCAAGAACTTGCATTTCAGATCGTAAGACATAGAAATGAAAGAAAACTTGATGCTAAGAAGGAGGTCTGGGATAAAAATGCCAGAACTCACTCGTATAAGCCAGGTGACTTTGTGCTAGTTAAGAATAACAATCCAGCATCTGGTCCTGGTAAAAAGAAACTGAGAGCGATCTATGTTGGCCCTTTCAGAGTTCTTAAATCTTACATGTCTAGTCTTATTGTCGTTCCTTGGACCGAAAACAGTAGACTAGAAGAGTATAATAAGGATCCGGATTTGTTTAGGTTAATGCACCGAGGTGATATAAAACCTTTTCATACTAGACAAGTTTCAGTGAAACACTGCAAACCTTTCTACGGTAATCTGGAAACTGAAAATATTGTTGACCCAATCATGCTAACACGATTCTTAGATGCTCTAGGTGTTGACAATAATGATGAAATTCTATCTGAAATAGATAGAACTTCATGTAGTGATTCGTCCAATCCGTCAGGACCTGGTGACGACTCTCTACCACCTCGTAACCGAGGTAATTTAAATAGAAGGAATCCAAGGATGCCTCCCGCGCCATCCCGTCATGATTCTTCTTCTAGCTCTTCGTCCGGATTTTCGGATCCGAACGGTAATCCTAACTTAGCTCCAGCGGTAGTAATACCGAATGCTGCTGCTCCGTTAGCAAATATTGCACCGGGCCTAGGTCCACCTTTGCAATTAAATAATCCGGGACTAACCCCGGAACAAGTTGAACTAATACATAGATACGCCGGTGATCCAGCCGTAGCTAATTTGCTTGATAATCTTGATATCTCGGAAGATGATAAAAGATTGTTGAGACGGTATTATCAAGCTGAATCTAATATGTCAACGGTATCCGTAAGGACTAGAAGCCACCGACGTAAAATAGATGAACTTGAACAACTTGTTAGAAGTGCAGATCCAGCCGTTCGTCAACGAGCTGAATTTGAACTTACACAAGCTTTAGAACAACTAAAAACCGACAGGCAAGAGTTTGAGCTCAATCGAAGGACGCTCTCATTTCAAAATTCAAATGATTCGTCCAACGATGATAAGTCAGTCCATTCTGATTCAGACCTATCCGTTCTGAATCCGGATGAATTGCCTAGCTTTGAAGTTCAGAGTGATGAAGGAAATCTACTTCCCCAATACTTTGATGCGGAATTTGATCCTGACCAGTCTTCACCTGCTCAGCCTCAGACTCCCAATATTAATATAAGAGTGCCGAATTTGTCTATAACAATTAGTCACTCTACTCCTGTAAATCAGCCGCAAGGTGAACCGTTTACTAGGAGACCTCGAGTAGCCAGAACTCCTACAGATGTAAATCGAGACGTACGAGTTCAGGACTGGGTATCTAATGTTTCTCCTCACTTTGGAGCGACTCATGATCCTTGGGGTGGAGCTGGAGCTGCGGAAGCAAGTGCTCCAGTCGTTACCCGTCGAGGCCGTGTTAGTAAGCCCGTGGTACCATATGATGCAGCTGCTGAGTCATCAAAGCAAAAGCAAAATAAGGAATTATCAAGGGCAATTAAAGAGAGCAAGGATGCTGTAAAGCATAAATCTGTAGCTCCAGTTGAAACTGAGACAGGAGCCTCGGCTAGACAACCTCCTCAGGCATCAACTACTGAAACCGGAGCATTGCCACGGCAAACTAATGCTCCAGCTTCACAATCATTTAATCCTTTCTCAAGGAGTAATATCATGCCACGCTCACCTGCCGGTCCGTCCGGTCAATCCGGACCCTCAGCGACGCATCAACCGGAACCGTCCACGTCGGGTCAACAAACAAGGAGAGGTGAAAATTCTAAGAAATCAACTACTACTAAGGTTCCACAAAATGTTGAAAAAGATAACTGGGATTGAAAACTGCCAGTAATCATTTTATTTTAGAATCTAAGAATAAATTAAAACTGACCTATCCGCTCAGAACTGATTTATTATAATATTACTTATCATATCGTATAAATTAAGACTGACCTATCCGCTCAGAGTTAATTTATTATAATCATATCATATAAATTAAAACTGACCTATTCGCTCAGAATTAGTTTATTATAATATCACTTACAGTATCATATAAATTAAAGCTGACCTATCCGCTCAAAATTAATTTGTATCATATATTATTATATCATATAAAGGAAAACTGACCTATCCGCTCAGAACTAATTTATCATGATATTATTTGCTTATCTCATAAATTAAAGCTGACCTATCCGCTCAGAACTAATTTATTATGATATTATTTGTTTATCTCATAAATTGAACTGACCTATTCGCTCAGAATTAATTTATTAACCTTATCTTGATGTTATAAGAGAAAAACAACGAAAATTGTTTGAGCGTTTTTTTTCAACAGATAGCGCTTTTGTAAGAAATAAAAAGCGAAATCTGTAATAAATTATTGAGACTTTTGAAAAATCAAATTTGGACACTCCTTATGATATAACAAATTAAATAAGCTGAGTAACCAACATTTAAGTTGAAAATTAACTAGAAATTATTTCAGTAAATTTATTTATATTTAAATGTCAAAGATTTTCCAGTCAAAACATTTTATTATACTTTTAAGAAAGTTTTAAAAACTCTTTTGACCTATTTCGCTCAATCATAATTTCAATATGTTAGTTATGAACAATTATTAACATTTTAATTAATTATTCATAACTAAGGGGGCAGCCAGAAATATTATTAAAATTTTCGCGAAAAGTTTTTGCATTAAAAAGACCAAAAACGCTTCAAGAAAGTAAAATCAGAAACATTATAATTTCTGTGAAATATTTTGCATTAAAAAGACCAAAAGCGTTTCAAAAGAAATAATGTATCTGTTCTCTGGTGAGGGACGAGAAAGTATTTCTGAGCAACTCAAAACGAAAATCGGGTATATTTCATACTATTACAGAGGAACATTTTGTAAAGCTTTGGTGAAAACTCGACCTACTTCCGCTCGACTTTACCACCCTAGCCGCAATCTGTCAAATTGGAATTTGCTGATGAAACAATAAAATATGTTTGTTTGGACGCGCGAACTAGCTCAAGAATTTGACCTAGCAGATGCCGCCAACAATATCATTAGCAGACATCCTCCTCCTCATTTATCTATCAATTTGTTGGCGCGATCATTTAGCTCAAAATCTGACCTAAAACAATCGCCGCTAATAAAATATTTGCTTCATTAAAAAAGGAAAATTGGATTAGTCCTGATAAAAACTCCTTTTATAATAAGTAAAATTTACATGTAAAAAAGTTACAAATATGATTTGGTTGAGACATACTCTCTCTCAATCAGAAATCTAAATGTAACTATTGAATTATTTAATATCATATTATTTAAGAGACATACCCTCTCTCCTAACTAATCATATTAAATAAGAGAAATAAAATAAATGAAAGTATAGTTGAAACAATAAGCGTCAGCGTAATAATTGTTTCTACTAAATTGGACTTTGACCAATAAAACAAGAAAAATCTGGCTTAGGCTAAAAACAAGATTTCTCAGGGACAAGAGATATGAGAGACCGCATCTTCCGTCCTCTCTCTCTCCTTCCTGTTTTATTGTTTATCATTTCACTTCTCTCTCATTTTAGAATGAAATTTAGCTATTTAAGAGGAGCAATTTGAGTCATTTCTCACAGTCTTGGCTCACTTGGCCAAGGAAGAAGATCTGAGATCAAAAACGAAATTTGTCAAAGACTCCGCCCCGAAATTTTGTAACTTACTATTTGCACATTTCAAATTTCTCACACTTATTTTATTCCTCCATAACGCTAGTTCTCCCATCTCTTTTTAAGGAATGGAGTAGAAAGAATTTTTTTTAGAAACATGAAGTACAATAATGCGCCATACTTGAAAATCAATGGCTCACTATTCATGCGAGTGCAAGATCAAGCAGTTGGTCTTCCTACTTACATGCAGGTAGCCACATATTCAGGTGGCAACCATGACTCGTCTACCCACAAAGGGGTCGCACTCCGCTCCGATCCCCTTAATGGAAAGACGGTTGATTCTCTCTCAGGATTGTCTAAGGACAACCCTATCCTGAGGCCTGAATCAACTCTGGATACATTAGATAACTTCATCACACTGATACGGGCTGAGGTAAACTTCTGTATGCGGAAGTTTAACATACACACTTGGAAACAACTTGAACGGTCAGCCAGGCACTTCTTAGAATCCCTGGACAGACTGAGAGAGTTTGAGCGAGACGCCATGAGTAGGCCAGGCGTGATAGCCCAGATAGAAAATATTCAGGCTATATTAAACAAAGCAAAAGAGGGTCAATCCGGACATTCACAGGCAAAGCCTCCTGAACATCCAAATAAAACCCCCCAAGCCAAGGTCAATGGTGGTCTTAGGACTAAAAAGCCAAAAAACCAAAGCTCCCATGACAAGGTTGAGGGTAGTCCGAGGACTGAAAACCCTAAAACCTTGAGGTCTCACAACAAGGGTAAACGAAATTCGGAAACCCAAAAGTCTGAGGCTAAAAGTCCCTGCATTTCGGTCGATGGTAGTCCTAGGACTGATAAGCCTGACACCCAAAGAGCAGTGTGTACGCCCCCAATTCTCAGAAAAGGTGGTCCTAGGACTAGAAAGCCTGAAATCAGAGAAACAACGGGTATAACCTCTTCTGAGGGTACAGGTGGTCCACGGACTAAAAGGCCTAGAACCCAAGAATTGGATCAATATGATGAAGATAGACCACTCAAAAGGCCTAGAACTCAAGAATTGGTTCAATATGATGAGGATAGACCACTTAAGGTAAAAATATCACTCAAGGGTTTACAAGATGATAGCGAACTCAATCTGAAAATTTCTTCAGTTAGAGGTGCTAGTAATTCTCTTGCCCCAGAACCAGAGTTGCATACTACTCCAACTCGCGGTCCTAGGGTAGTTGGTAGGCGTAAGCTGCAACCCGCTCCAGCTGATGCTTTACCTAACGATGACGAAGTTGAGTATCTAGAGACAGTTACTGCAGAAGATCTCGACTCGTTTTTCGAATTTCAAGAGGACTCAGCATTTATGATGAGTCCAGGTAGGCTCATCATTGACGAAGACTATGATGACATATCAATTGTTGACGAACTAGATGGAAATCTAACAAGTCCGTTGACGTT
>Ga0208389_1000917_pt1 | contig 13062 bp, 7 predicted proteins | sample CryBogCBH12Aug09_FD_184625 | JGI IMG/M metagenome (GOLD analysis project Ga0208389, IMG submission 184625) | Freshwater microbial communities from Crystal Bog, Wisconsin, USA - CBH12Aug09 (SPAdes) (version 2) | ecosystem: Environmental > Aquatic > Freshwater > Lake | place: Crystal Bog... | reverse complement strand
GCAGGTGGTGGGGGTGATCAAGATGTCAACCATGTCGGTGGCCTGGTTGGCGCCCGACTGGGTTTTGGTAGGACCAGCGGCGGTGAAGACACCCGAGCCAACCTGGAGGAGGAAACGCGTCCAGGCCAGAGCGGTACCGGGCGACGCTTCTTCAGCGGCCGTGGTGGAAGCCAACGACGCCATGCTGGCGGCCGATGGGCACGCACCGGTGGTGCTGTTGGTGTTGGTGTTCGTCACCGTGAAGGTCACGTTACCGCTGGCGTCGGTGGTGCCCGTCAGGGTACCGTTCGCGCCACCACCGGGGGTGCACTGAGCACCGTTGGGGTTCTGGTTCAAGCCACTGGCAGTCCACGTCGTGCCGCAACCACCGCCGTAGGCGATGTTGTCGTTGAGGGTCACGGCCTGGTTCGCCATGGGCTGGCCCGAAGCGTCAACCACGTGCCACGTCAACGTAATCGTCGAAGCGGCGCGGGCGTAGGCCAGGTACCAATTGTCGGTAGCGCCGTAGTACTGCGTGATGAACAGACCGTCACCAGCGGCCGTGTTGTTCAAACCAGCGGAGCCGGGCACAACACCGTTGACCGAGACCAAAGTTGCGGTCGCGTTGATCGTGGGGCCTGAGCCACCACCCGAGCCACCACCGGTGGTCGGAGTGGGAACAGTCCACGTTGCGGCCGAGCCCGAAGGAACGACGATCAAGTCGAGGATGTCACTGGCCTGGTTGACCGTTGAGTTGGGGTTGGCGGTCACCACGTCACTGCCGACCACGAGCACCTGACGGGTCCATGGGTATGGTCCTTCGTTGCTCTCGGCACCGCCCGTTGACGTCATGTCACCGGGGTTCGAACCGGTTGCCGCGTTGGTGTTGGTGAAGGTGAAGGTAACGACACCCGAAGCGTTCGTCGTGCCGTTCATAGAACCCTGGACGCCAGCACCGTTGGGGTTGGTGGCGTTGGTGTTCAGTGACGAGACTGACCAGGTGGTGCCGTAGGCGTTGGAGCCCGACAGGTTGTCAGTCAAGACAACGGGCTGGTTCGCCAATGGCTGGCCGTTGTAGCCGAGGACCTTCCAGGTCTCGGTGACGGTGGCACCAGCGGGGACGTAGCTCTCCAACCAACGGTCCGTCGGCGAGTAGTACTGGTTGATGAACCAGTTGTCACCGTTGACCGTGTCGTCGATGCCCTTGCCGCTCACCACGCCAGCGACCGACACCAGCGTTGCTGAGTCGGGCGAGTTGTACGACGCGCCGTCCGAGGCGGGGGTGAAGGTGAAGGTCTGTGAGGCCGTCTGTGCAGCGGTGCTGCCAGCCTGGGCCTTGGTGACCGTCACCACACAGCTGCCGGCGGCGGTGTCGGTCAACGAGCCAGTGACGGAGTTGATCGTACAGCCCGAACCGGTCACCGCGAAGCTCACACCACCAGCACCCTGGCCGGGCGTTGTCGCCACGACGATTGGCGTGCCCACGCTGCCCGAGAGCACCGTGTTCGTGATCGCAATCGGACCATTCGTGAAGGTGAACTTCACAGCAGCCGACGTTGCGGCCAGGTAGCCGTTGCTCGCGGCCTTGGTGGCCGTCACGTTACAGGTGGTGGGCGACGGCGCAATCAATGCGCCGGTCTGCGAGTTGATGTTGCAAATTGAACCGGTACCGACGACGGCGAAGGAAACGGCACCCGTGCCTGATCCACCGGACGTCTTAACCGTGATGGGGCTGCCGGCAAAGCCAGTCAGCGTCGTGTTGGAGATCTTCAGCGTCGCCTGCTTCACCAGCGTGAAGGTGACCTTCACCGGGGCAGAGCTGGCCACCAAGAAACCGGCACTGGCGGCCTTGGTTGCGACAACGGAGCACGAGGTGGTGGCGGTCGCATTATTTGCGTTCAGCGCACCAGTCGTACGGTCAATGGAGCAGTTCGCACCAGTGACGGCGAAGGTAACAGCACCCGAACCCGAACCACCGGAAACGGTAGCGGTCACAGTGTTGCCAACGGCAGTCGAGGAGGCCGAGTAGGTCACCTTCAGAGTTGCCTGCTTCGCCGGACCCGACGTTGCTCCTGCCGATGAAGTGAATCCCAGGCCGGCCAGCAAGGCCATGCTCAGAGAAACTGTTGCAAGTCGTGCAACACTCGATCGCTTACGCGCGTTGTATAAAGCTTTCACTTTATTCCCCCAATTATTTAACTCGTTGAAACATTGTTACTACATCTCGTCGACACGTGCAACGCGATTCGTCTTGTTTCACCACGCTTTGAGACTGACATCGTTGTCTAGGAGCGGAATAATTTTCTGCTTGCGTTCGACGATTCATTTCGGGCGGTCGTGATCACGTCGTCGCGATCTCGACGCATCACGCGTGGCGCGTTAAAGAGAAAACCCGCCCCCCCACAACCACCATTCCTGGCGGCGGGGAGAGCGGGCCTCTCACGCGGCGTCAGCCGCTACAGCATTAGCAACCTGACGGTACGACGATGAGGTCGAGCAGCGGCGTTGCACCGTTGTTCGCGCCACCGGTCGTGGTGTCGTTGCCGACCAACACGTAGGTGCGGGTCCATGGGTGTGAACCCTCGTTGTTCTCGGCACCACTGTTGGTGGTCATGTCCGAGGGGCAGCTACCAACCGAAGGGTTGGTGTTGTGGATCGTGAAGGTCACGTTACCGTTCGCGTCGGTCGTTCCGGAGATCGAACCGGCGGGGTTGGTGTTGAGACCACTCTCCTGCCACATCGTGCCGTGGGCACCCGAGTACGGAATGTTGTCGTTGAACGTCACCGGAGCGCCAACCAGAGCCTGGCCGTTTGAGCCAGTCACGTGGTAGGTCAGCGACACGGTGGAGCCAGCGTCAACGTAGGCCTCGTTCCAGGTGTCCGTCGGCGTGAAGTACTGCCAGATGAACCAGTTGTCACCGTTCACGGTGTCGTCGATCGGACCGTGCGAGAGACCCGACGAGGCAACCAAGGTTGCGGTGTCAGGGTTCGCGGTCGTCGGGGCGTCACCAGTCGAGGCAGCAGCGCCACAACCAGCGGGCACAACGATCAGGTCAACAAGCGGCGTGGCTTCGTTGGTTCCGGTAGCCGGAGCGGTCGTGATCACGTCGTTACCAACCTGCAGCACCGTGCGAGTCCATGGGTAGGCACCCAGGTTCGCGTTGGCACCGTCAGCCGTGGTCATGTCCGAGGGGCATGAACCGGTCGAGGCGTTGGTGTTGGTGAAGGTGAAGGTGACGTTGCCCTGAGCGTCCGTCGTGCCGGCCAAGGTACCGCCCAAGAAGGCGCCCGACCAGCCGGGGTTGGCGTTCAGGCCAGCGTCTGACCATGACGTACCGTTCGAACCCGAGTAGTCCAGGTTGTCGACCAAGGACACCGCGGCGTTGGCCAGAGGCGCACCGTTGGATCCATTGACGTGGTACGTCATGCTCACCGTTGAACCGGCGTCGACGTAGGTCAGACCCCAAGTGTCGGTGGGTGAGTAGTAGCTGTTGATGAACCAGTTGTCACCGTTGACCGTGTTGTCCAGCACCGCGCTCGCGATGCCCGAAACAGCCGTCAATGAGGCGGTGTCCGGGGCAGCGAAGGTGGGCGAGTCAGCGGGGGCCGAAGGCGTCGCCACCGTCGTGGTGGTGGCACCCGCGGCGGGGATCACGATGAGGTCCAGAAGGTCAGTGCCCTGGTTCTCGGTGCCTGCACCGGTGAACGAGTCATTGCCAACCTGGAGAACGAAGCGAGCCCACTTGTAACCGGCCTTCTCGTTCGACTCAGCGCCAGCACCAGTGGTCATGTCCGAAGGAACACTTCCGGTTGCGGTGTCGGTGTTGGTGATGGTGAAGGAAACGTTACCGTTGGCGTCCGTGGTGCCGTGGAGCTGACCCATTGGGCCGGCGCCACAACCGGGGTTCACGTTCAGTGACGACACGTTCCACGAAGTGGTGACCGAGCAGCCGTACTGCAGGTTCGCCGTCAGCGTGACGGGCGTGTCAGCCAATGGCTGGCCGTTCGAGCCAACCACGTGCCAGTTCTGCGTCACCGTGGAACCAGCGGTGATGTAGCCCTGGTACCAGTTGTCAGTGGGGACGTACCACTGGTTGATGAATTCGCTGTCACCGTTCACGGTGTCGTTGATCTGGCTGGTGCCCGAGGCGAGGCCGGTCACGCTGGTCAACGTTGCAACGTCAGGCGTAGCGAACGAAGGAGCGTCAACGACAGGGATCACAATCAGGTCGACCAAGTCCGTCGCCTGGATAACCGAGGGCGAGGCAGGGTTCGACGTGATGGTGTCGGTACCGACAACCAGCGCCATGCGGGTCCAAGGGTTGGCGTTCGACGACTCAATGCCCTCAGCACCAGTGTTGGTGGAGAGGTCCGAAGGGTCAGTCGCAGTGTTGGTGTTGATCGCGGTGTTGGTGTTCGTCAACGTGAAGGACACAATGCCGTTCGCGTCGGTCGTTCCCGACACGTCACCGTTCGCAGCCATACCAGGAGCGGTGAAGGTGGCGTCGCTGCCGCCAGGTGCGAACTGCGTGCGCAGCGTCACTGCCTGGTTCGCCAACGGAGCACCGTTCGGTGCCGTGACCTGCCAGGTCAAGGTGACCTGTGAGGTAGCGTCGACGTAGTTGTACAGCCAGCGGTCGCTGGGCGAGTAGTAGCTGTCGATGAACCACTGGTCACCGTTCGCGGTGTCGCTAATCGGACCATTGAGAACACCCGACGAGCCCCAGAGTGGGTAGGTCGTCATCAAACGAGCAGTCACGGGAGCGGCGTAGGTCGGGCCCGAAGCGCACGCCGTGGTGCAGAAGGTGAAGGCAACAGCGGGTGACGTCTTGGCGACGTAGCCCTTTGAAGCGGCCTTGGTTGCGGTGACGGTGCAGGTCTGCGCGTCAGCAGCCTTGAGCGTGCCGTTCTTCAGCAAGCAGTTGGTCGACGACGTCGAGAAGGTGACCTTACCGGTACCCGAACCACCGGTGGTGGTCAAGGTGAGGTACTGGCCAATCAAGCCACTGAAGCTCGAGTTCGAGATGTAGAGAGGAGCTTGCTGGCCACCCGTGAAGGTGAACTTGACCGAAGGCGAGGTCGCCGACTTGTAGCCGGTGCTCGCGGCCTTGACGGCCTTGACGGAGCAGCTGGTGCCGGTTGCGGTGAGCTGGTTGCCCGAGATTGAACAGGTCGATCCCGAGGTCACGAAGGTCACGGCACCCGTACCCGAACCACCTGCGGCGGTCAGGGTAACGGCGACGCCATCAACGCCCGTCAGTGGCGAGTTCGTGATAGCGAGTGCAGCCTGGGCAGCGGGCTTTGGAGCCGACGTTGCCACGGCATTTGGCACCAAACCAATTGCGGACAGTGTTGCGGCACTGACGAGCAGCGCAGCAAACTTCGACAGACTGGTTCGGTTGCGAACCAGTCCGAAATAGACAAGCGACGCAAGCATCGCAATTCCAACTACGGATAAAGTTGACACTTTATTTCCCCCCATTTGTTAATGCATTTGGATTATTACTACTACTCCCGTTAACTCTTTGCAAACTCTTCCGCAAAAAATTTTGCGTTGATGTAGGAGCTCATTAATCAATTTGTGATGCACTCCGCGTTGCCATCTCTCAACCGAATTGAGACAACGATGGACTCGTTCGCTTTGACGATCGCGTGTGCCCAGTACGGCCAAATTTTCTCGGTAGTTCTTGGTTACTGGTGGTAAGAATTGAATTGTCCCCCACTGCAGTAGGAGCATTGTGAAAGTTTTTCGTCGAGTCGGTGTCGCCGTTCTGTTGGTCGCCGCCGCCCAGTTGCAAATCAGTGCTTCAGGCGCTGATAGCCCCACGTTCAACTCGCCCGACAAGGCCGTGTTGACGTCAGTGGTGGGCCTGTCGCCAGGCACCAGCATCATCAACGACACTGTGAACGGCGATGCGCTCTTTTTGAACGCCTACTACTCCCCAACCGATCGTTGGCTCGAGTCCTACATCAATGAGGGCGCCACTATCACCCTCAATTGGACGGTGACGGGCAGTAACGGTGCCCCGCTGGCGAATCAGCCCGTCACGTTGATTAGCAATCTGAACTACTCCGGGGCGGCCGGCACCACGTGGCAGCAGGCCGGCCTGAATGGAAACCCCAGTGGGACGATTAGCGGCACCACGAACGCCAGCGGTCAGGTCTCTTTCACGATCACGAACACCAATACGGCCTCCGGCACCCGTCCCACTGACCTCACCACGACGACCGGCGCCGAATCACACGAGGGCCCGTACCCGTGGACCTGCATGGTGCTGCAGATCGGCAACGACATCTGGACGAATTCGCCCGCGACCGGCGTCAACCAGGCGACTGACCGCATTGACTTCATTGTCATTCCGCCCGCCAAGATTTCTGGCACGCAGGCCACCAAGGCCACTGTCGCGAAGAAGTCCTACACCTACAGCCAGGCCTCGGAAGTGTTGACCGCCTCCTTCAAGGCCTCGAGCAGCACGGTGAAGTCCGTGCCTTCAGGAATCGTTACCTTTAGTACCGGTTCGGGAACGCTCTGCAGTGCAACGCTCTCTGCCGGAACGGGGAGCTGCAGCATCACCTCGACCGCCCTAGACGCGGGCACCTACACCCTGACCGCCAGTTACAGCGGCGACTCGGTCTTTGCCCCCAGCACCGGCACCTCCACTATCACCGTGGCGCCCGTGGCCACCACCCTCACCTTGACCCCTTCGGAGTCGTCATTCTCGCAGTCGGCACTCGCGAACTTCGGCGTCACGATTGCGTTGAGCTCCAAGTACGGCGTAACGCCCCCGGGCAACGTCACCCTCACCCTGAACGGGAACACGATCTCAACCAACGGCGCGTCATTCAACTTCGCGTCACTGTCACCGTCATCGGTAGTCGTCGGCAAGAACACCATCACCGTCCTCTACGCCGGCAACGCCGACTTCAAGGCATCGAGCGTCAGCAAGACCTTCACCGTTACCGCACCGGTGACCACCACCACGACAACGACGACACCAACCACAACCACGCCACCCAACGCTGGCACGAACTACGACACCAACCACGGCAGCCTCCTGTGGTCGGAAACGTTCGCTGGGGCCAAGGGCACCGCACTCAACACCAGTATCTGGACTCCCGAAATCGGTCAGTACACCGGTGTCACCCCAAACCTTCCCAACTGGGACTACGGCACGGGTGAGATCGAAACCAACACCAACGCTGCCGCAAACGTCAGCCTCGATGGTCTCGGCAACCTGGCTATCACCGCAGCCTGCACACAGAACTGCCAGGGCTTCGGCAACTGGACCAGCGCCCGCATCTCCACCGCCGGCAAGGTGAACTTCCAATATGGTCAGCTCGAAGCCAACATCAAGATGCCCGCGGGCTCCTTCAACTGGCCCGCCTTCTGGATGCTCGGACAGAACTTCTGGACCGCCGGTTGGCCGAACTGTGGCGAAATCGACATCATGGAGGGCCTGGCCAACATGACGTCGGATCAGTCAACGCTCCACGCCAACTACCCCGGTGGTGGCGACTGGAACGGTGGCGGTGGCGTCACGGCACGCGCACCACTCAATGACCTTTCGGGCTCGTTCCACACCTTCGGCATGCTGTGGGCGCCGAACACAATCTCCTTCACCCTCGACGGCTACATCTACGTCACCGACACCTACAACCCCAGCGCTGGCACGGTCGTCCAAACCTACCCAGGGGGCGGCAGCAACACCTTCAGCATTGGTGGCCAGGTGTGGCCGTTCAACCAGCCCTTCTTCGCCATCTTGCAGGACGCCATCCCCGCGGGCACCACGGCGCCCAATGGTTCAACCGGCGTCATGCAGGTCAACTGGATTCGCTACTACAGCTACAACGGCTACGGCGCCGTCACGCCGTAGGGAAACAACAAAGCCCCCACTCGCTTCGCGCGAGTGGGGGCTTTGTTCGTTAACGCTTAGGCGTTCGACAGCACAATCAGGTCAACCAGATCGGTGGCCTGGTTCGTGGTCGGGTTCAAGGCCCCCGGTGGCAAGTTGTTCGGAGCGGTGAAGGTGTCACTGCCGATCTGCAACACCATTCGCGTCCAGGCCACACCGCCACCGCTTTCGATGACTTCGGCCGACGCCGCCGAGGTCAGACTCCAGCCGACCGGCGCCGATGCGCCGTACTGGTTGGTGTTGGTGAAGGTAAAGGACACATTGCCGGACGCATTGGTCACACCACTGAGATTGCCCGTGACGCCGGTCATGCCCGCTGCCGAGAAGGTGGCATCGAGGTCACCCTTGCCGTTGTTGGCACCGGGGGCGAACTGCGTCTCCAGGGTGACGGGTTGATTCGCCAGTACTTGTCCGCACGAACCAGTGACGTGCCAGTTGAGTGTCACGGTCGTCCCAGGTGTGAGGTAGGCGTAGAGCCACTGGTCGGTTGGTGAGTACCAGGCATCGATGAACCACTGGTCACCATTGACCGTGTCGTTGATGGGCCCCGAGCCCTTGAGGCCGGTGGCGCTCCACGAGGTGGTGACGAGCGAAGCCTTGTCCGGGCTCTGGTTGGTGGCGAACTCACCGGCGCAGGCCTGGGTAAAGGTGACGTAGACCGGTGATGCGGTGGCAGCCGCGTACCCCTTGCTCGCCGCCTTCGACGCTTCGACGCGACACAGCCCCGCGCCGCTGTCGGACAGGGCGCCCGACACCGCACCAATGTGACAGCCCGTGCCAATCGTGCTGAAGCGCACCGCGCCCGAGCCCGATCCACCGGTGGTCTTCATGGCGACGGTCGTTCCCGAGACGGCGCTGTGCTTAGAGGCCTTGAGCACCAGTGGTGCTTGGTGGCGCGTCGTCGCACCAGCGGACGTGGTCACGGCGCCGGCAAGAAGTGCGGCGACGGAGATCGTGAGTGAGGTAGTGCGGAGGAACCTCTTTGAACGAGACGAAAGGGACGTTGGTGAAGCCCCTGACGCGGTAGGCACAGCATTCATGAGGCATCCCTTTTTTAGTTACAGCAATGCCCAATGCCTACTACAGAATCTGCCGCTCCCCTGCGCTCTAAGGAATTCGACAACACAGCCCTGCCGCCACGTTGGCGGCAGGGCTGTGCGTCGTTAGGACAGAACGCTCACGAGACGATTGTTTGCCGCTCGCTAACTTCCGAGAACTACGGTGCGCTCACCAGCGCTGCCAACACCTTCAACTCTGGCGTCAGCGCGTAGTCCACAGCGCCGTCAATGCGCGGGCTGTTCTGCAACACACCGTCGGTGTGCAGCTGCTGCATTTCGGCGTCGAGCTGCGTCATGACCTTGGTCGAGAACGGAATGAACGTGTTCACACCCGTCTGGTAGAGCACGGCCGCCAGTCCCTGACCGAGTGCGTTGTTCAATGATGGCTGCACCGAGAAGAAGGTCTGGAAGATGACGTTGGTGAACGCGGCCGGGTTCTTCAAGATCCAGTGGTCAATCTGCGCCTCGTCGTAGAGGTACGCGGCGACCATGGCCATCTTGGTGGCGTTGTTGGCTTCCGACGGGGTCATCAAGATGGGGTCGTACCCACTGAGGATGCCCGACGCGTTCCCAATAACCTTGCCGCCGTTGGCAATGGCTTCGGCTGCCGTCACCGGACTGGCGACGATGGCGTCAACGGATCCGCTGAACAGTGCCGCGAGGTCGCTTGACTCGGGCAGGTTCACGAAGGTGTAGTTGGTCGGGGACACCTTGGCCTTGGCCAAGAGACGGTCGACCACGTACTGCGAGTCCTGGCCACCCACGAAGGCAATCTTCTTGCCCGCGAGCTTGGCCGGCGTCTTGAGGCCGTGCGCGTAGGCGGTGGGGCTCACAATGACCTGCCAGTAGTTCTGCGGGTTGACGAGCTGGTTGACACCAACAGCCTTGAGCTGCTGGCCGGCGTCGAGGGCCTCGGCCCAGGTTGCACCACTGACGACGGGTGTCATGTCGTCCGCACCATTGATCACCGACGAGATGATCGCCGGACCGGCGAGCTCGTCGAAGTGAACCGAGAAGCCCAACTTGCTCGGGTCAATGACGTGCGCCTGCACACCAGTCGCCCAGAACAGCTGGTAGAAGCCCTGCTGGTCGGCGATGTTCAGCGTCTTACCGCTCAAGTCGATGTAGGGCGTTGCGGTGTAGCCCGCCGGGCACGTTGCCGCCGTGGTGGACTTGGTGGCACCGGTCGCAGCGGCATTGAATTGCGTCGCGTCGGTTGGGTAACAGGTGATGGTCGGCTTCGACGAAGCGGCCCCTGCTGACCCCTGGATGGCACTCGCTGCGCTGACGGTCAGCAACATCGCGGTGCTTACAAATGTGGCCTTGCGCCAGACATTCTTCATACTTCCCCCTTGGTTGGAATACTGCTCTTCCACCCTAGGACGCATGGTCCGGCGCATCGGGTATGCATGCGCAAAAGAGATGTTGTCGGGAAAGTTATTTTGGTTCGGCGTTACCGTCGAGTAGTTCGCGGGTTACGCCCAAGTACGACAGGATTTCCGCACGGAGTTCGTGGGCATCGCTTCGCAATGTTCGTGGACGAGGTGTTGTAATCGCGACTTCGTGGGCGATGGCGCCGTCGCGCAACACGAACACGCGGTCCGCGAGGAACAGTGCTTCGTCGACGTCGTGAGTGACGAGAAGCGTCGTTGGTTGGTAGACCGAACAGAGCCGCGCCACGAGCGCGTGCATCGTCATGCGCGTCAATGCGTCGAGCGCGCCAAAAGGTTCGTCCATCAACAGAAGCTGAGTGCGACGAACGAGGGCTCGCGCGATCGCCACACGCTGGGCCTCACCACCGGACAGTGTCGACGGCCAATCGTTTTCGTGACCGGCGAGACCGACCTCATTGAGCATGTCGAAGGCGACGTCTTTATTTCCCACAACGCCGTCAAGGCCGAGCACGACGTTGCGCCATACCCGTGATGACTGCACCAGCCGTGGTTCTTGGAACACGAAGGTGCGACGTTCCGGCACGAGCACTTCACCCTGGTCGGGTGCCGAGAGGCCGCCCAGCATGCGCAGCAGGGTGGTCTTGCCACTGCCACTGGCGCCGACCAGCGCGACAAATTCGCCCTGCCTAAGTTCAAGCGAGATGTCGTTGAGCACACGGCGCTCACCGAACGACTTCGAGAGGCCGTTGACAATGACGTTGGCGGTAGTGGTCATCGCACCGCCACCCCTTCACGCCACTTCAAGAAGAAGCGTTCCAGCACCTTCACGATGGCCGCGGCGGCCAGTCCCATGAGGGCGTAGATCACAACGCAGGCGAAGACTTCATAGTTGCGCTGGTAGGCCTGCGACTGGGTCAGCAAATAGCCGATGCCGTTTTGCGACGAGATCTGCTCTCCCGCCACCAGGGCCAGAATCGAAATCACCATCGACAGACTCAGCCCCGTGAGAATCTGTGGCAACGCCAACGGCAGCACGACCTTCCGCAGGAGCGCGAAGCGCTTCACACCGAAGGTCTTCGCCGCCTCCACGACCTTTCGATCGACGTTGCGCACACCGCCGGCGGTGTTGATGTACATCGGGAAGTACGAGGCCAGTGCCACCACCAGAATCTTGGGGGTTTCACCAATTCCAAACCACAAGATGAACAGCGGGATAAGGGCAATGAACGGAATGGCTCGGAATGCCTGCAGCGTGGCGTCGAAGAGTTCTTCACCAATCTTTGAGAGTCCGGCGAAAAGTCCAATGACGAATCCGAAGGCCGCACCAATGATGAGGCCCACCAGCGCACGCGTGAGCGACACCCCAATGTTCATCGCCAGGTCTTGCTTCTCCCACATCACCTTGAGCTCCAAGACGGTTCCCCAAGGCGTTGGCATCGTGAGTGGTGGCACCAGCGACGACTTGGCCAGCGCGGTCCACCCCACGAGGATGATTACCGGCAGCGTCGCCTTGGTGACCCACGACCACGAACGTCGACGTCGCTGGACCTCGAGGACTTGTGGAGACTCAAGAACAACTGAGGAGTTGTTCGTTATTGACATGGTCACCACCTTATTTCGCGAATTGACCCCCTGCGAGCTCGTCGAAATCAAACGTTCCAATACTCTTCAGCACAAAACTTTCGGAATCTGACGAAATTCAACCCATGGACAATCCAACCGCCCATTTAAGTCAGTGATTGTCACCAATCAATGCAAACTCTTTGGTGAAAACAGATGTGAGTTTTTCAGCATTTTCTAGCAACCAACGGTGAAAAGAAGGCCACTCAGCCGTATTCAATACATCGCAACTAAGGTCGAGACGCACTTGGCTTGCCTTGCGGCCGGGCATTTCCATCCAACTCAGCTCGGAACCAACGCCTGTTCAATTTCCTCTCGGCGATCTTCAAATGCGTAGTAAATATCCTTACTACCGGTTACGTAGATTCCGCAGGTGAGGCGTTGCTCGGTCTTGCTAACCGTCAGTGTCACGTGCCACTTCGTGGTACCCACGCCAATGTCATACCAGACCTGCGCTCGAGCCTTTCGGAAGCTCAATTTCGAACCAGAATTCGTGCCGTAGTCGCGAAAGGTATCCCAAAAGTCTCTGTAGGCTTCCATAAGTTCGCTGGTCTCCGTGGATGGACCACGCCGATTCTGTGCTTCTCGAACCCACTCATTTGGCTGGCAAACGATAACGAACTTTGGTGCAGCGGGGACTGCTGTCGGTTTAGTTGACAGTTCCTTTCCATAGTTTTATGCCACGGATAAGACTCCGTCAAGCGTTGTTGCCAGCGCTTCAAATTCAATTGGTGTGAGTTTGCCCAGGCTGCGCTTTCGACGGCGTCGGTGATAGGTGCGCTCGATCCATGTGACGATGGCCATGCGAAGTTCGTCCCTTGTTTCCCACCTCTTGGTGTTGAGGACGTTCTTTTGCAACAGAGCGTGGAACGACTCCATGGCGGCGTTGTCACCAGCTGATGCAACTCGCCCCATCGATCCACGCAGTCCGTTGTTCTTCAACATTCGAACAAAGGCGGTCGAACGAAACTGACTACCTCGGTCCGAATGGACCACTGTGTTGGTGGGGCTGCGCAGCGAGATGGCGTTTCGCAGTGCCGAAACTGCCAGGTCGCTTGTCATCCGCGAGCCAATGGAGTAGCCAACGATGCGGCCCGA
>Ga0208389_1000907_pt1 | contig 13184 bp, 14 predicted proteins | sample CryBogCBH12Aug09_FD_184625 | JGI IMG/M metagenome (GOLD analysis project Ga0208389, IMG submission 184625) | Freshwater microbial communities from Crystal Bog, Wisconsin, USA - CBH12Aug09 (SPAdes) (version 2) | ecosystem: Environmental > Aquatic > Freshwater > Lake | place: Crystal Bog... | reverse complement strand
GAGGCGATTACTGTGCGTCCGTCGTATACGGCCGAGTTCCTGATTAGCTCCGATGACCGCCTCCCGACAGATCCAAATACACCAACTGTTGCGACGGACTCGTCATCTACATCTTTCACACTGGGCGGTGGTGTTGCCATCCGGCAGGGTGCCAAGACTTCTAATGGATACGCCGTTGCGTATGGCGGTCCCGTGTCCCTTTACAACGGCCAGTTCAATCGCCTGTCCCTGACCGAGCTGGATATGTGGTGGGGCGTGGAGAACATCAGTGGTCAGCTGTGGGGCAACAATGAACTCACGGTCATCGCATCGGTCGGCGGTGGAGCATACAACTACTATGACATCGAGGTTCCTGCTGGGTTCTACAATGTGTCGCAGATGCTCCAACAGGTTGTCTTTGAACTCAACACGGCCATCGGGACTTCCGAGTTCTACATCATTCCTCCGGGCGGGTATGTGAACGGAAGCAGTCTGGTCGGTTCGGGTCAGTGCCTTCTGGCGATGAAGTCTGCGGGTAGTCTGTTTTCTGTTCAGTCGACCAGTCCTCTTGCACAGGCACTCTCCCTCCCGTCCAACCTGTATTCGCAGTCCCTTGCCGTCGTGCGTCCGAACCTGATACCGATTGACTATGTCGATTTCGTGTGCCGTCAGCTGACTGACAATATGAGTCTGCGGGATGGCAGCACATCGGCGACTGGACAGGGTACGCCCGTTCTGTCCCGGTGGTATTTCTCACCGGACTCCGACCAGTATGACCAGTATGGCTTCAAGATCCTGCAAGGCTACACGCCGTTCTCTGCGCGTCGGCCGTTCGCCTACCCGAAGCAGATGCGGTGGGACCCGAAGCAGCCCATCGGTCAGCTGTCCTTTGAGGTGCGTGTCCCGACCAACTGGCGACCGCCCGATGTGATTTATGGACAATACTACTCTACACCTGTTCCGTTGCAGGGGCTTGGCACGGTGCTTGACCTTAACCTTGTCTACAATGAAACGGACGGGGATCAGAACCCGTTTACAGATCCCATCTTCGGGTTCCAGATGAAGTTGCTGGTGTCCGAGCAGTAAGGGTTCCTCTGACTCATCGACCTTTCCATCCAAACCAACTCCTCCCCAAAATCTCGACCTACCTTCGTGTCTACGACGATAGGTCTTGGATTTCTTTGCTGTGATCATTTGTGTAAGATAAGAATTGTTTACGAAAGGTGCTTCTTGCCCTTCTTGTGGTGCATTCCGCCATGATGGGCGGCATCGGCATACGGCACCTGCCCACCCGGACCCAGATGCGTCGCACCCGCCTTGTGCGTGAGGAACTCGGGCGAACGAGCCATACCCGGAGGCACGGTCGCCGTCAGCACACCATCACGCATACCCTTGCCCTGCTCGTGCATACCCGTCGTGTTCTCAATGAGGACATCCGAGTGCTTCATGCGAACCGCCGACGGCGACGACTGGGTCGTCGAGTGCAGGATACCTCCCTTGTGAACCACCTGTCCCTTCGTCGTAGTTTCATAACTCTTGCCGCCGTGTGCCATAACAAGGAACGAAGACATTTATTAATCGCACAAGAAGAACTCTTGGACTTAAAACTTGTTTTGCCTCCGAATCTTGTGTTGCGAATTACACATAAACAATGGATCACGCCCTCGCCGAGTCTGTACAGCAGAGCATTCGTCCCGGCAAGTGTTCGGACCTTTACTACCCTGACCCGGAAACGGCGCAGAAGCAGTGCTACCGCACGAGCCAGAACACCCGTTTCATTCAGGGCTTCCAGAACCTCTCCGGAGGTTCGCAGACCCTCACCATCCCGCCCAACAACGGCATCCAGGACATCGTCGTGTCGATGACGGTTGCTCAACTCCCGGCGGGTAGCACCGGCTATGCCCTTCCTCGTGGCTGGGGCTATGCGATGATCTCCCGCATCTCCTACCGTTATGGTGGGTCCAGCCAGTACTTTCTTTCGCAACAGCAGGTCTTGCAGGAGGCTCTGCGTAAGGCTCCGAACGGCTTTGCCCGTGATGACCTCCTCGCACTCGGCGGTGCTGCCCTGACGAACGCCCAGCTTCTTGCGGGTCCTGCGTCGGCGTATGTGTGGCTTCCCCTGCCGCACTGCATCCCGTCCGCCGATGGTAAGCTTCCGCCCATCCCGTCTGACCTGCTCACACAGCAGATCCAGGTGACGGTCGAGCTTATCCAGCCCATCACGAAGGTGTACTCGGCGGTCGGTGCGTCGGGTGCTGGTCCCTCCGCCTCCCTTCTGGCGGGTCAGTTTGCCGTCCAGCAGGTTCTCCTGGAAAATCAGGGTGATGCTCTTGCGCGTCGTGTGGATATGTCGACCCACGCCCTCTCCTACCCGGTGAACTTCACGCAGCAGGAGGTCACCATCCCTCTCGGCACCCAGTCTGCGGGTTCGTCGGTGGCGGCGACTCTTACGGGCTTCCGCAGTGGTGAGGTTCGCAATATCCAGCTGTGGATCACGGCCGATGCGGACACGGCGAGTGCCGGTGGCCAGTACAACCCGTTCCTCTGGTATGCTCCGGAGAATGTGATTATGACCTATGCGGGTGAGATCTTCGCCCGGTTCGATGGTGCGTCGGGTCCCCTGTGGAACCTGGTGAATGGTCGCATCACCCCGCAGGTGAACGATGTGCTGACCCGTTCCGACCTCTCGACACAGGCGTGTGTGGACTCCTGGCTGGAATGCCCGTTCGGCCAGTCCTACGATGCCCTGACGGCTCACAGCATGTATGTGTCCGGAAAGCCCATCACGAACGGCATTGTGAACCTGACCTTCACGATGCCCCAGTACCAGAAGGCGACGACGGCGGCGGCTCCGAACACGCCCATCGCCCTGCCGAGTGGAACGTACACCCTGCATTGCAGCTACGAGTATAACGCAGTGCTTCTGTTCTCGGCGGGTACGGCGGAGTATGTGCTTTAATCGCAACAACACGACACGACAAACCGCCACGAGATTTAAATTCTTTGGCACGAAGGATTGTATCACGAACCCATCGCAAACTCATATCATTATCGGGCAAATGATTTTGCTCGATAAAGATAAATGCCCTGCTCTGTTGTATCTACTTCTGACCGTGTACCGCCGAAGGGATGGGAACTTTGCCCGTGTTCGGGGATTATGCCGATTGAACACAATAAGCAACGAGTGACGCATGTGAAGTCGATGTGCCATCAGAGGTGGTTGGGAGAGCAGATCCAGAAGGACGATGCCGCCAAGATGGCGGAGGCAGCTAATCAGAGTCTTCCTTGCACAGCTCCTCTGCCAGAGCAGTAATGTGATCCATCACGACCTTCTTGGGCGGTTTCTCCTCGATGATAAAGTTTCGCATCTGCCGAGAACCCGGTGGGAACTGCTTTGCCCTCTGTGCCTTTGATTTCTTTTTCTCTCCCTGCGGTTTGGGGTCGTCCACAGCACCCACTTCCTTTCGTCGTTCTTGCATACGCCGTAATAGATCCATCTTACTTCCCACCACGAAAAGATAATGTTTGTATGTAAAGGCAATGAGCCACGAACCCATCCCCGATAAACCTTTTGAGTTAGTGATGCCTGACCCGGACACGGGTGGCGCATCCATCGCAATGATTGGGGCGACGCGCAGTGGCAAGACCACTCTGCTCATCCATGTTCTCAAAAAGTATTTCAAGGATCACATTGGCGTACTGATGAGCCAGTCCACCAATGCGTCCATCTACGATGATGTGCCGAAGACCATTCCCAAAGTCCCGATGTTCTCGCCCGAGATGGTGAATGAGATGTATAAGATCAACCTTGGGACGAAGAACAAGTATGAGTTCCTTGCCATCATTGACGACTGCCCGACCATCAAGTTCAGCAAGGAACTCCTCAAACTCCTCACCATCTATCGCAACTCGCATCTGTCGGCGATCATCTGTATGCAGTCCCTCAAACTTTTCAACACGGCAGCTCGGGGCAACATTAACTTTGTCATGTTGGGTCGGTGCAACTCCTTCGAGGCGGCCGAACAGGCAGTCAGGGGATACCTGATGCACCGCCTACCGGGTCGCAATGTTGCCGAGAAGGTTGCGGAATATATGAGGTTGACCGAAAACCACTTTTGGATAATCATTGATAACATCAATGGAACGATATTCAGGGCGAAGTTGGAGGTGTGAGGAACGCATCACGGGCGGTGATTGCCTCTTCAAGGGTGGGGTAGGTCTTGTAGAACTTTAAATTCTTGCGTCGTATGTCGCATACATACCCGTTGTTGTGCTGTGTAATATGCCTATGACCAGTCTTGCCTAACGGGACGTTTCGGTTCTGCGAGTTCTCTTCGGCACTAACCCATCGCAGGTTCTCAACTCGATTGTCCGTCCTGATACGATTGATGTGGTCAACTTCCTTCTTGCCATCGGGGTTTGGAATGAATGCGAGGGCAACAAGGCGACCGACCATAAACATCTTGTATTCAGCATTCTTCCAAAGTTGGATTTGAAGATACCCGCCCTTAATGGGGTTCAGTTTCAATACCCTTTGATTGCGACGAATGTTTCCCGTGTTGCTGACTTGGTATTCGGGGTTGCTATCGATGACACGCCACTCCTCCATTGAGGTAGATATTGTTGTCGCCGCCGAATTCGTTTTCCATCATTGCAAACTGAAACATAACCTTCGGTAATGATAAATGAGTTCTCTTGCTACTCCCGGTTCGTATGCCCATGCAGTACCGAAAGAAACATCCGTATCGCAGTTTGTTCCTCTATGGACACCTTACAACACTGCGGGTGTAGGTCCTACGGGTCCTGCGGGTCCTTCGACGGGTGCGACGGGTGCCACAGGCACGACAGGTCCGCAGGGTATTGCGGGTAGCACCGTTCCGGGTGCGACAGGTGTTACGGGTGGCACTGGGTCTGCCTATGGGTTCACCACGCAAATCTATTCCAATTCCAATGTTACCATTCCGTCCGGACAAAGCTATACGATTGCCACCTCTACTTGGGCGGCGGGTCCGTATGTTCTCTCGGTTCAGGCGAGGAACCCTGCATTCAACCAGACCGACCTGACGGCGTGTTTCGTCAAGACCACCAACAGTGGCATTCGTGGTGGCAATGGATTGTATGCCAAAAATCTTGGAGGCGTATCAGCATCGGCAAACAACGCAGACACCGCCCAGCCTACCAAAATTCAAATTAACAACAACAGTGCTGGGTCTAATGTGAACTTCAATTTGTATGTGTATCAGGTTGGCGTGAATTAAGTATCGGGTAATTGACAAATGTCACTCGTCACTGCTGGACCTACTGGACCTTACAACTATGTAGGCGGTCAGTCCCTCTCGATGGAATCACAGGTCAACACGAGCCAACCTTTTTGGCTGCCGTTTGGACAGGCGGCGGCGACTGGCACGACTGGACCGACGGGTGCGTCGGGAACGCCGGGTGCGACAGGTGCGACGGGTGCGACTGGCCTGGCGGGTGCGACGGGTGCGACGGGTGCGACGGGTGCTACGGGTCCTGCTGGACCCAGATGGACACTTCCCGGCAGTGCTGCCTACTCGTCAAACTCGGGATACATCACGGACGGCAATAGTTTTGATTTCACCATCTCCAACCTTTCGCCTGGTTGGTACATGGGTCAGGTCTTTGACTTCAACAATCAGAGCAATCAGATTTCCACCATGTTCCTGATTCCTGCGGCTCCTTCGCAGAGCAACATTATTTATGGCGGAGGCGGTCTTGTGCTGAACCAGTCGAACTCGTGGACTGTCGGCACGGCACCGGGAACTGCGGGACCCGGCAAGATCCGTGCGACAGTGTCGGCAAGTCTGCTGGTTGGTACATCCCTTACTCTCAATCTGTTCTCTATGTCGCATTCGTAGAACTAATCCTCCGTGTATTATAAATGTCTGCTCTTGGTCGTGCATCGCATCTTACACTTCACCGCCCGTTGTGGACACCTTACGGAACGCAACTTGTTGGTGGACCCACAGGACCGCAGGGAACAGCACAGGTGGGAGCTACGGGACCCAGAGGACCTACGGGTGCGGCGGGTCCAGTGTCGACGGCAGGTGCGACTGGGCCGACGGGTCCTGTTTCTGCACCGACACCTTTGCCGATGACGAGTGTGGGTCCTGTCATTCCCGCCACCGTTCTCGCACCCAATACTGTGTTTCCCATTCCCGTCCAGTTCCTCCCTCTTGGAATGTATCAGATGGTTATTTACGGAAATGCCGGTTCGGGTTCGCAGGACTATTCCCTGTCCTTCCCGTTCATCACGGATGGCGTTTCTGTCTTTCGAGGTGGTGGTCAGACATACTATGACACGGCAACATCGGTCACTTGCACTCCCAGTCCTTCGACGATATCATGGAACCTGATCTATCAGGGTGTTTCGACAGGAACTGATGCTGCGTGGTCTATCGTCATCTACAATCTCAACGCCCATTAAGTTCTGTATCTTATATAATGAGTGCATTAGGCAGAGAATCACAAGTCAACACATTTCAACCCTTGTGGCAACCGTACGGAACATATGGACCGACGGGCAACACTGGACCAACAGGACCACAAGGGATTCAGGGGTTGTCTACGGGACTGGTTCTCTACTTCGGAGGTAATACACTATCCACACCAACCTTCTCTGCGCCTCCGGGTGTTTCGCCAGGACAGGGATACTTTGATCTGAACCCTATTCCTAATGTGATCACACCAACGACACTGACCCTGCTGGGAGGTAATGCGAATGATGCCCTTGTGTGGTATGACACGGCAACCGTTCTCCCTGCCGCCATCGTTGCCGGTGTATGGGTCTTTGACATCACGATGACCCCGAGATACAGCACGACTGCACCCCTGTTGAAAATCTACATCGGGTATGTGAACGGAGGTACATACACCGCCATCACGGACAACACTGCACTGCCCTTCCCCGTCAATGCCCCGAACAACCAGATTGAAAGCTATGTCGTCGGCGTGGGTGTCCCATCGACATCGGGCATTCCTGCGGGGTCAAAGCTGGTCATCTATTTCGCCGCCACCTTTTCCAGCACGTCAGACCTTCTGCGGTTTGAAACCGGTGAGGACTATCTGTCGCAGGTGACGACAAGTCTGGCGGCACAGCCCGGACCCACAGGACCGCAGGGGCCTACTGGCAACACTGGACCCACAGGACCCACAGGACCGACAGGTAAGGCGGGAACAAATGGAACGAATGGTGTGACGGGTGCGACAGGTCCTACTGGCGCAGTCGGTCCGACAGGTGCAAACAATATTTCAACATGGAGTTCATACCAAGCCCTGACGAACATCGATGCCGGTTCGAACCATACTATCACGGGTGAGGTTGCGTTGGGTATCGTTGCCGATCGTGGTGCTGACTTTGGTGGCGACTCCTTCCTGAACCTGACTGCGACCAACGGGTATCGTGGACATATTGTCGCAACAGCTAATCCGGGTGTGAATGGAGTGGGTGGTGTAATCGATGTCGTTGCGAATGGCGGATCATACAGCAATCTCGGAGTGAGTTATGCAGTTGGAGGATTAGTCAACATCACCGCCAACACGCCTCTTGCGACTGTCTATTCCCTGACCTCTGCCGTCAAGATTACTGCGGACTCGTGCTTGATGTATTCGGGACCCATCACTCCGTTGGGTAGTTTGCTGGGGTACTCGTATATCCAAGGCAGTCTGGGTGTGAACATTGTTGCGGGTGGCGCGTCTTCTGTTCCGAACACGCCAGGCACAATCTACCTGTGGGGACTGAATGGAACCAAACTCCAAAATGGTCTGTATGCCGATGCCCTCTACAACTATCCGGGTTCGAACCTGAACATCCAGACGGCAGGAGCCAACAATGTCAACATCTCGAACTGCCAGGCAATCTATATGCAGAACAACCCCACGATTGACGGCGGTGGCGGGTCTAACTCCGTCATCAAGAACTTCGGTGCAATAGTGGGAAGTCAGATGGCAGCAGACAAGTTGTATGTAGCAAACATCTTAACACCTGCATTGGGTTCTCCTCCGGACTTGGGGATTACCGCCGTAAGCAACGTGAACTTCACGGTGGGTGGCTCGGTCAAGATTAATGGAGTGCCGATCACGAATGCAAGTTCATGGAGCAGCTTCCCATCAAGTTCACCTGTAAATTTCTCCAACTACAACCTGACAAACACCGGCGACATCACCGGATACGGCGGAGGGTCATCAATCTTCAACATTCTCGGCGTGACGGGTGTTGGAACTGGAATGACCCTGTCCAATGTGAACAATGTGTACGGCGTATCGAGTGGCGTGGCAATGACGAATGTGTCCAACATCTCTGCGAGTTCGGGCGGACTGGCGATTTCCAACTGCACATCTCTCGTCGGGTCAAACCTCTACATCAACAATGTGAACACGATGACGATGGTGTCATCCGGAACCCTGAATATGAGTGGTGGAACAATCAGCAATGCTGGAAACCTCTACGGAAGCAATCTGACCATCAACACGGGCGGAAACCTGACCCTGACTTCTTCGACAGGTGGCAAGATCGGCGCAGGTGTGGATCTGAATATGAGCAACCACAACATCAGCAATGTGGGGAACATCTCCGGGAGCAATACGACGGTCAGCATATCTGGAAGTCTGACCTTGACTACGCCGACGATCGTGGCGAACGGAAACCTCAATATGAGTGGTGGAACAATCAGCAATGCTGGAAACCTCTACGGAAGCAACCTGACCGTCAGCACGGGCGGAAACCTGACCCTGACTTCTTCCACGAGTGGCAAGATTGTTGCGGGTGTAGATTTGGATATGAGCAACCACAACATCAGCAATGTTGGGACATTCTCACGCACACTCAATAGCACGGCCATTGCACAACCCATCATTCAGTATGGTGTCGGTACAGGGTCAGGAAACACTGGGACAATCTCCGTGACTTTACCCACAGCATACTCGTCCTCCAACTTTGTGGTTCAGGTAACGATGCGTGATGCCCCTGCTGCCCAGCTATACGCCACGCCAACGGCATCTAACGCATTCACGATTGGATGGAGTTCCGGAGGGTCAGGAACACAGGACATCATGTGGACAACCTACGGCAGTTAAACTTCTGCGTAGTCTATAAATGGCGGCACCGCAGTCAGCAATCCAGAATACGCCGACGACATCGTATATCTATGTGAATTCGTTAGACCGATACTCTAACGGATTTCCGCCTTCCGCAGGGTCTAACCAGACGACCTGCACGGACATCACATTCCCGTTGCCGGGTCTGTCGAACATTGCGACCGTTCAGGTTTCGAGTATCAGTCTTGTATCCAGTTGGTGGAATCAGGTAGGGTTAAATGCGTTTTCATCTGCATTCTACACCAACATCATCAACCTCGTTGACCTGACGACAAGCACAACATACCTAATCACGGTACCAGAGGGAACGACATCTCTTACATCAATGGTTTCCAACTTGGGTAAGTATGTCCAGGCATCTGCATTCGGCGGGTCGGCAGCTGGTAGTCAATCGTTCACGACTGCTGCTGCTGCCAATGGATCTTATCCAACGTATGATCCAGTGGGAAGCCCCGGAAGTTTTTGGATATGGGGAGATACTTCACGATCAACTGGTCAGCATTCCTTCGGTTGGAGTCGTGTGACGACTGCTCCGGATGGAACGAACATTGCCAACCGCCGTCAGTTGTTCGACATTCTTGGTCTTGCGGGACATGTGCCGAGTGTTGCAGGACTTCCGTTAAGTACGGGAGCAGGATACACGACTATCCCGTATTCCACTTCGGGAGCAGGACCTATTACTGGTCCAATCCGATTTATGGATATGATATCTCCACAGGTTACGAACTTTGCACCTGATGTGAATTCGTGTAGCACTGCCAGTTCAAATGCGTTAATGCGGTTTTCGGGTATAAATTTGATCAGCAGTCAATTTCCCGGTGCGGGAGTTTCGGGCAAGGTTATGAAAGTAGCACCGGGTTCAACATCGTTGCGTATCCAACTTGTAGACGACCAGCAGAACCCAATTCCCACGAACTTCCCTGTCCCTGCACCCTACACGGGAACATTGCCGACAGGCACGGGTATCCTGTCCTCGACATTAAGCAACTTGACCTTCTCGGCAATCTCGAATGCAAGTACCATCTTCCCCGCAGGAACACAGGTCAACATTCTCACTCTGACGGGTTCAGCCTCTGGCTGGAATCCGGGTGTCTATCAGGTGCAGAGTTCCACATCCAACACGGTCACGATCCCGTACCTCACGACATCTTCCAACCAGATCTCCAACGCCACCTATACATTCAGCATTGCCCCTATGTGGCAATACAATACATCTGCTAATCAGTCCGGTCCTGAATATCAAATGACACTCATTGGAATCGCAAGGACGACGACGGCGTAGCATTATCTTTGTGATATACAAATGGCAGCACCTACGACTGCGGTTCAGGTTGGTCCTGTGACTTCGGTAATCTATATCAATTCGTTGGATCGTTACCCCAATGGAATTCCACCCGCAGCATCGTCCAACCAGACGACATCTACGGATATCACATTCTCCCTTCCAGGTCTGTCGAACATTGCAACGGTTCAAGTATCCAGTGTGGGTCTTATTCCGGGTTCATCAACTTGGTATAGTCAAGCAACAACGGGCAATGCGATTTCCGCCGCATTCTATACAAATCTTATCAACTTGGTGGATTACACTGCGGGAACAACCTATCTTATCACAATTCCCTTAACCAGTTCAGGTTACGCAAGTATAATTGTTCAGTTGGGTTCTTATGTTCGGGCATCGGGATACGGCGGTTCAGCATTTGCCAGTTTTCCTTTGACCTGTGCTTTACAACCAACAACCGACCCATACTATGACCCGATCAACAATCCTGCTGGACAATGTTGGAATTGGTACGATAGTGGACGAGCATCTCCTCATTCTATTGGTTGGAGTCGTGTGACGACTGCTCCTGATGGAACGAACATTGCCAACCGCCGTCAGTTGTTCGACATTCTTGGTCTTGCGGGACATGTGCCGAGTGTTGCAGGTGTTTCTGGTGTTCAAGGAGCAGGATATACTGTTACTCAATTAGGTAATCAAATCACTTCGGGTACATCTCCAATTCGATTTGTCGATATGATATCTCCGCAACTCACTAACTTCGCACCTGATGTGAATTCGTGTAGCGCCGCCAGTTCAAATGCGATAGGTCGATTTCTTCAACCAACTCTTTCTTCTCTTGGATTTGTAACTGCGTCCACTTTTGCAAAGGTTATGAAAGTAGCACCGGGTTCGACATCGTTGCGCATTCAACTTGTAGACGACCAGCAGAACCCTCTGCCTACAAACTTTCCCATACAGGCTCCATATCAAGGCACTCGGATCGCAGGTATTGGTATCCTGTCCACGACATTGAGCAATGTAACATTGAGTGGAATTTCAAATGCGAATGTAACCTTCCCCGCAGGGACACAGATTAACATTAATTATGTATCCGGAACAGTTCCAGCTGGGTGGTATTATGGTGTCTATCAGGTTCAGAGTTCGACATCCAATACGATCACTATCCCGTACCTCACGACATCTGCCAACCAGATTTCCAATGCTAATTATGGATTTTCAATTTATCCCACATGGATAAATTCAACGGCAGGGAACCAGAACGGACCCGAGTATCAATTAACATTGACGGCGATTGCAAGAACGACGCAGTAAAATTTGTGGCAGAAGGAATAAATGTCGTCCCTCGCCGAGCTTCGCAAAGAGTTGAAGGAGATCCGCAAGTCCACCGTCCACCCGGTGTCCCGTATGAAGAAGGCAGACCTTCTTGCAGAACTCGCCAAGCATCGTGGTGGCGAGGTCAAGGCCGTCGTCGAGGAGAAGAAGGCGGTTGAGAAGGTTGAGAAGGCCGTGAAGGAGGTCAAGAAGGCCGTGAAGAAGACGGAGGTGGCCGAAAAGACCCACGAGAAGGTCGTCGAGAAGGTCGCCGCCATCAAGGTGCCGAAGGAGAAGAAGGAGAAGGCGGCACCGAAGGCAAAAAAGGACACGGAGATGCCTCCCGCCGTAAAGAAGGAGGCGACCCCGATGCTGTCAAAGCACATGAAGCCGAAGGATTAAGCAAGGAGCAACTCATCGCCCACATTGAGAAGGCCAAGTGCAGTATGCTCTCCGAGATGCCGTTGGATACAATGAAGAAGGAGGACATACTTATCCACCTTCGCCACTCCAAATGCCCGGAACTAAAAAAGCTGATGTCTGAATAAAGATGTTCCGGATCTATGGTCGCCGTATCCGCCACTGCCGTCGTTTCCCTCTTTAAGGCGTGATGCTCTCGTCATCGTCCGTGTACCACTCGCCATCTTCCAGGTAATATGAGCTGATGGTCGCCACATCGACATTGTAGAACGGCTCGTTGCGGGATAGGGTCGTGTCCTTCCGGATAATCGGTGCGGCCTTAATCCGGTTCATCGGACAAACCAAGATTGAATTGCCTGACACATTCACCTTCACAAACATATCAGCCTTGCTGGTACTCTTACGCGTCGGAACCGACATGTACGAGTAAGGAAAACACCGACCCGTCCATGCCTTCGTAACCTCAACCTCAATATGAACAAATTCTCCATGAGGCGACTGCATCGTCAGATCGTATGCCCCATACTGCTCCGTTTCCGGAACAAATGTATATCCGATCTGCTCGAAGAAGTGCTTGGCGGCGACACGGCCGATGTTGTCGTATGCAGCATATCTCTCGGAGCAAAATGTAGGGTGCGACATTTATTACATACCTACACAAAAAAGCAGATTATTTTGAAGGTAAAAATTGGCACCTTGACGGCGGGTGGATCTTTGTACTCTGCCATCAGCTTCACAACTTCCTCGTTGGTTAGGTCTTTGGGCTTCGGAGCAACCTTCGTCTTGGCGAGTGCAGGACAGGTTAGACGGGGCATATTGTAGTAAGGGTAAGAAATAATGGACACTTTCTACTCTCGGAATCGTGAGAAGTGCCTGGCCTACCAGCACCGGTATAATGCCCTACACAAGGCCGAACGCAAGGAGTATGACCGACTGCGACACTTGAAACGCAAGGCAGCCCGACAGACCCTGCAACCTCCTCCCACGCAGATTTTTACCATCGAGCAAAATGTCCGGGTCGAATTTAGTTGACATCATTGATGACCTGGTTGACAACCTGGTTGACAATCTGAAA
>Ga0208389_1000896_pt1 | contig 13283 bp, 14 predicted proteins | sample CryBogCBH12Aug09_FD_184625 | JGI IMG/M metagenome (GOLD analysis project Ga0208389, IMG submission 184625) | Freshwater microbial communities from Crystal Bog, Wisconsin, USA - CBH12Aug09 (SPAdes) (version 2) | ecosystem: Environmental > Aquatic > Freshwater > Lake | place: Crystal Bog... | reverse complement strand
CCAGAATAAAACTTCCTTTAATTCGTAAATATGTTATTTACATGGGCGTTCTTGTCTTCGCCGGCGGTTTGCAGATCTTCGTCGAGCCACAACTTCTTAATTCCAGCGTCTATCATGGAATTGCGCAGCAGTGGTCCTTTGATCAGCTGAGCTATTCGCTCGCCTTCGATAACGGAAACTTCGGCGAAGCCTCCGCTCTCTCATTGATGCTGCTAGTGCCAAGTTTGATCGGAGCTCTCATCGTCATCTTTAAGACTGACATGTTCGAGGATGTTACGTTACAGAGTAAGAAGAAAATGCGTAAGGAAGCCCAAGAGCGTGAGGCGGTCACAGCATGAGCATCGATTTCAAGAAAAAGAGTCCTGAGACCGGAGCCGCGCCGCGTAAGAGAAGGCGTGAGGTCGGAATCGGCCATTATGCAGTAAACACGTGGCTGATTTTCTGGGCAGTCGTGAGCGTTATCCCAATGCTCTGGTTGATCCTCGCACCTTCGAAGACAGACCGAGACCTTACATATAAGAACCCGCTCTCATTCTCTAGTTTTCATGGTTATGTAAGAGCCTGGAAGAACCTGCAGGATTTCAACAGTGGTGTTCTTGCGCACTGGGTTATCAACTCAATTACTTATAACGCAGCGATCGTTCTGATCGCAAGCGTCACCGCCTCATTGGCGGGCTTTGTAATTTCAGCATCGCGGATCAGGTTCAAGAAGGCCTTTCTTATCTCCACACTGATCATGATGCTCGTGCCACCAGTGGCCCTCGTCATTCCTCTCTTTATTGAAATGAATAAGGTGAACTTAGTCGACAATCCCTTGTCGGTAATTTTGATCTCTTCTCTCTATCCATTCGGAGCGTTTCTCTCCTACATCTACTACTCAAACACCATCCCACCAGAGATCTACGAATCAGCTCGTTTGGATGGATGTAGTGATTTCCGGCTCTACACGAGGATCGCATTCCCTCTTAGTTACCCCTTGCTAGCGCTACTTGCCTTCTTCGCCTTCGTTGGTAACTGGGGTAATTACTTCATGCCGTACATCATGCTGCCGTCTCCGGAGCACTACACCCTCCCAGTCGGTCTGGGTGCGCTCTTCTTCTCAACTCCCGCTATCAATCCAGGAAATGGTGCAACCTCTGTGCCGATCTTGAAGCCAGAGATTGCCTTGGCAGGTGTCCTAGTAGCTGTTCCCGTCATGATTGTCTTCTTGATCTCTCAGAAGCGTTTGATCAGAGGAATGCTGGCCGGTTCAATCAAGGAATAGGAAGCTATGAATCACACCGAACTGGTAACCCTCAAAGGTGGGGCGCAAGTATCGAAGTTGGGACTTGGAACTGCACAGTTAGGTGGGTTGTTCTCTTCTGTCGATGACTCTGAGGGTCAGGCTCTGATTGATACCGCTGTCGCACAGGGTATTCGCTACTTCGACACTGCCCCTCACTACGGCAAGGGGACTTCTGAGAAGCGATTGGGCAAATACCTCTCGAGATATCCTCGAAATAGTTGGGTGCTTTCTTCAAAAGTGGGTCGCCTTTTGGTTCCCACCGAGAAGGAGGATGACTCCTTCTTCTTAGATGCAGATAACAGCGTCGAACGCTTGAATGACTACTCTGAATCTGGAATCCGCCGTTCTTTCGAAGACAGCCTGGAGCGAATGGGTGTTGATTCCATCGAGATTGTTTACATTCACGATCCCGACGACTTTGCGGACGAGGCCATCCACCAGGCATATCCGGCGCTTGAGAAGCTACGCTCAGAAGGGTTAATCAAGTCAATTGGACTTGGAATGAATTACAACGAGATTCCAACTCGAATGATTAATGAGACCGATGTTGACGTAATTATGAATGCTGGCCGCTACACCCTGCTCGATCAAAGCGCTGCAGATGAACTCTTCCCGGCAGCTCTTCGCAAAGGGGTGTCGATCGTCTCAGTGGGAGTCTTTAACTCGGGCGTGTTAGCAAACCCAAACCCTAACTCACACTACTTTTATGAGCCTGCCCCAGCATTTATCATCGAACGCGCTCTGGAATTTCAGAACGCTCTCCAGGAGTTCGGGGTATCCCTCCAGCAGGCAGCAATCCAATTCCCTACTCGCCACGAGGCAGTTAAGTGTGTAGTAGTTGGTTGCCGTAGCTCAGAATCACTCCTTGAAAATATCAAGAATTTTGATGCCCCTATCTCAGCCGGGGCCTGGGCTAAAGTTGATGAAATTATTGCCAGACACAGAAAAGAGGATGCCAAGTGACTCTCCATCCCCAATGCGCCGCATTCTTAGCCGAGGCTGCGAAGGCAAATATTCCCTCTATCCCTGAGCTAGGCCCTCATAAAGGGCGTGCCCTCGGCCATACCCCTCGTGACTTCTCGGGTCCTTTGCGTGATGATGTAAAGATTTATACCCGCTACATAACTACTCCAACGGCAGATGTCGTTGCCAATATTTATCAACCTCCAGGGAGTGGTCCATTTAATGGAATGGTCTTCTTCCACGGAGGTGGATGGGTCCTCAATTACATCAATAAATATGATGCTCAACTGCAAGAGATCGCGCTACTAACGAACTCAGTCATCGTGGGGATCAATTACCAGAAAGCCCCCGAACACAAGTTTCCAATTCCATTCGAGGATTGCTACACGGCCTTTGTCTGGTTACACGAACACGCAGCTGAGCTCAACGTAAATACACAGAAGATTGGAATCGGCGGCGATAGCGCAGGCGGAAATCTCGCCTCAGGAGTTGCGATCAAAATTCGCGATGAGGCGGCGCATCCTCTGGCCTATCAAATGTTGATCTACCCTTGCAATGGCGTTGATTTTGACACCCCCTCTTACCTCGCAAATGCTGATGACTACGGACTAACGCGCGATGGCATGATGTGGTTGTGGGAGCAGTACCTCAATAATGAAGCAGAGAGATCTAATCCTTACGCGGTCCCATTAAACGCCACTAACTTCGTTGGTTTGGCCCCAGCAGTTTTGATTACCGCCGAATACGATGTATTGCACGATGATGGTGTGATGTACGCGGAGAAACTGCGTGGCGCTGGCGTACCCGTCACGTACAAGGATTTTCCAGGCATGATTCATGGTTTCTTTAATTACGGCAGCGTTATTGACGAAGGAATCGTCGCTCGCCGCTTCTTAGCAGATGCCATAAATCAAATCTTGAATAATTAAAATGGCAACGACGCTTAAGGGAATGACTTGGGATCACCCCCGTGGTTTAGATTCAGTGGTGAATTCGAACTCCCTTTTAGAGCGTGAAGCTGGCGTAACGGTTGAGTGGAGCGCGAGATCGCTCTTGGCATTCGGAGATCAACCCATTGTTGAATTCTTTAACGATGTAGATTTGATGATCATTGATCACCCGCACGTTCCGGACGCGGTGAACAGTCAGACCATCCTCGCCCTTGATGAGCTGCTCGGCGCAGATCAATTGGCGGCTTTGGAACGGACCAGCGTCGGAGAATCCCACGCCAGTTACCAGTACCAGGGCAAGCAGTGGGCGTTGGCAATTGATACCGCGGCCCAGGTTTCAGCATTTAGGCCCGATAAGGCCGACCATTCTCCAATTTTCTGGAGCGATGTGTTGGTTTTGGCCCGCACCGGGACCCTGCTCTGGCCGCACAAACCGGTTGATGCTTTCAGTACCTTCGCTACCCTAATGGCGCAACGCGAGGCGCCATTAGGGGGTACTGAAAACTTTATTGAGAAGCAGCAAGCTCATGAAGTTCTGGAGTTCATGATCGAACTATCCGGGTTGGTTCCTGATCTCTGCTTGACGAGCAATCCGATAGATGCAGCTGAAATGCTGGCCAACGACGATAAGTACGCGCACGCTATCTGTATGTATGGGTACAGCAATTACTCGCGTGCAGGATTTCGCCCGAACCTGATCAGGTATGACGACCTTCCATCCTTCGACGGCCTTGCCAGCGGTTCACAGTTGGGTGGTGCGGGAATCGCCGTATCGGCGGCAACGAAAAATCCAGTGCTAGCGGCGCAGGTGGCCTACCTTCTTTCGTCTCCCGAGATCCAGGCGACTACTTACGTGGCTGCAGGTGGCCAACCCGGAAATTTAGTGGCATGGAAGAGTGGCTACGCCAACTCACTGACTGAAAATTTCTTCGGCAACACCCTGCGCTCTTTAGAGAGAGCTTGGGTGCGCCCCCGCATCTTCGGGTGGCCGGAGGTGCAATTTGCTACCTCTCAAATTATTCATCGCATTTTGAGTGACAAGAAATTTGTCGAGCGCGATCTACAAGCTATCGAAGATACCTACCACGCGCATATCAAGGAGGGTCGATGAGGCTGCTCTGGGATGAGTTCGTAGTCGGTACGACACGAATTGGCCCCTCGCGCACAATAACTGGGGATGACATTCTGCTTCATGCCCAAGAGACGGGCGACTTCTACCCTCATCATATGGATGCCGAATGGTGTGCTACCCAACCCTTCAAAAAGAGGATGGCGCATGGCACGCTAGTTCTATCAGTCATGGTTGGATCGCTGGCTAATGAGATTAATGAGGCGGCGATGAGTTACGGATACGACAGAGTGCGCTTTATCGCCCCCGTATTTATCGATGACACTGTGCGCGCGCACTCTGAAATCGTCGCAAAGCGCGATCATACGAAGAACCCTGAAAACTATGGCTTCATCGACGAGAACGTCGTAGTCAAGAATCAGAACGATGAGACGGTTATGGCATTTACACATATCTATTTGGTAGATAAAAAATGAGCGACATAACTCTGCACCCAGCCGTTCGGGCCGCGATGGTCTCGGATTCTTTAGATCTCTTCGGTGTGAGAAATAACGTCATGAACTTCGCGATAAAGCCACTGGAGCGAACAATGAAGATCACGGGCTTTGCCGCCACGATCGAGTTTGCACCCGCGGATGACTATGACGAGAAAGATCCGTACGGTCCCGCTATTGATTACCTTGACACTCTGCAAAAGGGAGAAGTGGCCGTTGTAGCCACTGGCGAGGGATATAAGTCGGCCTTCTGGGGTGAACTATTTTCGACTGCGGCAAAATTGCGCGGGGCAACAGGTGTGATCGCGGACGGCCCACTGCGCGATGTCAATCAAATATTCGAGGTTGGATTCAACGCTTTTGGAGTCGGGACTCTTCCATATGACTACAAGGGTCGCATGAAGGTAACGAGTACCCGATCGACCGTCATATGTGGAGGTGTCTCTGTATCTTCAGGAGATTTCATCATCGCCGATATCGACGGAGTCGTTGTCGTCCCTCACGATTTGATCGAACGAGTCTTTCTTGCGGCAAATGCCAGGGCCGAGGGCGAGAACCATGTACTCGCAGACCTCAAGGCCGGTAGTAGTGTGCGCGCCGCCTGGGATATACACCACATTCTTTAAGTCGGATACGGGAGAGGAAGCAGGAAGCTATGAGCAAGAGAGAGTTGATCGATTCACACCAGCACTTATGGGTGATGAGTGAGCGTGCCTATGACTGGATCGAACCAGGCTATGGAGTTATCTATGATGACTTCACCCCCGAGCGGTTGCAGCCGGAGATTGAAGCATCAGGAGTAACAGGAAGCGTGCTCGTCCAAGCAGCCGACACCTACGAAGATACCTTCTATATGCTCGACATTGCTAATAAATATGAGTTTGTCCGAGGGGTAGTCGGTTTCATTCCATTGGATCGCACAGCCGAGGCAGCACGTGCCCTAGAGATCTTCTCACGCGATAGTTATTTCAAAGGGGTACGCAATCTGACCCACAACTATGCGGATGCTAAATACGAATCAGATGATGCTTGGATTCTGCGACCACAAGTACTCAAGACTCTAGAAGTTGTAGAAGATAGCGGGCTCGCATTTGATTATGTAGCCGTTAACCCAGCGCATCTTGCTAACGTGCGCGCGCTCGCCGAGAAATTCCCTCGGCTAAAGATTGTTATCGACCACTTCGCTAAGCCGAATATTGCCGGTAAAGCCATGGAACCTTGGGCTACGCAGATGCTTGAACTGGCAAAGTACCCGAATGTGTACGGGAAACTTTCAGGACTCAATACTGCCTCAGCAGCAGATTGGACTGTCGCTGACTGGCAACCCTATGTCGATCACATGGTCGGAGCCTTCGGCGCAGAGCGAATATTGATGGGCGGCGATTGGCCTGTGATTACCCTGATGAATAACTATGTAGATGTTTGGCACGCTCAGGTTGCGGCTATCGCCAATTTCAGCGCCGAGGATCAAGAGTGGATTTGCAGCAAGACCGCAATTGAAGTCTATGGATTGAAGGGATAAGAGATGCAACGCTACGCCTCCGTTATCGGAATGAAGCCAGAGCACCGTGAAGAATATGAACGGTTACACGCCGACGTCTGGCCCGATGTCTTAGCTCAGATCTACAAGAGCAATATCCGCAACTACTCGATCTACCGTTATGGGGAGTTGCTCTTCTCCTACTTCGAATATGTAGGCGATGACTTCGTCGGAGATATGGCGAAGATGGCAGAAGATCCAACGACGCAAAAGTGGTGGGATCTCTGTAAGCCACTCCAGACACCAGTAGCTGATCGCGCACCAGGTGAGTGGTGGAGCGATATTCCGGAAATCTTCCACGTTGATTAAGAGGGAAGCGAGACCAGAGCTTCCCCTCGATGGGATTTTAGTTCTCGACTTCTCGCAATTCTTAGCCGGCCCCGTCGCTGCCATGCGCCTTGCCGATCTTGGTGCACGCGTCATCAAGATTGAACGCCCGGGTAGCGGAGACATTGGAAGAACTCTCGCCTTCGCTGGGCTGGAGAGCGACGGGGATACTCTCTCTTTTCACATTATGAATCGCAATAAAGAGAGTTTTGCCGCCGATCTCAAGAGCGAGAGCGATAAAGCCGAAGTGTGGGAGTTAATCAAGAAGGCCGATGTCATTGTGCAGAACTTTCGCCCCGGCGTTATTGAGCGTCTGGGCTTTGGCTACGAAGATGTGAAGAAGGTAAATCCGCGGATCATCTACGCCAGCGCCTCGGGGTACGGAGCGACTGGCCCTTGGAAGGATCGCCCTGGCCAGGATTTGCTAGCGCAATCGATCTCCGGATTTCCTTGGCTCAATGGCTCGAAGGATATGCCACCGATTCCCGTCGGAATTGCGGTCGCAGATATCTTTACTTCGGTTCATATTGCACACGGCGTTACGGCGCTCTTACTTCGTCGCGAGCGTACCGGTGTCGGTGGGCTAGTTGAGTCGAGTCTGATTGAATCAATGCTCGACCTTCAATTTGAATTACTGAGCGCTCATATGTTTGATGAGAGCATCACGGTTAAGCGCGGTGCAAAGAATTCGGCACATGCTTTTCTTCCGGCTCCTTACGGACTCTATGCAACAAGTGATGGTTACATCGCAATCGCGATGAATCCGATTCCAAAGATTGGCGAACTACTCGGTATCGACTTCAGTGCTTACGCAGATCCTGAAACTTGGTGGTCCCATCAGGACGCCATCATGGCAACTCTGACGGATCGTTTGGCTTTAGGCACGACAGAGCATTGGCTCTCGGTCCTCGACAGCGCCGATGTCTGGTGCGCACCTGTTCTTACTCTTCCGGAGTTGGTCGAACATGAGGGTTTCCAAGGGCTCGACATGTTGCAAGAAACCACCAGACCTTCTCAATCCGGAGCTGAAACAATTTACATCCCAACAACTCGCTCGCCTCTACGCCTAGATGGTCGCACCCTCAAGAGCGGTAAAGGCGCTCCACATGTTGGAGAAGATACAGATTCGATTCGAGCCGAACTAATCAAGGGGGAGTAATGCAAAATCCAAATCCCGATCCCGCCGCACGGTACCAAGTTCCAGTGTGGAACCAGGATACAAAGATGTACGAGGACTATCACGTGGGAGAGGTCGACCGTTCAATCCGGCGCACCATCTCTGAAGGTGAGGTCATGCTCTTTAGTTCACTACTAGTTGATCTGCATCCCTATGTCGCCGACGATAAGTGGGCGCGCGAGGAGGGTCTCTTTGGTAAGCGGATCGTGCCGGGGGCGCTGGTCTTTGGATACGGGATGGGGTTATTTGCCCATAACAATGTGAACACCTTCTCCTATGGCTATGACCGTCTTCGCTTTATCAAGCCAGTATTTATTGGTGACACGATTTATGCGATGCGCACGCTCTTAGAGAAGACCCCCAAGTACGAAAATATGGGTCTCTTTCGCGTGAGCTATGAAGTATTTCGTGCCGATAACGAAGAGCTAGTCCTATACACGGAGCACCTCCAAACTGTTCTCTACCGCACTTCACAGGCTGAAAATCAGGAGTAGCCATGATTGAACAATTTAAAGAGGTATCTGACTTCTGTAACTTCGACATTTCGGATGAGATCAAGGTGCCGATAGCGATAGTGGGAGCCGGAGGTATCGTCGACGGTGCCCACCTACCGGCTTACAAGATTGCTGGGCTAGAGGTAATTGGAATCTTTGATGTTGACCAAGCGAAGGCACACGATGTTGCTACGCGCCATCAGATCCCAAAGGTTCACTCATCTCTCGAGGAGCTACTCGCTGACCCTCGCTCGGTTATCGTCGATATTGCCGTCCCAGCGGCCCTGCAACCAGAGATCTTCTATCAGGTTGCCGCAGCAAAGAAACATATCTTGGCGCAGAAGCCAATGGCAACCACAGTCGCGGACGGTCAAAAAATGGCTGCCGCAGTTGAGGCAAATGGAATTATCGCTGCAGTAAATCACCAACTTCGTTTTGAAGAAGGCATGGCTGCCGCCTACAAGATGGTGGAGCTCGGGTGGGTTGGCAAGGTCACCAATGTAACCATCGAAGTTAATTTGATAACCCCGTGGGAGATGTGGCCGTGGGCGAAAGATTTAGAGCGCCTGGAGATCATGCTCCACTCAATTCACTACCACGACGTGATTCGTTGGTTCTTGGGTGAACCCAATACCGTCTTCTGCGTAGCGGGTCGGACTCAGGGGCAATACCCCGTTGGGGAGACCCGCACCATTAGCTCTTATGCATATGACGAGGGAGTGACCGCACTGGTACACGCCAATCACATCAATCGCGGTGGAGATAATCGCGCGGAGTTCCGCATCGATGGCGACAAAGGTTCGATCCGAGGCACACTTGGACTTCTCTACGACTACCCAACAGGACGCGTAGATACGCTCGAAGTAAATTCTCAGGTGCTTCCGACCGATGGTTGGACTCCTTATCCCGTGACGACCCGATGGTTCCCTGATGCATTTAGAGGAACGATCGGCTCAGTAATGCGTGCCATCGCAACGGGAGCTCCTTTGCGCAGTAGCGTGAGTGACACGGTTGGGACCCTTCGCTTAGTTGAAGCGCTCTATCAATCCATGGATTCCGGAAAGTCCGTTGACCTCTAACCCACTCTTTGACCTTACGGGCAAGGTAGCTGTCATCACCGGAGGCAATGGTGGAATTGGTCTGGGATGTGCGCGTGGGCTAGCAGCGGCGGGAGCTTCGATCGCTATTTGGGCACGCGATCCCGCCAAGAGCGCTTTGGCTATTGCAGAGCTCGAGTCGATGGGCGCCACCGCAAAGTCGTATCAGGTTGACGTTAAATCGAAATCTGACCTGGAGCAGGCGACTCGAAATACCGTCAGCGACTTTGGTGGAATCGACATTTTGATAGCCAACGCCGGAGTAAATATTCGAATGCGCCCTGAAAAATACACGGACGAGATAGTTGATGAAATTATCGATGTAAATGTGAAAGCGGTATTTCACTGTGCGCAGCTGGTCTACCCCGAGATGAAGAAGCGTGGCGGAGGCAAGATCATCTTGATTGGATCGTTGACCAGCGTGCAGGGGCTAGGAGTTGCACCTATTTATTCTGCAACCAAGGGAGCCGTAGTTCAGTTGGGAAAGAGTTTGGCTGCCGCCTGGGGCGCCGACAATATTCAGGTCAATACAATCTTGCCGGGGTGGATTGTTACCGAGATGACATCAGTAACACGGGCTGTTCCCGGTCTACCCGAACACGTGCTCTCGCGCACTCCAGCAGGGCGATGGGGCAGCCCAGCCGATTTCGCAGGCATCGCAACATACTTCGCATCGAGCGCTTCAGATTTTGTTACTGGCACCGACATTCAGATCGATGGGGGGTTCACCAGCACGCTGGCGATCTTTGATCTACCCGAGTAACTACCCTTTGTAATCGACGACGTGATTCTTTAACTCACCGATTCCAGAAATTCCAGTTTCAATGAGTTGTCCGCCGCGCAGATACTTAGTGGGGTTAAATCCCATACCGACTCCAGCAGGTGTGCCTGTGTTGATGACATCGCCAGGGAAGAGCTCCATAAATTGCGAGATGTACCAGACAACGTGGTTGATGCCAAAGAGCAAATCTGAGGTGTAGGAATCCTGTCGCATCTCGCCATCGACCTTGCACCAGAGGCGCAGATCATTGGCGTTGAGGGTATCGGCAGTAACGATGTAAGGGCCCATGGGATTGAAATTAGGGAAAGACTTTCCCTTCACCCATTGTCCAGAGCGTTCAAGTTGCCAATGGCGCTCGCTGATATCTTGCGAGACGCTGTAGCCAAGGATGTGCTTTGCGGAATCTTCTGGGCTCTTGAGGTAGAGAGCACGCTTCCCGATTACTACCGCAAGTTCGACTTCGTAGTCTGTAGCTGTACTTCCAGGCGGAATTACGACATCGTCATTTGGACCAATAAAAGAGTCTGGCGCCTTCATAAAGATCACGGGTTCGGCTGGAGTTTGCGCGTTGGTCTCAGAGATATGTTTTGTGTAGTTAAGGCCAACGCAGATCAACTTTGTTGGACGAGTGAGAGGTGCACCGATCCGTTCGGAACCGAAGACTGTGCTTTCAAGTTTTGAAAGATCAGCCAAGGCAACCTTCGCGGCAGCACCGTTTTCAAGTGACTCCCGACTCCAGTCACCGATCAGCGAATCTACGAAATAGGCACGGTCATGTTCAACTACTACCGGACGCTCTTTTCCAACTGCGCCTACTCGAGCTATCTTCATATTCTCCCCAACTGTGGATGTATTACTTTGGAAGTCTTCCTAGTCCTTGATGAGTCTGCAAAATGCGCACGTGCTTAGGCTCTAGTTCTGCCAAGGTACTGACCCCCAGCAATTTCATATTTCGGATCATCTGTACCTTGAGAATTTCTAAGGCGCGCTCTACGCCCATCTGCCCACCGGCCATCAGACCATATAAATAGGCGCGACCAATGTAGGTGAAATCTGCGCCAAGTGCGATGGCGGCCAAGATATCAGCGCCATGCATGATGCCAGTATCCAAATGAATTTCAACATCTCCGCGTAGTTCGCGCTTTACATCCACCAGTAAGTGCAGCGGTACCGGTGCACGATCGAGTTGGCGCCCACCGTGATTGGAAAGGAGGATGGCATCAGCTCCTGCTTTAGCGGCAGCTTTAGCATCATCCAAGGTCTGAATTCCCTTGACGGTTAACTTGCCCTTCCATTGTTTGCGAATCCACTTGAGATCCTCGAAAGTCATAGTTGGATCAAACATAAAATCAAGGAGCTCGGCTACTGTGCCATCCCAGTTCGACATCGATGCAAAACTGATGCCCGGCGTCGTTAAGAAGTTAATCCACCACTCAGGTTTTGGAAGGGCGTCTGCAATTGTGCGCCCGGTCAGGCGAGGTGGAACGGTCAAACCATTTCGAACATCGCGTAAGCGCGCACCTGCGACCGGTACGTCCACAGTCAGTAATAGATGATCGACACCTGCGGCCTCCGCGCGACGGACAAGCTCCATGCTGCGATCGCGGTCTTTCCACATGTAAAGCTGGAACCAGTTGGCTCCTTCTGGCGCGGCGGCGACGACCTCTTCAACTGAGGTAGTTCCAAGAGTGGAGAGCGTGAAAGGAATTCCATACTTGGCAGCGGCTCGCGCACCCGCCCGCTCACCTTCGGTATGCATCATGCGGGTAAATCCAGTGGGGGCGATGCCGACCGGCATCTGGAAGGTCTTGCCGAGGACTTCGCACTCGAGGGAGGCCTGCGAGACATCCTTCAAAATGTTGGGGCGAAACTCCAGGTCGAGAAAGGCCTGACGAGCGCGATCGAGCGTGACCTCAGATTCTGCGGCTCCATCGGTGTAATCAAAGGGACCTTGTGGAGTCCGGTGCCTTGCGATTTCGCGGAGATCCCAGATAGTCAGGGCACCCGCCAGGCGCTTCTCCTTGCGCTTGAGGGTCGGACCCGTAAAGCGCAGCAGCGGGGCGAGCTCGGAAACTCGCGGAAATTGGCGCTTTACATTCGGTATCTCCACGGAATCCCCTTCTACCCTAGGTGCAAAATCATATAGGATTTTAGGGATTAAGCAAATACACCTTCATGCTGGCGCCCCGGCTATATACCCGAAGGGTCGATAGTCCTTCCTTTGATGGTTTGAGGATGACCAATCTGTTCATCGCTCTGCGCAAAGGGCCACTTGTAAGTGGGCTCATTAGCGAAACGTTTGATCTTAAGGATGATGGACGCGGTCGACTTTGGGGTCAGTTCGACCTGGATATGTGGAGTATCCACCTCAGTGGCAGGTCCATCGTTGATTGTGACCCCAACGATTTGATGCTCCGCAAATGCCCCAGTCTGAATCATCGTACTTCGAGTTACAAAGTGCGAAGTATTGACCAACTTGAGTTCGATCGAGTCTGCCGTAATTTTCTCGACAAGTGCTGAGACTTCATCTGGAAGCCCTGGTCGTCTCGCAGCAAAATCAAAGTAGCGCACCGCAACATGTAGATGGCCCCCGTGATATGCAGGCATCGGTCCGCCGAGAGTGAGATGCACTAACGCTTCGAGAATTGCGGGTTGCAAAATCTGCCAATCGTGAATCGACATCGCCTCGCGATAATGATCCATCGTGTATGGATTCCACTCATGACTGCGGAATCGCTTAATCTGATACTCCACCGCATCAATATTGTTTCGCAAAATCCGTTCTGGATAGTCCGGCAAATTGCCGCGGACATAGGAGTACCACGCTGCTGTATGTTGCGGACGGGCGCTACCGAGCACATATCCCTCTGTTGAGAGATGATCGTTGCTCACGTGCCATGCGCGATCAACGCGCTCTGCATCAGCCTCATCCATCGAGATGTTCCAGAGAATAATTGGATCAATCGCGCGTTGGATCCGATAGTCCCGCCACCCGGCATCAAAGTGTCGATTAGGAACCTTGATGGCACCGTCCTCTTCGATTCGCATCTCCCAGAGTGCATCTATCTGCGAACGGCAGAGATCGAGATGCTTCATCTCTCCTTGT
>Ga0208389_1000890_pt1 | contig 13334 bp, 9 predicted proteins | sample CryBogCBH12Aug09_FD_184625 | JGI IMG/M metagenome (GOLD analysis project Ga0208389, IMG submission 184625) | Freshwater microbial communities from Crystal Bog, Wisconsin, USA - CBH12Aug09 (SPAdes) (version 2) | ecosystem: Environmental > Aquatic > Freshwater > Lake | place: Crystal Bog... | reverse complement strand
TCGAGGGGATCCGACGCAGGTACGAGGTCAATTGGAGTGTCGGCACCCAGCCGGTCGATCCGAGTGACAACGTCGCCGGGGGCAGGCAGTCGGTGGCGAAGAGGACATTGAGGGCGTTCCACTGCCCGCCCTCGGTCAGGCGCATCCAGGCTCGAATTTCGCCCGGTCCCTCAACCTCGCCCTCCCACCATTTCGGCATTGACAGGTCGTAGCGAACCTCGAGACTGTCGTGAAGACGAAATCCCTCGAAGGGCGCGACGGTCTGGCACGAGTCCAACGGGGCGATAGCGATGCCGTCGGACAAGTACCGCTGCTGCGAGGACTCCGAAAACGTTGAGACAGTCACCAGCGATTCCGTGAGGACGTCTTCACCCTGCGACAGCGCGACGGCGACGAAGGAGACGCCTCGACCAATACGGCGCACCTTGGTGGACAACATGACCGGCCCCACGGTGGGCGATTTGATGAAGTTGGTCGCCACGCTCGAGGCGTGGATGTGTGGCGCCCCGTCGTCACTGGCGGCGGCAATGGCCGCGTTGGCGAGGACGCACTGCAGGTACCCACCGTTGGGGTAGCCAAGCACGGTGTAGTCGTCGGACAGTTCAGCGCGGTAGCGATTCTCCCCAACTGGTTCGACGGCAATGGCGTCGGCGATAGGTGTGGCGGCGAAGGACATACCCTGAGGTTAATGCCGTTCGCGCCGGCGCGGGTGTCGCCGAGTCGCGGCAAGAAATCTGGCCCCTCACCCCCGCACCAGTGACGTCGGCTCTAGGATTGCCGGACAACACCGCAGTACGAAGGATTTCAGTGAGTAAACAACACAGCAGCGTGCGCGCCTACGGCGTCCTCCTCAACAAGGGCGAAATCGCTCTCGTGCGATCATCCAACCCGAGGCACCAGCCGCCACTGTGGTGGCTCCCCGGTGGGGGTATCGACTTTGGTGAGACGCCCGAAGAGACGCTCGAGCGCGAGTTCATTGAAGAGACCGGTCTTCGCATCGGTAACCCTCGGCTGCTCCACGTCGTGGCCGACTTGCGCAGTCGCGACAACGGGGACAAGATCCACACCGTGCGCATTATTTACCAGGTTGACCTGGTGGACGGTGAGTTGACCCACGAAGTGCACGGCACCACGGACCACGCGGCGTGGTTCGACGTCGATCAGGTGATGGACCTCAATCTCGCGGACTACGCCCGCCACGCACTCGACGAAGTACTCGCCAAGCCCGACAACAACTAGGCCAGCGCCGTCGCAGCCTGCGCTGCTTGCGCTGCCTTTTGGGCCATCCGCTCAACGGTGTCACCAATCTTGGCCACCAGTGCCGACAGCTCTTCGCGCGCCAGCTCGGCCTCCTTGGTGAGTCCGGTCAGGTGATCAATGTCCCAGAGCTCGAGAACGGGCGTGAGCACGTCCTTCAAGAACTGCTGCAGACCGTAGATACCCTCGCGAGCGATGCGGACGGCGTGACGCGAGAAACTCGGAATACCGGTACCCGGCATCGCAAAGTCCGTGACCTGTTTGGCCGCGGCAATGAGCATCGTCGACGGGTCGATGCTGAAGGCGGCGTGCGCGAGGTCGCGGTAGAAGAGGTAGTGCTTCGTCTCATCGCCCGCCACGAGGGCCAGCACATTGCGGCCCATCTTGTCATCCTTCGGCAGGTGGGCCCCGGTGTTGCGGTGGGCAATCTGCGTGGCGCGCTCTTGAAAGGCCACGTAGCAGATCAGGTCGGCGAAGGTCTCGGGCTCGGGTACCTCACCGGTGGCCATCTGGACGCGGCGACCATCCTCGAGCAACGTCGGGTCAATACAACGCGTGATGTGGACCCAGTCCCGCATCACCATGGCGTGACGGTTTTCCTCCATCGTCCACTGGTGGTTCCAGTCTCTGATTGGGTGCCCCTTCGGGGCATGGGCCAGCAGGGTGCTCGTGTAGTACGGCAGGTTGTCTTCCGTCAACAGATTGACGTAGATCGAGGAACGGACTCCGTCCGACAGGGGGTAGTCGCTGGCTGACCAGGGGTGCTCACCGAAGTTTTCACCAGCCCCCCAGTTGATCTGCTCGTGCGGGTACCACAGCCGCGGCGCTTCAAGGTGGCGGTTATAGAGGCGCTCAACGTCGGGCGCAATCTCAGTCAAAAGGTCAGTGGTGCTCGTGGGCAGGCTGGACAAGTGAATGCTTTCGGTCGGGCTGCAGGCTGCAGCATTCCTATCGTACCGCTCTGGGGCGATTCTGTGCAGGCGAACCGCAGAGATGACGGAAGTTTCTCGGTAAGGTGGCAGACCGTGTCAGTTCTCAATTCCCTCCTGCCCACTGACTTTCGTGCGGCGATGTCGCCGGCGCTGCGACAATTCTTTGTCTCGGTGTTCGTTGGTTGTGTCGCTATGGGCCTCACCCTGTCGCTCTACATCGTCTATCTCCACAACGCCCACCATTTCTCGGTCGCCTTCGCCACGGAGCTCTTGGCCGCAGCGGCGGTGATCTCACTCGCCAGCACCCCGATGTGGGGCACCCTGACCGACCGCGTCGGCCCCGTGCCAACCATGGTCTTTTCGGGACTCGCCAGTGCGGCCTCACTCGTTGGCTGGGCCTTCATTCACACCACGTTCCAGGCGGTCATTGCCGGCTTGTGCCTGGCCGTCTTTTCCGGTGCCGGTTGGGGACCCGGCTCCACGTTGCTCACACGACTCTGCCCCGAAGAGCACCGGGAGCGGGCGTACGGCTTCAACTTCGCCCTCGTGAACCTCGGCATCGGTGTTGGATCGCTCGTGTCGGCGCTGATTGTCAATCTGTCGAAGCCAGTGACCTTTCACTATCTGTATTTGATCAACGCTGCCGTCTCCGTGGTGGCGGCCCTCATTGTGATGCCCCTCTGGCACCAGGGTCGCCTCGACGCGACGTCCGAGTCGGTACCAGACGGCGGGTGGTCGGTCGTTCTACGCGACCGCCACCTCCTGCTCTATATGACCGCCTCTCTCTTCATGATGATCGGTGGCTACGGCTCGCTCGAATCTGGGTTCAGTCTCTACGTGGTCAACGTGTTGCACATCTCGGTCCACGCCATCGGCATTATCTTTCTCATCTCCACGGTGGCCATCGTGGTCATGCAACTCCCCGTCATAAATCTCATTAACGGTCATAGCCGCATGCGCCTATTGGCCCTCAGCGCCGCCTGCTGGTCGGTCTTTTGGTTCGTGTTGGCGCTCGACCAGCACGTGAGTGCCGGCCTCGCCGTCGTGACGTTGTCCTTGGCCATGATTGTCTTCGCCATGGGTGAGGTCATGATGGCCCCGGTGGGATCGGGCTTCATCAATGACGCCGCCCCCGAACACCTGCGCGGTCGCTACAACGCGGCTGCGGGACTCACGTTTAGCGTTGCGAGTTTTCTCTCTCCACTCATTACCGGCCTCTACTTCAACGCCTCCCTCGCCCGCTGGTGGCCGCTGGCGACCGGGGCGTCGGCCCTCGTGGGCGCCGGCCTCTTTCTGCTACTCCGCCGCGTGATCACACCAGCGCACGATGGACGGGTGGCGGCATGACGACGGCGTCGCTGATCCATCGCTACCGCTGGGTGACGCTGGCCATCGTGACCCTTGGCGTCCTCATGGCCACCATCGACTCGTCCATTGTGTTGATCGCATTGCCCGACATCTTCCACGGCATTGGCCTCGATCCCCTCCAACCACAGAACACCTACTACCTGCTCTGGCTGATTCTCGGCTTCTTGGTGGTCACCAGTGTGTTGGTGGTCAGCCTGGGGCGTCTGGGCGACCTGTACGGACGCGTTCGGCTGTACAACGCCGGCTTTGCCGTCTTCACCTTCTTCTCACTCCTCCTCTCGATTACCTGGATGCACGGTCACGCCGCCGCCCTCTGGCTAATCGTCATGCGGCTCTTTCAGGCCCTGGGCGCAGCCATGCTGACCGCCAATTCATCGGCGATTTTGACCGACGCCTTCCCCGCGACCCAGCGTGGACTCGCCATGGGAATCAATCAAGCAGCCGCGTTCTCGGGCAGCTTCATTGGCTTGGTACTCGGAGGCCTCCTCGCCCCGTACGAGTGGCGATTGATCTTCATCGTGTCGGTGCCGGTGGGCCTGTTGGGCACGGTCTGGGGCTACCGCTCACTGCGCGAGGGTGGTGAGCGCCACCCCGCCCCCATCGACTGGCTAGGCAACGTGACCTTCGCCGTGGCCATGGTACTGGTGCTCGTAGGCCTGACCGACGGCATCGAACCCTACGCCGGGCACGCCATGGGGTGGTCGAACCCGGTGGTGTGGTGGACCGTTGGTCTGGGGCTGCTCCTCTTCGGCCTCTTCGCTCGTCTGGAAGGGCGCGTCGCCGAGCCCATGGTGCGGCTCGAACTCTTTCATATTCGGCCGTTTAGTGCCGGCATCGCCGCGTCATTTTTGGCGGCACTCGCCCGCGGTGGCCTCATGTTCTTGCTCATCATCTGGCTCCAGGGCATGTGGCTTCCCCTCCACGGGTACGCCTTCGACCGGACCCCGTTGTGGGCAGGAATCGCCATTCTGCCCCTCACCGTTGGCATGCTCATTTCGGGCCCGCTGAGCGGTCACCTGTCCGACCGCTACGGTGCCCGCCTCTTCGCATCGGGCGGGATGGCGATGACGGGCGTCTGCTTCGCGGGCCTCGCTTTTTTGCCCGTCGATTTTCACTATTGGGTCTTCGCCGTCATTCTGTTCCTGACCGGCCTGTCCATGGCGGCCTTCGGCTCGCCCAACCGCGCCGCCGTGATGAGTGCCCTCCCGTCGCGCCACCGCGGTGCCGGCTCGGGCATCAACACCACATCGCAAAATGCGGCCCAGGTGTTGTCCATCGGCCTCTTCTTCACGCTGATGGTTCTCGGCCTCTCCTCGGGAATCGGCCCCCACCTCTACGCCGGACTCATCTCGCACGGGGTGCCGACGGCGGAGGCCCGCCACGCCGCCTCCCTCTCGCCGATATCGACCCTCTTTTCGGCCTTCCTCGGGTTCAACCCCGTACTGCACCTCGTCGGGCCGACCACCCTCGCGCACCTGAGTGGCGCACAGCGGGCCGGACTCCTCGGCCGTTCCTTCTTTCCGAGCGTGATTGCGCCATCGTTTAAATCGGGGCTCCACATCGCGCTGACCTTCTCGGTGATCATGAGTTTTCTCGCCGCGGCCGCGAGCTGGGTGCGGGGACCCGCTACGACGCCGTAGGGTCGCGATGCGAGTGCACCCACTCGGTGCGCCAGCTGAAGAAGGTCGAGATCGGCATCGGTCGGGCCACGAAGTAGCCCTGAATGACGTCACAACCGAGTGCATCAAGGAGGGCCCAGTCCTCAAGCGTCTCCACGCCCTCGGCCACCACGCGGACGTTGAGCGCGTGACCCAGTTGAATACTCGACGCCAGGATGGCACGACCGGCGCTGTCCTGCGTCGCCCCGACGACGAGGGAACGGTCAATTTTCAACTCGCTCAACGGCAGCTGCTTCAGCTGTTCGAAGTTGGAATACCCCGTGCCGAAGTCGTCAATCGAGAAGCGGAAACCGTTGAGGTAGAGCCGCGACACGACGTCGAGGGTGCTCGACAAGTGTTCGACAATCTGACTCTCGGTGACCTCGAGCACGATCGAGCGTGACTCAACGCCCGCCGTGTCCGCCGTTTCGGCGAGCCACCGAGGAAACTCGAGGTCCAGGAGATCAACGGCCGACACGTTGACCGATATCAAGGGATTCCAGCCCAGTGCTCGCCACGAGCTCATCTCCTGGACCGTCATGGCGTAGACAGTCTTGGTAATCGTCGCAATCAGTCCGCACTCCTCCGCCACCGGAATCACGGCCAACGGCGAGACGAGCGATCCGTCCTCGCCCCGCCAGCGCAGGAGCACTTCCCCACCCCGCACTTCGCGTGTCCGCACCGTGACCTTGGGCTGCACGTAGAGCTCGATGGCCCCTCGTTCGAGGCCCGCGCGAATCTCGTCCGGCTGCAGGGGCGCGCTCTCGTGCCCGCTGCGGCGCTGCCCACCACGAACCACCTCGTCCAACACTGCAGCAAACTTGTCTCGGTGCAGGGGCTTTTGCACCGTGCCGACAATCCGCAAGTGACTCGCGAGCGCCATGCGCTGCACCGAAGCAACCAGTTGGTGGCCCGATCCTGTCATCAGGGCGAGTGCACCCTCGTAGCGGCGCGAGGCCAAGAAACGCAGCACTTCAACACCGTCCATACCCTCCATGTCGAGATCGAGGAAGAGCACGTCAGGGGCGAGACCGCTGTCGAGGATCTCGAGCGCGGCGTAGCCGTCGCTCGCGAGTACGACCTGCCCCACGCCAATGTCGTGCAGCAACACCTCGGCCAGCTCCGCCGAAAACTCGTCGTTATCGACGACCAGCACGGTGTGTGTGGCTCGCGCCGGCACGGAATCGGTCACGACGGCAACGCCATTGACTCGAGCTCACGGCGAACCCCGTCGAAGAGATTGACCAGTGTCGCGACCAGCTCATGGCGCTCCGCCACCTGATCCTCTCGAGTCGCTCGCTCTATCTCCTGGCAGGTGCGGGAGAAGTGCATAGCCCCGACCGTGGCGGCGGACGATTTAATGCTGTGCGCGAGACGCAGCAGGGTCGTGGCATCATCACGCTCGTCAGCGGAGACCATATCGGCCACCGTCGTCGTGGCCACTTCAATGAATTTGAGGGCGAAGCGCGCAATCTTTGCTCGGTCTCCCCCCAACAGGTCGGATAAGACCGAAGGATCGACACCGGATGGCGAGCTCTCGTCATGGCCCACACCCTGTGGGAGCCACGCAGCGATGGTGTCGTAGAGGACGTCGGGCGTGTAGGGCTTCGACAACACTTCATTCATACCGGCCTCGACGCACATGGCCCGGTCGCTCGCCATGGTGTTCGCCGTGAGACCAATGATTGGCAGGTGAGCGAAGCGAGGCTGCAGGCGAATTTCTCGGGTCGCCACTATCCCGTCCATCTCGGGCATCTGCACGTCCATCAACACCAGATCAAACACCGCAGGACCGGCCAGCGCGCTCAGCACCCGAATACCGTTGTCCACCGCGACGGGGATGGCCCCGCGAGCAGCGAGGAGGTCAACGACCACGTCTTGATTAAAGGGATTGTCCTCGGCCACCAGAATGCGCGCGCCTCGCAAGTGGCCCAACGAACGCGGATTCGACGATGACGCTCGCTCCATCACGTCGGTCACTCCCGACACGCCGACGTTGACGGTAAAGGAGAACGTCGAACCGTGGCCCAAGGCGCTTTCGACGGCCAGGGTCCCCCCCATCAACTCAACTAAACGTTTCGAAATGGCCAGTCCGAGACCCGTCCCGCCGAAGTGTCGGGTCGTGGACGAGTCGGCTTGGGTGAACGCTTCAAAGAGGGTGGGGAGCTCACTAGGAGCAATGCCAATGCCGGTGTCGGTGACCGAGCAGCGCAGGGTGATGACCTCGGGTGTCCCGTAGTCCACGACGAGGCGCACCTCGATGCCGCCAACTTGGGTGAACTTCACGGCGTTCGAGACCAGGTTGAGGAGCACCTCACTCAGACGTAGTCGGTCGCCCACCACAATGGCCGGCACACCCTCATCGAGGGTGATACTGAAGTCGAGGCCTTTTGAGCGGGCTGACGAACCCGACACGGCATCGACGCTCTCAAAGATGGCGCGAAGATCGAATGGCTCAGTGGCGAGCGTCATGGCCCCGGCTTCGATCTTCGAAAAGTCGAGCACGTCATTGACGAGCCCCAAGAGAATTTCAATGGAACGCTCCGTCTTCTCCGCGTAGGTGCGCTGCTGCTCCGTCAACTCGGTACTCAGCAACAGCGCGGTGAAGCCCACGATGGCGTTGAGGGGTGTGCGAATTTCGTGGCTCATGGTCGAGACGAAGGCACTCTTCGCCGACGTCGCTTGTTCGGCGAGTTCCTTGGCCGCTGCCAACTGGGCGGTGCGGCGGTGCACGCGACTTTCGAGTTCGGCCTGCTGTTCTCGCATCGCCAGTTCGTGATTACGCCGTTCAGTGGTATCGATGTTCACAGAAATGAACCGGTCGATGTGGCCGTGTCGGTCAAAGACCGGGGCCAGGGAGTATTCCAACCACAGCGGTGCCCCAAACTTGGTGTACTGCAGGATGTCGCCCTTGACGGCCACGCGTTGCTCGAGCGCGTGGTGGACCGCAACCACCGTTTCGGGGTCGGTATCAGGCCCCGACAGCCGCTCGAGCAGACCGGTACCTCGGACGTCGGCGAGTCGAAAGCCGGTAACGCGCTCGAAAGCCGTATTCACCCACTGAATAGCCCCTTCGCCGTCAGTAACGACGACCAAGTTGGTGGTGGCGTTGGCCACCATTGATAGCATCGCCAGTTCTTCTTGGATAGAGCGCTCAAGGGTGATGTCACTCAGGACGCCCACCAGGTCACCATTCTCGAGAGGCTGCACGGAAAAGGTCGCCCATCGCTCTTCACCGGACGCGTGGCGAAGTGGTATTTGATCCATGCGGCCGAGACGTTGCGTAATCATCGACCGAATACTGGGCACGTAATCGTCACGAACGTACTGAACAAAAAAAGTGCCAATCGACGACTCGGAAGTACAGCCCACCAGATACTCCCACTGTTGCGAGAGGGCAGTCAGTCGCCCCTCCGTGTCGCATTGGAAGACCACCTCCTCGAGGAGCGGCAGGTAGGCCGCCACGACGGGCGGACCAATGAGATCAGAGGTGTCGGGGTCGAGAGGACCGAAGGTCTTCGGTGGCCGCGGAGCGCCAAATGGCCGAAACGGCTCTCTAGCCATGAATGCCCGCGGCGGCGGCGTCTGTAGAGGAGCCACGCGGGCGCTCTCGCCCCCCGATGCGATTGACGACCATGAAGCCCCTGACTTAGAACGCTCGGACACGACACCTGTAGAGTATCGCCCTCGCACTCATCGCGCTAGAGCGGTCCGACTACTTTTTACCCTCGGCGAGCGGTGGGTAACTCCGCGTGGCGCACCAGAGGCCAGCAGCCAAAAAGACCACGGTGGACCAGAAAAAACCGCTACCTGCCACCAGTGACCACCCGTGTTCAGTTAGGTCGAATCCCCCGTCGTGAGGAATATGCCACATTGGCGCCCAGTAGTACAGCACCACGACACCAGCGGCCCAGTATCGTCCGCCCGAATCGCGGTACTCCCCCCACCACAGCCACGCCACCACCGCAATCACGATGATCATGTGGTGGCACCAGGAGATGGGCGACACAATGTAGCCGGTCACGGTCGTAACGAGAAACGCGAAGAACTGCTGGCCCCTCGCAAAGAGGCGCTGCGAGGCAAAGAGACCGAGCGCCAAGAGCACGAGTTCGGGCAGGAGAAATACCGTGGGGCTCCAGACATGGTGACTGAGTCGATCAACAGCCCCCTGCAGACTCTGGTTCGAGATGTAGGCGGCCCCGCCAATACGCTTCACGTCGTGGACGTACACGGTCCAATAGTCGAAGCTGGCGTGGGGATTCACGGTGAACGGCACGACAATACAGACGACGAAGGTCGCGACGGCCGTCCGTGCCGCCCGCCACTGCTTGGTCACCACGAAGTACGCCACCACAATGAGGGGCGTCAATTTCATCGCCGCCGCGAAGCCGACGAGCAGACCTCGAGGCAGCGTGCGGTCGCCGACACGGTAACGACCGGTGACGTCGACGAGGATGAGGGCCGTCAGCACGATATTGATCTGACCGAAACTCATGTTCAGCATCACCGGCTCGAGCAGGGCGGCGGGACCGAGGAGGGCCAGGGCGAGCCGCCACGGTACGACCGCACGGCCGTCCCGCCAGCCCGGACGCAGTATCCGAAGCGGTACCGCCACCACCACCAAGAGGGCCACGAGATTGATGCCACCCCAGAGGATGGTTGCCGCTACGACGGGGAGTTGGGCCAGTGGCCAAAAAAAGATCGCGGCGATAGGCGGATAGGTGAACGGCAAGTTGGGCGCCGTCGGGAGATGCTGCAGGTAGAGGGAGGCTGCGGTCACGTGACGAGCACCCATCAGGTAGACGTCAAAGTCGACTTCCTGTCGGCCAATCATCCAGCCCCAGTCATTGAAGGCGGCCAGCAGTACTGACGCCGTTATGACAACGAGGCCAAACCACGAACCGAGCCAACCGTCACGGGCCCCGCTACCAGCATCGTCGGGAGTAAAGGAGCACCAGCGGCTCAGTGGAGCCACCATCATGGCGTCCAGTGGGCGCTCGTGGACAGCACCGCGAGACAGGTCATCGAGAGCAGAGACCCGGTCATCAAGGGGCCGTACCGACGAAGCGGCACGGTCGCGCCAGCGAGCGCCAGGAGTGGAAAGGCCCGAAGCAGTAGTCGGGGTGAAATCCCAATGATGGGCGACAGCGCTCCGCAGGCCAGCACGGCAAACACATAGACCAGTGCGGTGGTGACACGCCCGTGTCGCCACACCCACCACACGAGGGACGCCGCGACACCAGCAGCGAGCGACTTCGCCGCGGGGTTCTGATCAACGAAAAAGTGCGTGAAAAATTTCGCCGCGTTGTAGAAGATGCCGGTTCCGAGTGGTCCACTTTGCCACCCCGCTCGCTGGGCGTGAAACCATTCAAAAAACGATCCGGTGTGGCGCCACAGGTAAAGAAAGAAGGCCAGCAATCCCGCCGGCGCCAGCAGTGGCGCACTCAGTGACCGCCATTCACCCCGCTGACGGATCGCCTGGTAGGCGGCCCAGGCACAGGGGGCCGCGATGGCCATCCCCACGGGGTCGAGTGCTGACGTGGCGGCCGCACTGAGCCCCGCGAGCAGCCACCAGCGGCGCTGGAGGGCGAGAAGTGTGAGCGAAACGAAGAGTAGAAAGAGGCTCTCGGAGTACACCATCGACAGGACAACCGCAGCCGGCGAGAAGAGGACGAGGGCGAGACCGCGCGTTGAAGCCGCCTCGTCGAAGTGATCGCGGAGAAACCGCCATAAGACAATCGACCCCAGCGCCCCGGCGGTCGTCACGACCACCTCGCCACTCGTCAACCAGCCGAGGTGGGTCACCGCGTGCACCGCACGAATGACCAAAGGCAGCAGAGGGAAGAAGCCGAGATCGCACTGGGCTGGGTTACCCGACCCGTGGGGAATATGGGTGACGTATCCGGTGCGGGCGATGAGGAGATACCACTTACCGTCCCAGGCTCGGAGGTAGTGACCGATGTCGTAGTTACGGGCGCGCGCTACGGAACTCAAGAGCAAAAGCATCACGCCCCGAGCGAGGGCGTAGAGGCCCAGGGGCGCCGTGACTGACGACCAGCGCAAGTACCGCTTCACCGGTACGCTGCTGTCAGTGGTCATCAGTGGTTCCATTCGGCCGTCAATGGTTCCGGCAACCCGCGCAGAACATTGGACAACTTTACCCGAGGTGCAACAAAAACGGCGCCGAGTAGATTTAGTCCTACCTCATGAGCAACGGAACCATCATGCCAACCGTCGCGAGCAAGTTCTCCTCTTCTCGCCCCCTGTTCGCCGACCGTCACTACTGGCGATGGACGGCTGCCGGGACGGCGGCGACCCTCTCGATGGTGTCGACCGGGGCGCACATCGCGACCCTGCCCGCTCCCGACACGGACTTCTGGTGGCGGGGCTTTGGAGGTCTGACCTACGTCGAGTCGCACACAGTCTTCTACGCGGCCTTTGCCCTGCTCGCGTTGTCGTGGTGGGCCCTGCGACCAGGTGAGTCCCCCACCCCACTTCGCCGACTCGCACTGACGTGGGCACTGTGGTCAGCGCCACTCTGGTGTGGCGTACCGTTCGCCAGTCGCGACGTCTACAGCTACGTTGCGGTCGGTCGGCTCGCCGAACATGGGGCCAACCCCTACGTGACGTCAGCCTTTGTCGGACTGAGTGGCGACGCCCTCTCGTCAGTCGCCTTCATTTGGCGGGGCACGATAACACCCTACGGCCCCCTCTTCATCGGACTCTGCCACGCGGCCACCTCCCTCACGGGGTCGAGCGAAGGCGCCGCCGTCCTCGGTGTTCGCGCCATTGAACTGCTGGGCGTTGCCTTACTCGCGCTGGGGTTGTCGCTCTTCGGCGCCACCGTACGCACCCGCACCGATTGGGCCTGGTGGCTCGCGCTCCTCGGTCCCGCCCCGCTCCTCGCCTACGCTTCCGCGGGTCACAATGACGTACTCATGCTCGGCCTCATGGTCTGCGGTCTGGCGTTTGCTCTGCGTCAACGACTGGCGCTGGCGGCGGTCCTCATCGCCCTGGCGGTCTGTGTCAAGTTGACGGCAGTGCTCGCGGTCGCCGCGGTCGCGCTGCTCGTGTACCGGCGGGCCGAGGATCGCTGGCGAGCACTCGCCCTCTTCGGCGGCGTCTTGGTTGCGACGGTGGGCGTCATCACCCTCGTGGTGGGCGATGGACTGGGGTGGATGTCGTGGCGAGCGCTCCACATTCCGGTGCTCATCCATACCGAAATAACGCCAGTGACCAATGTGTCACACCTCGTTCGTCAGTTGCTGGCTTGGTGCGGTGCACCGATTGAGTTCTATCGAGTGCTCCGCGTGACCAACGACCTCGCGCTCGTCGCCGAGCTCGTACTCCTCGCTCGACTCGCGGTCGGCGTCACCGTCACGAACTGGCGAACCCGACTCGGCCTCGCCCTGCTCGTCGTGGTCTTCTTGGGCCCGACCGTGTGGCCGTGGTATTTCCTGTGGGGCATCACCGTGCTGGCGACCACGTCGTCGGGGTGGCGCCCCTTCTTCGCCCTCCTCTCCGTCGTCACCGCCCTCCTCGTTGGCCCCGGGGGCACCATGATGATCGGAGGCAATGGCTTCCTCGTGACTGCACCGCTCCTCCTCTGGGGCGTCTGGCGACTTCGCTCGCGTGACCAGTGGCGGGCGTGCCTCGCGTGGCGAGATGACGACTAGGCCGACACTCGCCTCGTGGGCCCGACCCGGGCTTCTCGCCTACGGTGGTGCTCGCGCACTGACCTTGGCGTTTCTCATCATTCGCGCCCTCCTCGATCACCTGTCCATCAGTGCTCAATTTCGTCGTTGGGATGGTCGATGGTTCCTGCAGTACGCCACGTCACTTCCCTCGCACCTCCCCTTCTCCGACGGTAACGTCGCGCAGAACCCGCTCGCCTTCTTCCCCCTCTTTCCCCTGCTGCTCCGCGGCGTCCACCAGTACGGCCACGTCCCGCTGGTCACGGCCGGCGTCGTGCTCACCACCGTCAGTGGCGCGGGAGCGGTGTGGTGCGTGGCTCGACTGGCCTTCGAGGTGGGAGGGGGCGAAGTGGCGAGGCGAACCGGCGTGCTGGTCGCCCTCGCTCCCGGCGCCTTCGTGTTCTCGCTCATCTACGCCGAAGGGT
>Ga0208389_1000877_pt1 | contig 13394 bp, 14 predicted proteins | sample CryBogCBH12Aug09_FD_184625 | JGI IMG/M metagenome (GOLD analysis project Ga0208389, IMG submission 184625) | Freshwater microbial communities from Crystal Bog, Wisconsin, USA - CBH12Aug09 (SPAdes) (version 2) | ecosystem: Environmental > Aquatic > Freshwater > Lake | place: Crystal Bog... | reverse complement strand
TACCGCCTTGCCATTGGGGCCAATAACCGTTGTATGAAGCGATTGATACAGGTTGAACTTGGGCATCGCAATGTAATCCTTGAAACGACCGGGAATAGGGCTCCAACGCGCGTGTATTGCGCCCAGTACTGCGTAACAATCCCGGACGTCATCGACGATTACACGAATGCCAACCAGATCGTAGATCTCACTGAACTCGCGTCCGCGCACGATCATCTTCTGGAAGACGCTGTAGAGATGCTTCTGGCGACCCTTGATGGTGGCCCTGATGCCTTCTACGGCGAGATCTCTCTCGATCTGATCAGTGACTTCAGAGGTGAATTTCTCCCGCAGCGGCTGCCGCTCTGAAACAAGGCGTTCGATCTCCTCGTACTTCTTGGGCTCCAAAACTTTGAAGGAGAGATCCTCTAACTCCCATTTAATAGCGTTCATTCCGAGTCGATGGGCAAGAGGAGCATAAATATCCAGCGTCTCGCGGGCTTTTCGGGCTGCACTATCAGGAGAGACAAATTGCCAAGTGCGCGCATTGTGCAGACGGTCAGCCAATTTAATGACCAGGACCCGAATGTCCTTCGACATTGCGACCACCATCTTGCGCAGCGTCTCGGCTTCAGCGGTCGGACCATATGTGAGCTTGTCGAGTTTGGTCACTCCATCTACGAGTTGAGCAACCTCATCCCCAAAATCGTGGCGCAGAGTATCTAATTTGTAAGGCGTATCCTCAACGGTGTCATGAAGCAGAGCGGCAGTAATCGTCGCTTGATCCATGCCCAATTCCGCCAGGATTTCAGCAACTGCGACTGGATGGGTGATGTATGGCTCACCTGATTTGCGAGTCTGACCCTCGTGCGCGCTTTTGGCAATCTCGTAGGCGCGATCTAAATCGGCAGCCTTAAACTCCGAGAGATTAGTCGCCAGCAGCCCAGCAAGCGGAGCTAAAAGCGTATCCATCGCTTCACGCTCCCCTCACCCAAATTTATCTGCGGCTTCTGCGCTTTGGTTGGTTACGAGGACCGCGCTCGCGATTCTCTTTGGAGTGTGTCGAGGTCACGATATTTGAAATCTCGGCATCTCCCTTAATCACAACAGGAGCACCCTCAACACTACCGCCGCGAGCAGCCACGCGCTTTGCAAGGGCCTTCATTGCAGGCTCCCGTTCACGCAAGGTTGCCAAAATCGGCGTAGCGATAAAGATAGAAGAGTACGTACCAGTTGCGAGACCGATAAAGAGCGCCAGTGAAAGGTCTTTGAGCGTTCCGGCTCCTAATAGACCCGCACCAACAAAGAGAATGGAGGCTACTGGCAGCAGCGCAATCAACGAGGTATTGAAAGAGCGGACCAGTGTCTGGTTAACCGCAAGGTTGGCAGCCTGTGAGTAGGTGTACTTACCAGTGCTGGTGATAGAGCGTGTGTTCTCGCGAACCTTGTCGAAGACCACGACGGTGTCATAGAGCGAGTAACCCAAGATGGTCAGAAATCCAATGACTGTTGCCGGCGTAACATCGAAACCTACCAACGCATAAATGCCCACGGTGATAAATACATCGTGCAGCACAGCGATAATTGCAGCTTGCGCCATCTTCGGTTCAAATGCCAGAGCCAGGTAGAGCATAACCACAAGCAGGAAGCCAACGAGAGCCTGAATAGCCTTATGGGTAATGTCCTTACCCCATGAAGGGCCGATGCTCAGAACATTGATGTTGCCGATTGTGACGTTGAAATCTTTAACGATGGCATTCTCAACGGCATCATTCTCTGCATTTGTCAGGGATTTAGTCGTGATCTGGATCTTACTTGACCCAATCTTCTGCACGATTGTTTCGGAGGTAACGCCGCTATCAGTTACCGCCTTCTGCCCTTGAGCCACAGTTGCATTTGCAGCTGTGAAGGTAAATTGTGATCCACCCTTGAACTCGATACCAAGATGCAGTCCCTGCACGCTGAGTGAAATAGCAGCAACGAGAATTACTATTCCCGAAAGGGCATAGAAGCGACGGCGATTGCCGATGATGTTAAAAGATTTGTCGCCACGATAGAGGCGTCCACCCATTCCAGATAAGCGTGACATTTAAGCGACATCCTTTCCTGTTACAACACCCAAGCTCTTGGTGGAGAAGCCGGATAAACGATGACCACTCGAGTAGAAATGTAGACGCGAGAGAAGCGAGACCAGCGGCTTAGTGAAGAAGAAGACCACGAAGAGATCCACGAAGGTTGTCAGACCCAAGGTGAAGGCGAAGCCTCGGACATCTCCGACAGCGAAGAAGTAGAGAAGGGCGGATGCAATCAGAGAAACGGAGTCGGCAACGATGATGGTCCGCTTGGCGCGCGTCCAACCCGTATCTACAGCCGTTCGCAAGGAGCGACCATCGCGCACTTCGTCGCGGAGGCGCTCGAAGTAGACGATGAAGGAGTCTGCGGTAATACCGATCGAAACGATCGCACCGGCGATACCCGCGAGTGAAAGTGAGAAGCCGATCCACTTACCAAGCAGGATGAAGAGTAGGTAGGTGATTCCGCCCGCAATGGTGAGCGAGCCAACGCTGACCACGCCCAAGCCCCGGTAGTAGAAGATGGAGTAAAGAATGACGAGGATCAGACCGATCAAACCGGCGAGGAGTCCATCATGCAGTTGATTGGAACCCAAAGTTGGTGACACCTGCTGCACGTTGCCACGATCGAAGGCGAGTGGAAGGGCGCCATACTTCAAAACGTTGGCGAGATCAGAGGCCTGTGTCTGCGTAAAGTTTCCAGTGATCTGGGCATTTCCACCAGTGATCGCCTGATTGATCTGCGGTGAGGTGTAGACCAAACCATCGAGTACAACTGCGAGTTGATTCTGTGGCGAAGCGAGTTTGGTAACACGGCTGGTCACCTTGCCAAACTTTGAGGTTCCCGAACCGTTGAAGTTGAGGAGAACCATCCAGCCATTGCCACCTTGTTGATCCAAGCTAGCGCTAGCTGTTGATACATCGGTACCGACAACTTCTGCTGGACCGAGAATGTACTTTCCTGTTCCATCGCGATTACAAGCAACCAACGGTGCGTTCGCATCATCGACATTTCCACCTTGGCGGTTCTTCGCCTTGGTGCAGTCGAGCGCTCCAAATTGATCATTTAGAGCAGCGGTTACACCAGTTGGGAATGTTGGCGTCAATACAGCTGCCTTAGTAGGCGTCGGGGTTGGAGTCGCCTTGGTTCCTGGCTTCGGCACAACAACCGTAGAGGTCGAAGTCGTCGAAGTTGCCGTCGTCTTAGCGCTGCCAGCACCAACTGCGTAGACCTGACGGAAGCGGAGCTCTGCGGTCTGTCCAACTAGGTCAACAATTCTTGTTCCAGTATCTCCGGGAACAGAGATGACAATCTGCTGATTATTTCCGGTTCCCTGAGCCGTTACCTGGCTCTCTGCGACGCCGAGAGAGTTAACACGCTGCCGAATAATCGCAACAGCCTGGGCGATCGCCGCCGACGAGACTGAGCCGCCCTTAGCGACGCGTGGCTGCAGAGTGACGCTGGTTCCCCCGCGAAGATCGAGGCCCAACTTCACCTTGTCGTTCTGGATGAAGGCCAGAGTCGAGAAGGCAATCAAGATGAGCGCGAGAATCGCGATGGTCCGTCCGGGCTTCGCCTGGGACTTAATGGATTTAGAGATGTTGGCAGACATAAGGCGTAAGTCTAGGCATCAAGTGGGGGCATGTCGAAAATGCTCAGCTCAGATTGCGGTGGCGTGAGGCCCAGGTGGTTCCATCCGGCCCCAGTCGCCATCCGACCACGCGGAGTTCGAGCCAGGAGACCTTTTCGTAGCAGAAAGGGCTCGGCAAGACTCTCCAAGGTCTCAGCCTCCTCCCCCATGGACATGGCAAGGGTCGTGAGGCCAACGGGTCCGCCATTAAATTTCTTAATCAAGATCTCGAGCAGGGTCCGGTCCAGGCGATCGAGCCCGATCAGATCAACCTCATACATCGTGAGGGCAGCTCGTGCCGCTTCGAGGTCGATGCTCCCTGTTCCATGAACTTCAGCGTAGTCACGCACGCGCCTAAGAAGTCGGTTGGCGACCCGAGGCGTTCCGCGAGAGCGAGAGCCAATCTCGACGATCGCCTCTTCGGCAATGGGTACCTGCAGGAGTTGCGCGCTGCGCCGGACGATAGTCGAAAGCTCCTCATCGGCGTAGAAATCAAGTTGTGCGGTAAATCCAAATCGATCGCGCAGTGGACTTGGAAGCAATCCAGCGCGGGTTGTCGCACCGATCAGAGTGAAGTGCGGCAGAGATAGTGGAATGGCAGTAGCACCCGCTCCTTTACCGACAACCACATCGACGCGAAAATCTTCCATCGCCATGTATAGGAGTTCTTCAGCGGGGCGGGACATGCGATGAATCTCATCCAGAAAGAGGATCTCACCCTCAACGAGTGAAGAGAGAATCGCTGCAAGATCTCCTGCATGTTGGATGGCAGGTCCACTCGTAATTCGAATCGGCGCGCTCATCTCAGTCGCGATAATCATGGCGAGCGTCGTCTTACCCAATCCGGGCGGACCGGATAAGAGGATGTGATCTGCTGGGGCCTTGCGAGAGCGGGCCGCTGTCAGAAGTAGATCGATTTGGCTAGCAACCCGTTGCTGTCCAACAAACTCGCCAAGATTCTTGGGGCGAAGGGCTAACTCTTGACCGCGTTCGGAGTCGTCAGAGAACTCACTCACGATGGAATTGCTCATCGTTGCACGCCTCCAGAGAGAGCGGCGCGCAAGAGTTCTGCAATAGGTTCGCGCGATACATCTTTAAATTGCGAGGCCAATTGATCAATGCGCTCCTGCGCATCTCGCGCAGAGAATCCCAAACCAGTGAGCGCGCTCGTCAATTGATCGCGCCAACTGCCCACCAAAACTGCTTCTCCCTGCTCGAAGCCATCCACCTTCTCGCGCAGCTCCAATACAAGGCGCTGGGCACCTTTCTTTCCCAGTCCAGGGACGCGCTCGAGAATATCCGGCTGATCATTCTTAATCGCGCTAACTAATTCGGCAGGCTCATAAATATTGAGTGCCGACTGCGCGACTTTCGGGCCTATACCGGTAACGGTCTGCAAGAGTTCAAAGAGTTCACGAGCGGCGTGAGTTTCAAAACCGTAAAGGGTTAGCGCATCTTCTCGCACTACCAAGACGGTGTGCAGCGAGATAGTTGTTCCAACCGTAAAACCTGCTGCGACGCGCGCTGGCACATTCACCAACAGTCCAACGCCACCAACTTCGATCACCACGGTACCTAAGCGGATCGACTTAATGCTTCCCGTGAGTGATGAGATCAACTAGAGGCCGCCTTTAGAGTCCGCGACGAGAGGCGTGCCTTCTCCTGCGAGAGAGCGAGTTGCATCTTGTTCTCGCCCACGCCACGCCAGTGGTGGCATATCGCAAGGGCAAGCGCATCGGTGGTGTCAACGGGCTTTGGGATCGCATCAAGGCGCAACAACTTCTGCACCATCATTGCGACCTGTTTCTTATCCGCGCGCCCCGAACCTGTCACCGCTGCTTTAACCTCCGATGGAGTATGCATGGCAACAGGGATCCCAGCCTTTGCAGCTAATAGCAGTGCAACGCCAGCGGCTTGTCCGGTGGCCATAGCGGTTCGGACATTGAGTTGCGAGAAGACGCGCTCTACTGCAATGACATCAGGATTAACTCGCTCTATCCACTGGAGAATCTGAGCTTCTAATTCGAGCAGGCGAATCTCGAGAGGAGCATCCACGGTTGTTCGGATGATTCCGACTTCAATCATCGTCAGTATCTGGGAACCCTTGCCGTCAACGACCCCAAGACCACAACGGGTCAAACCCGGATCAATTCCCAGCACTCTCATGCTGGTAAGCCTATTGGTCGAGGCTCGCCATTACCTCGTCAGACACATCAAAGTTGCCGTAGACGTTCTGCACATCGTCCAGCTCTTCGATTGCATCGATGAGGTGAAAGACCTTTGTTGCAGTCTCGGCATCTAGCGGAACAGAGAGTGATGGCAAGAACGAAGTATCTGCCGATTCATAATCAATGCCAGCTCCTTGGAGTGCGGTACGCACAGCAACCAGATCGCTTGGTTCGGAGACGATTTCGAAAGATTCGCCTAGGTCGTTGACCTCTTCACAACCAGCATCTAGAACAACTTCCAAAATTCTATCTTCGGTAAGGCCAGCGACCTTGTTTACAAGGACAACGCCTTTGCGATTGAACATATACGCAACAGAGCCAGGATCGCCCATGGATCCACCGTTACGAGTTACTGCAACGCGCACTTCAGAGGCGGCGCGATTGCGGCTATCGGTTAGGCATTCGATCATCAACGCGACTCCACCAGGACCGTAGCCCTCATACATGATTGTCTGCCAGTCAGCGCCGCCCGATTCCAATCCACCACCGCGCTTAACAGCGCGCTCGATATTGTCGGCAGGCATGGAGTTCTTCTTAGCCTTTGCGATCGCATCAAAGAGGGTTGGATTGCCATCTACATCTGGACCACCGTTGCGAGCTGCGATCTCAATGGCCTTAATCAACTTTGCGAAATTCTTTGCACGGCGAGAGTCAATAACCGCCTTCTTATGTTTTGTCGTTGCCCATTTGGAATGGCCTGACATTTAACTCACCAACCTTTTTCTTACTTATCTAAGCCCCGCGCGTTGTTACGCAATGCCGTCCTACGAAACTGCCGTCCTACGAAACTGCCGTCCTACGAAACATCTGCCTTACAAATCGTCTCAATAAAGTAGCGATGAACCCGGTTATCCCCGGTGATCTCCGGGTGAAAAGAGGTGGCAAGGAGATTGCCCTGCCGCACCGCAACAGGGTGCAATTCTCCATTAAATTCGACGGAAGCCAAAACCTCCACGCTTGGACCCAAAGCCTCAACCCACGGCGCCCGAATAAAAACGGCACGGATGGCTGGGGCGGTAATACCCGTCATATTGAGGTCGGACTCAAATGAGTCGACCTGACGTCCAAAGGCGTTCCGGCGTACGGTGATATCTAACCCACCAAAGGACTCCTGACCCGCCGCTGCACCCTCGATGCGATCAGCAAGGAGAATCATTCCCGCACAGGAGCCGTAGGTAGGCATCCCGCCGTGAATCCGCTCAGAGATCCTGTCGAAGAGACCGAAGGTACGAGCCAGTTTGGCAATAGTTGTTGATTCTCCGCCTGGTAGAACGAGAGCATCGATATCATCGACCTCAGAGAGATGCTTGACTGGAATCGCTTCCACTCCGCACTCCGCTAGAGCAGAAATGTGCTCCCTAAAATCGCCCTGCAGGGCTAGGACTCCTACCAACATAGCAAAGGGGGCGGATTTACCAGCCGCGCTCAGCCAAGCGATGCGGAACTGGAATATCAGCCACGTTAATTCCGACCATTGCTTCCCCTAAGCCGCGAGATACATCCGCGACGACCTTTGGATCGGTGTAATACGTAACTGCCTTCACGCAAGCGCTCGCTCGCGCTGCTGGATTACCAGATTTAAAGATTCCAGAACCAACGAAGACACCATTCGCACCGAGTTGCATCATCATCGCGGCATCCGCTGGTGTGGCAATTCCGCCTGCAGTAAAGAGAACGACGGGAAGCTTCCCGGTCTGGGCAACCTCCTTGACTAATTCGTAAGGTGCTTGCAGTTCTTTTGCTGCGACATAAAGCTCGTCCTCACGCATAGAGGTCAGGCGCCGAATCTCCTGTGAAATCTTGCGCATGTGAGTGGTTGCATTAGAAACGTCTCCGGTGCCGGCTTCACCTTTCGAGCGAATCATCGCTGCTCCCTCATTGATGCGGCGCAGCGCCTCTCCGAGATTTGTTGCTCCGCAGACGAAGGGAACGGTGAAGTTCCATTTGTCGATATGGTTTTCAAAATCGGCTGGGGTCAATACCTCTGACTCATCGATGTAATCCACACCGAGTGTCTGCAGAATCTGTGCCTCGACAAAGTGACCGATGCGAGCCTTCGCCATGACGGGAATCGAAACGGCGGCCTGGATCTTTTCGATCATATCTGGATCAGACATGCGAGCTACTCCGCCTTGCGCGCGGATATCTGCAGGCACGCGCTCGAGTGCCATAACAGCCACGGCGCCGGCATCTTCAGCAATCTTCGCCTGCTCGACATTGACGACATCCATGATGACGCCACCTTTAAGCATCTCGGCCATGCCGCGCTTTACTCGACCAGTGCCGGTGACCTGCTGACTGCTCTCAGACATTTCTTCTCCTCGTACGCGCTCTGTCCCAATCGGGCTCTACCCCTAGGGGCAAGAGTCCTAGTCTACTTTGAACTGGTCGGTGCTGGCGTACTGGAATTAGCGGAGACGAAGATCGGCTTCTGGTCAGTAAGTGCGATCCAGACTTGACCCGTATGGAAGTAGGCGGGTGAACCATCTTTAAGAGTCCAGGTAGTTGGCTGCGTTGCGCTTGGTCTATTCCATAAGACTGGAATCTCCTGGCCATCACGCAATAAGTAGCCGGTGCCAGAGCCGATCGTGTTACTGAAAGGGGTGTAACTGCCCTCACGGTCATGATAAATCGAAGGAGTGATGGAGACCTCTTGAATCAAGAAGGTCGGAGATCCCAATCGCACGCCATCGGCAGCCACATCCGGAACCCCGTTGTAAACCATCGCCCATCGACCTGCGCTCGCAGACCAAACCGCTTTGTACGAGGCAGCTGGCCACTTGATCTTTACACTCTTAATGGGGGTACCACCAACAGGCAGGGGTCCAAATTTCCATCCGACCGATTTGGCCGTAACGATGGGGCGATGCTCCACTTGGATCGATTTCTTAAGTAGCGCCTTCGGATTTAAGACCATATCTGTCGGCGAGGTGCGGGCAGGATCGCGCGAGAAGATTGAGGCAGGCTCAGTATCCGCACCGATATCTTCAATATTGGAGGCGCGCAGAACTGGAAGAAAGAGAGTCTGGGCACCGCTATAGGCCATTCCAACTCGCCCGTAATTAGCCATCAAGTCAATATCGCTAATACGTGCAGATCTGATCGGTCCGATCTTCGCCGGCAATTTATTGCTAAAGACTGCAGCCAAGCGAGTCAAACCGCCTTCGACCTGTTCAATGTAGATGACATCCGCGCTATCGAGACCGATCTGAGGATGGGCAGGGATGGTGTCATCGATCTTCACAAAGAGCACCGGACCGTTAATCCCTGGCAGTCCCGTGAGCACATTTGTCACGACTGGAATATCGCTGCCGAACTTTCCACTACTCGAGCCACAACCCGCTAAGAGCAGTACTGCAGTTACAGCCGCGGTGAATCCAATTGCTCTCTCTCTTGCATTTCTCAAAGCGAGTCCTCTTCAAATGAATAGATACGTGGCAACTTCGCCTTTCCGGCGAGGTGGAAGAGTCGATAGATCGGTCTGGATCTCAACTTGGCAACTGAGTTAACAGCCTCCAGGTGAATCTTGATTGCAAGTGTGATCTTCTCAGTTAACGCAGTCAGTTCATCAAGTAGGCGAACCGAGATGGTGAGCTCACCGCTCCGCGCTGATTCCCGCAAGAATTTCAAAGACTCTGAAAGTGAGCGTTCGGCATCGTTGCGATCAACAATCGCTTCTTCGCGACTCACATATGCGGATTGCATGAGAAGAAAATCAGTAGCAGGGTCAAGATCAGTCTGATGCGAGATCTCGAGTGCTAGAGCGGCCCGGCGTTGCAGGAGTGCATCGAGGTGTTCCCACGAAGTCTCTACGCGATGATGTAAACGATCTAAGCGAGCGGCTGAAAATGATAAGTACCACATGAAGAGGAGAACAAGGAGAAGGAGTGCAACATATGTCATCGCTCTCTCCCCTTCTTCCAACTCGCATTTTCTGAACCAACAGCGACTTTCCCATGTCCAGTCATAGCAACTTCGTAGACGCTCATTATCTGGGTCGCAACGCTCCCCCAGTCGAAACGAATCGCGGCCTCAACGCCATTCTCAGCAAGTTGTTGTAATCGAGGGCGATTGCTGAGCAGATCGTTGACCTTTCGCGCGAGATCTGCCGCATCCTCCGAGATGAAGGTCACTCCACTATCTCCAACAGAGAGCAGATCCACGAATGCTGGGATGTTGCTCGCTAACACTGGGGCGCCCGATGCCATGGCCTCCGCCAAGATTATTCCGAAGGATTCACCGCCGGTATTGGGAGCGATATAGAGATTGAGACTGGCCAGGAAGGCAACCTTCTCTTCTTCCGAGAGTCTGCCTAGGAACTTCACATGTCTTGCAACTTGTGGATCCACCTTTGCAAGAACTCGGGCGGGATCGCCAGGACCAGCCACAACGAGTTCAACGCCCGGATGTGCCTTGATGATCCTGGGCAGTGCTTCCAAAAGGAGCGGAAGTCCTTTGCGATTCTCTTCAAAACGCCCTAGGAATCCGATACGCAGCCCACCTGGAACGCTTCCCGGTCCCTTCGCCTCTCTGAAACGCGTGGTGTCGATTCCATTGGGGATGACCACTGCCTCTGTTCCGTAGAGATTATTCAATGTTGCTTGGGCCATCTCGCTCACTGCGATGCGGGCACTTAATTTCTCGATCATTGGTTCGATCAGTGGTCCCACCGAAGCGATCGCCCTCATCTTTGGAGTCGATGCGTGGAAAGTTCCAACCATCGCTCCTTCCGCTGCCCAACAGGCCAACAACGAGATCGATGGAATACCGGGTTCGTGCATATGTAGCAGATCAAAATCTCCTTGTACGATCCATTGTCTTACACGTGAGGCAGCTATCGGTCCAAAGAGCACGCGAGCCACAGAACCATTAAATGGAATTGGTACCGGTCGACCCGCATTAACTAACCACGAATCAGTGATCGCATCTTCATCACTGACAGGCGCAATCACGGATACATAGTGACCTTGTGCGATGAAGTGCTCTGCTAGCTCCCGCACATGCATCTGCACCCCACCGGGGACATCCCACCCGTAGGGGCAGACCATGCCAATGCGTAGAGGCTTAGAAATCATGCGCGTTCCTTGAAATCGCCATCGATCCAGATGCGCTGCAACATGTGCCAATCCGTTGTGTGAACGGTCAAATGTCTCTCTAGGCGATTGGCTGATTCCTGAATCATCGCGGCGACCTTCTCAGATGTCTTTCCCGCATCAGGTACTGGGATGGTTGGCTCGAAAGTGATTTCGATTCCGCTCTCGATGTAACGCACAAAGGCCGTTAACAGCGGCGCACCAGTTTGAATTGAAAGAACAGCTGGACCGGCAGGCATACGAGCCGGATGGTTAAAGAAGGTTACATCGACGCCATTCTTCGATAAGTCGCGATCTGCAACTAATGCGATCAGGCGACCTTGGCGCAAACGTTGCGAAAGTACGGCGAGTGAACGCGCGCTGGCATCAAGAACTTCCATCCCGATTGATTCACGATAGGCCAAAAATTTCTTGAAGAGGCGCTCTGGTTCAAGATGCTCGGCGACGGTAACGATAGGTGCGCCTGTTTCACAGTAGTAAGCGCCGGCGTGATCCCAATTGCCCGCATGCGGTAGCGAGACGATGGCACCCTTGCCAGCTGCGAGGGCTTCACGCAGTAAGTGATCATTAATAACAGTTGTGCGAGAGATAATGTCTTCACTAGACCACAGTGGAAGTCGAAATGTGTCACACCAATAGCGCAGGTATGAACGCATCCCCTCTTGCACCGCACGTTGTAGCTCCGGCTCTTCTAGGTCTGGACGCACTCGCAGATAGTTTGAGCGAAGACGCTGCACACCGGATGGGTTGCGCTTCGTAATCTGATCTGCAACCCAGTTCATCAATCCATAGGCCTGCTTCTCTGGCAGGTAACCTAAAAGTTTCCACGCTAAGAAGTAAGCGATGTACGTCAAGGACATTGTTAAGCGCCGGCCGTGGCGCGATAGACGATCGCCAATCTCTCACAGATCGTATAAACGCTCGCGACCGCAAGAAGCCAGGCGCCGACGGCCAAAATGTAGGGCACACCCAGACCAGCAAAACCGAGAGCAACGAAGATAATGATGAGTCGATCGGTTCGTTCTGCAAGGCCACCGTTGCATTCAATCCCGAGCCCTTCAGCGCGCGCCTTGATATAGGAGACCAACCCACCGGCGACTAGAGCAACAAAGAGAACTGGGACGAGGCGATCGTGGCTCTTCATGAGGAAGTAGGCCAGTGCACCAAGAACGGCCGCGTCCGAGATGCGATCGAGGGTGGAGTCCAGGAGCGCTCCCCATTTGGAGCCACCGGAATCCGTCATGCGCGCCAAGGTGCCGTCCAAGAGATCAAAGAGAATGAAGAAGAGAGTGACAACCATGCCCCAGAAGTAATTCCCGTGGCTGAAGAATGCGATCGCGCTGACGCTCGACCCTAAACCGCCCACAGCGGAGACTTGATTTGCTGTTACCCCGCGTTTCAACAACCACCGGCAGAGAGGGGTCACCACACGCACCATTGGCGCCTTGATCGAGGCCGAAATCACGATTACATCGTAGGCTCGGATACTGTGTCGAACCTAATTAATTCGCAAAAAATCTCGCTTGTCGGTGCCAAAAACCAAGAACTTGCCAGTCAATTAGGGGTTGTTGGCCGAGAACTCGAAGAATCTGACGTCGCTCTCTTCCTGGTCAGCGCTAAGGATGGCATCGTCTCCGCGGACCTCGAGAAGTGGCGGCTCGCTCGCGAGCTCTACATCCCGTCAATTGTCGTCATCTGCGATCTCGCCACCAGCGATATCGATTTCGAAGATATGACCGCAATCGCGGGCAAGATGTTGGATCCCATCGTTACTCCGTACTTAGTTCTACATAGTGATGAGGGAAGCCCGGTTGCCTTGATTGATCTGGAGAGCCTTGCAGTGACTGACTACTCAACTGGTCAGAGAGAGATTCGCGCGGCTGATCCAGAACATGTCGAGTTGGTCGCGGAGTTTCGGGAAGAGTATTTGGAAGATCTCGAAGACGCTGGAGAAGATGCTCTGGCAGCGGGCCTTCTCTTTCCCGCACTCCCTTGGGTTGAAGGAACTCGCATTGGTCTCGATCAAATCCTCGAGTATTTAGAGAAGATCCCAGTTTCTAGCTAGCGCTTCACGAGTTTGTTGCAACATCTGCGGTAGAACTTTTGTCTGTCCGATGACTGGCATGAAGTTCGCATCACCGCTCCACCGCGGAACAACGTGCTGATGAATATGTTCGGCGATTCCAGCTCCCGAAATGGCTCCTTGATTCATCCCAAGATTGAAACCTTTGGGATCTTCTACCTTGCGGAGAACTTTCATCGCGTGCGCGGTGAGTTCGAATATCTCGTTGCGCTCTTCGTCTGTCAGATCTGTCAGATCAGCGACGTGGCGATAGGTGCAGATCAGTAAGTGCCCTGAGTTGTACGGGTAGAGATTCATAACGACGTAAG
>Ga0208389_1000863_pt1 | contig 13590 bp, 20 predicted proteins | sample CryBogCBH12Aug09_FD_184625 | JGI IMG/M metagenome (GOLD analysis project Ga0208389, IMG submission 184625) | Freshwater microbial communities from Crystal Bog, Wisconsin, USA - CBH12Aug09 (SPAdes) (version 2) | ecosystem: Environmental > Aquatic > Freshwater > Lake | place: Crystal Bog... | reverse complement strand
CAAAAGGACACCGAATGGCGAGAGCTTGGCCCTGACGAGGTAATACAAGAGGGGGATGAGACCCGATGGAAGGGCCAGCCGCAATATAAACCTGTTATTGATGAAATGATTGGGGCAGATGCAAGTTGTTATAAGTTTCTTCGTTTCCGCACCCGCCGCCCGTCGCCAAAGCAGGGGGAGATGCCGCTGGATGCCGACATCGCATCAATCGAATGGTCATGCGTTCACACAGCAAGGGCTATCCGCTACCTTCGCGATGAGATCCAGAAGCTGAAACAAAAATGAAGACTGACCCACGATTGCACAGATTTGCCAGAGACTTAAAAACTGGGGAAGACATCCAACTGGATGAAGGCATGGAGTTGGCTCGTCAACTCAAAGCATTTTTAATCGATGCAGGTCTAGGGCTTCAAAACGCCGAGGTCTACTTCATGGAAAAACTAGGTGAGCCTAAAGCTCTAAGAATACACCTATATCGAGTTCAAGAATGAGGGACTACGAAAATGAACTAGACCCAAACGTAGCCAAGGCCGCAGGAGAATCGTTGCCTCGACGCCGGTATACTTGCATAGCCTGTGGTGCCAAGGGAAAGCGTAACAATTCCCGTGAGGCTCGGCTCAGTGACCCAATTTGCCCACGGTGCAAGTCCAACTTTGCCGACCTTGACCGACTCCTAGAATGGCAAGCGGCTTGCCTAGAAAAGAATCCGAAGAACCCTTTGTTTATCAAATGAACATCGCCATAGACTTTGAAGCCTTCTATAGCGCAGACATTTCAGTAACCACAATGGGGGCTTGGCACTATGCCAGGGCAACCGACATCTACATGGTCTCGATGGTATCGGATACCGGCATCGAATTTGTCGGTCACCCAAAGGATGCTCCCACGGAGCAGGTAAACGGAGCTAATGTGATCATGCACAACGCCGCATTCGACATGACACTGCTCGAAGCGTTGCAGGAGAAGGGTATCGTGCCACAAGTAACGCCGGCGGCGGTATACGATACTGCCGATATGGTAGCCTTCCTAGGGTGGCCTAGGTCACTGAAAGAAGCGGCGCACTATATCCTTGGTATCGACCTCACGAAAACCACTCGTGACAACATGAAAGGCAAGAAATGGGACTCAATGACGCCAGAATTTCAGAAAGAAGTGTCAAATTACGCCCTCGAAGACGCCAGACACACCTTAAATCTCTGGTTAACAGAAGGAAATAAGTGGCCTGAAAATGAGCGGGAAATCTCCAGAATGGGTCGAGAAATGTCCATGAGAGGCGTTCCGGTGAACAAATACGCCCTAGAGCGAGCTGTTTCTGCCTTACACGAGGAGTCTGAGAGGCAAAAAGCCTTGCTTCCGTGGGTAGATGGCCCTCGACCTCCCCTCTCCCTGCACGCAATTCGAGAAGAATGTGAGAAAGAAGGCATCTGGTCTCCCGATAGCTTCTCCGAGAAGGAGGAATCAGCCCAAGAATGGGAAGAAGAGTTCTCGGACAAGTATCCTTGGATTGCCGCTGTGCGTGCTTACAGAAAAGCAAACAAGCATCTCAAGGCGGTAACCACTATGCTCTCCCGTACACGACCTGATGGGCGCATGGGGTATGAGATAAAATACTACGGAGCTACGACCGGAAGGGATTCAGGAGGCGGTGGCTGGAACGCTCAGAACCTACCGAAGGGTGAGATTGCCGGGGTGGAGCTACGAAAGCTAATCGAGGCACCAGAAGGAAAGGCTTTGGTCGTATGCGACCTGGCTCAGATCGAGTCCAGGGTGATTCTTTACCTTGCTGGGGATCGAAGCACCCTAGAGATCTTAAAGACCGGCATTGATATTTACGAAGCCCATGCCCGGACAACGATGGGTTACTCGGATCCTAGGCCGCTCAAGGAAGTCGATAACGATATGCGTCAGCTTGCCAAGGCTCGTGTCCTAGGGTTGGGATTCGGATGCGGTGCGGCAAAGTTCCAAGTCGTAGCATGGATGATGGCTAGACTCCGTATATCCCCCACCGAGAGTGCAAGGATCGTAGACGACTACCGGAGGTCTAACCCAAAGATCGTGGATCTCTGGAAGAAGTTTGAACAAAAGATGCTTGAGGGAGTTGGATCAGAGTTCAAGATTCACCTAACCGACGACCGGACGTTGATCTACCGAGACGTAAAGCGAGAGGGATACGGAGCTTCTGCGGTCATCAGCCGCAACGGAAAGATGGTTCGTAGTAAGGTTTACGGAGGTCTACTGGCAGAAAATGCCACTCAAGGTTTTGCCGCGGCGATCTTTATGAACAGATGCCGAGCCTTGGAAGAGGCAGGATACGAGATAATCATGCGAGTTCACGACGAGGTGGTAGTCCTGGTCGATGAAAAAGATGCAGAAAAAGATCGAACGAAAATACAGGAGATCATGTCTACATCACCACACTTTTGCAGGTCGTTACCACTCGGAGCAGAGGCATCGATCTGTAAGCAATACACCAAGTAATAACCCTACAACCCATGACACAAGAAATCTACACTGTTCACGCCGGTAAAGGCCCTCGCCCTCGCCCCTACAAGGCTACCAAGTGGGCTGAGAACTACGATCGGATCTTCAAGAAAAAGAAGACAGCACCCCAGAAGCCCAAGAAAAATGACCGCTGAAGATCATTTCGACGATTTCTACAGGAGCGAAGGCGTAAGATACTTCGAGGACATGACTCACAGAGGATTCATGCGATACGCCTACCTTCATGGGTGGGCGGCATCCCGTGCCAAGGAGCTTGACTCATCAATCGGAGGCATGACCGCATCCGAACTAAAGGCCGTATCCAATTACTTCGCACTCGTGGGAGGAATGGCATGAACTGGTTCGATTCGTTCCCTAGTCTTCTGGTACAGATGGTGATCCTTTTAGGGTTCCTGATACTGGAAGTTTATCTGTTGATAAATTGAATCTCACACCTAGAGTAATAACCCCACAACCTATGTTTAAGCCGCATGATCCAGAAACACCCCCTGAAGAGGGCTGGATCCCACCCTGCCCTGCTTCGGGAGCCGGTTGCCACGCTTGGCTCTACCGAGCGGTTAATGCCTTGGTTGCCGGCGGATGGCCGGATGAGGCAATCGATGCCTGGGTAAATCGCTGGATGAGCCGGCCTCCGCAACCAAGCGAAGTTTCCAACACCCTTCGTAAGGTGAAGGTCGAGATCAACAACCCGACCGAAGAACGCTTCTCGATACCCAAACCACCACTCAATGAAGCACTCATCAAGGAATATGGATCACAGCCGGACACCAGTATCGAAGAAATCATGTCGTACAGCCCTATCGCTGTCGAAGGACTCTCCTCGGCTGATCACCTTCGGGTGCTTTACGGAGATGACGAGAAAACCATCGTCTTCACCAACGAGCAATCACAAGGACAGCTTGTCTGGAGTCACGAGACTCCTGATGCACTGCTGGAGAATGCCGTCAGAAATAACAAGTCAGGTGCTTGGATGCTCCTTAACCCCGTCAGCGGGGAATCCAAATACGTCGATCGGCTCGGAAAAGAAAGCCGTCGATCCGAAGAAACTCTCACCAAATACAAATACTGCCTCATCGAGGCGGACAACACACCCGTAGAAAAATGGCTAACGATACTCAAGAATCTCTCCCTACCGATCAAATCGATCACGCTGTCGGGGAATCAATCAGCTCACTCCATTGTGGAAGTGAATGCGAAGGACAAGAAACACTGGCAGAAGATTGCCTCGGATCTAGCGGCGATTGTAGTCCCTCTGGGAGCGTGCTCGGGGAGTCTGACAGCGGTGAGGCTGACCAGACTGGCTCAGGTGATGAGGACGGACACGGGGAAGATGCAGAAGCTGATCTATCTGAATCGGGAGCCTCGAATGACGAAGCTAATTCGAGCTTCTTCGCCGAGGCCGCCGCTGAAGTAAGCGCGGCAGTTATTAACGCCGCCGCAAACACGGCGCACTTCGACGATCTCTACTGGGATGGTCGCAACTTCTACATGAGGAACCCCAACGGGAACTGGAGCGTGGAAAGCGTTGCGATGGTAACAGCAGAGCTAAAGGTTCGTGGATTCTCGGACAAAGCACCCAAGGGAGCCTCATGCTCACCGATGGATCGTGCCAAGGTAACCATTCGCAAAGACCGAAAGGTTGATGGTGCCGCACCTCGTCTCTACTGCAAGAACGAGACCTATACCGATTCCGGTGAGGTTTTACTTAACACCGCCAGAGTAAAGCTATTCCCATCGGAGGAGACAGCCGGAGATTGGGGTGAATTCTTCCCCAGGTACGCCGCCATCCTCGACAACGTCTTTGATTCTGATCTCTACAAGACGACCTTCCTAGCTTGGTTCAAGAGATTCTACGAGAGTGCGGAGGCCGGAGAACTTGCCCTAGGGCAGAGCATGGCTCTCGTTGGGCCGGTTCAGTGCTTCAAGAGCTTCATCATCGAGAAACTCCTAACGCCGGCTATGGGTGGAAGTGCCGATCTTTCGGACATGGCAAGCGGTGAAACGAGCTTCAACAGCGAAATATATCACGCACCTATTGCGGTCATCGACGATAGCAAAGGAACCTCAAGCGAAGCCATGCGATCGAGGTACTCGGCTGTTATTAAGAAACTTGCGGCAACTGGGAAACATAAGTTTCACGAGAAATACGGTCAGGCCAAGATGGTCGAGTGGAAGGGTCGTGTCGTATTAGGATTGAACAACGATCCGAGATCCATCAAGTTACTACCCGATTTCGATCAGTCCAACGAGGATAAGATGATTGCTCTGCATCTGCACCAGTGGCTAGACCATCCAGAGCCATCAGTATACTCCAAGATTGTTGACGAAGAGTTGTCACACTTCCTTGCATGGTTGAAGGCTTGGGTAATACCAGCAGAGGTTGCGGATCCAATGAGCCGCTACGGCATAAAGAGCGTCATATCCGAGAAGGTTAGGGAAGCGGCCTTCCAGTCCAGTCCTGAGAGCGGTCTACTCGAACTTATCCAGGCATGGTGGGCGAAGTTGCCATCTAGCGAAAGCCGTAAGCCTTGGGTAGGAACCGCCCTAGAGCTGAGAGAAGTGTTAACGACAAGCCTAGAAACCAGCTCTCGTGATGCCCTCCGAGGTCTGGAAGGTAATAAACTGGGCTACAAGCTCAAGGATCTCTGTGCCAGACCGGACACAGGACTCTCGTTAATACCCAAAACATCCAAGAAGAAGGACTGCAACAAGTACAAGATCTTCATAACCGACGTAGAATCCTCGGCAAAGCCATCCTCGGTTCATGTGAATGTGGGCTAGGCGTCAGTGCCCCAAAGAGCCAGGTGGTTAAGAGGACTCCGCCCCCAAGGTTTCCGGCGTCCACCCCTACAGATCGACGCCGCCCCGATCAGGCCAACTACGCCAGGGCGGCATTCCCCTTTACATATATTGAAATGTGTATAGGAAATGTAACCCCAACTTCTAGGGCGGGGTAGCCAAGTGGTAAGGCAGGGCTCTGCAAAAGCCCCACCGACGGTTCGAGTCCGTCCCTCGCCTCCAAAGTTGAACCATTAACCGTGAAGCGTGCCGCTCCGGCCTGTAAATTATTAACTTGTTATATCTTTTTGTTAAGTTTCATGGTTCGGGAAACATGAATCGTGGACTATTAGTTATTTAACGTAAGGGGGAATTCAGGAGGCATAGTCCCCCAAGGGGTTCCCCCGATCGGTAAGTATGTGACACGAAACGTGTTACACGAAAAGGGGGAAGGGGGGAATTATCGGGGGGAAACACTTTATAGTAAATAGCCACAGAAACAGCCATACACACAGCCATATATATATTTTATTTTGAAAAAGAAAGAAACATGGTATTCCCCCCTTCCCCCCTGTTGGCTCTACAGCTTGTGTTTATCGACCTTCGCCGAGGGGGAATTCAAAAAAACCAGTTCCCCCCAATTCCCCCTTTTGCTCAATTCCCCCTTTCACCTGGATCGTGAACCTTGGCTGGTTACGCATAGTATACTCTATGATGCGGTTTTGTTATCTGTATGTTATATGTGATACATTCTTTTACGTTTAATGAATCGTTAACTGTTTGTCATTATTCGTGAATCGTGTAGACCCGTGGGCGTGCAAAAACCACCCAAGAAACAGCTTACGGGCTTCAGGATTACCAAAACCCTTAAAGAGGTAGCTACGAAAGCCGCTCGTATGGAGTGCCGGTCGTTCTCAAATTACCTGGAGAACCTGATCGCTACCGATGCCGATAGGAAGAATATCCCCTACAAGCGCGGAACCTAGGGCTTCCTGAATATCGAGTGCCGGCCTCTCCACCGTAGCCATACCCTATTCCAAAGCGTAGGCTTCGCCCAGGTGGGCTTCTTGAAGTCTGTCCATCCATCTGACCCCTTGGCATACCCGGCGAATAGCAGGCCGTCCTGCGCCCTAGGATCGCCTATGGCTAGTATCTCGTACACCTGGGTCTCCGGCATGGTTAATAACTCCTTTTTGAGAAAAAAAAATTTAGATGGGTCTATGTGGATGCGTGCGCCCGCGTTGGGGGTGGGGGGTGGACTCTGGTGGAGTCAGTGGTGGTCAACAGAAATACTGGTTAGAAACCTGTAGAACTACTCTGTAGAATCCTCAACGATGCCGGAATCTTGCCCATTTTCTAGGGTAGAGAATCCTGTACGAGATTCTTCTCTGTCTCTGTAAAATGATGGTTTACAGGTACTTGCATCAAAGTCCCCTAGGATTGCGATATTTACTGCATTCTTATTGCTTTCCTCTTTGTCGAGACCTGTTGCTCTCCTGCCGATTTTAGCCAATTTATCGATGCCATCGGCTTGTCTAATTATCTGATCTTCAGAGAGTTGCTCGGCATGATTCAACGCTTTTTCGCTAATCCGATATTCTTTTTCTCGGATATTCAAAGCTCTCTCTGTCCAGAGAGAGAGCAAGATCGGTGTGGTTTTCTCTGTAGGAATTTCATTCATTGCATTGAATCGAGCCGGAGGGACTGACCACTTTTCTCGTGCCGATCTTGAGAGTAAAGTGTTGTGGTTCACAGAGAAGCGTACACTTAATTCCTTCAGCGTGATCCCTGAAAGATAAGCCGTTTTGATTGCTCCCCAATCTACTGCCAGAGGTTTCTTTGCCATGTGAGAATCCTGTACCAGATTTAATAACCTTGCAAGGTGAATAACAGAGTAAACCCGACATCAAAGGGTAGTAGTTGTTGAAGGGAGTCACAACCTACAACCGACTCCTCGCCGTAAACATCAAACAAACAAAACAATGAGCAACAACAACACATCAAGCTGGAACATCGTCATCAACAATGAAGTCATCGCCCCATCGGCGAAGGTTAACGCAATCCGTCCAGAGGTTTGGGCGTTGGTCGATCAATTCACTTTGATTTACAATGCCGAGCTGACGATCAAAGAGAAGAAGGCCGAGGTACGCAAGAGCGTGCCAGCAATTCTCAAGAGCGGAGTCACGATCGCCGAGATCGTCGAAGCAATGAAGCTCGCCGGATTCTCTGATTCTGACATCAGCAAGACGCTTCTCTCCTACGGCATTAAGCGTAATGCCGGAAAGCAGAACAAAGGCGAAAAGAGCAAGGCCGTTCAGCTTCTCGCCGAGATGCTGAAGGAGGTTGCCGAGGAGAATGCGAACACGATGGAACAGGCCGTTGCAGCTCTCCGACGTGCCGCTGATCAACTCCGTGACGAGTCCAAGAGCAAGAAGAGCAAGTAATAACCACACACCCTAGGGAACAATCTCGTACAGGATTCGATCAACAATCCTGTACGAGATTCCCTTCATCCAAACCAAACCAAACCCATGAAAAGCAACATGATTGCAGAACTGAACCTGATCGAGGCCGATGGCATCCGCCGTCACGAGATCACCAGCAAGTACGATCTCCTCCGTAGGGATGCGATCGAGTCCAGGTCGAACACGACTGCAATGCCGAGCAAGTTCAGCTTGGCCGGTACTCACCTTGATTCCGTCCTAGGGCGGATCGTAACCATCAACCTCGCCAGCAAGTAACCAACAATCCTGTACAAGATTATGAACATTAAAACTCGCAAGCGTTGGACATCCGATCGGCCAATCGTCTGCCAAGCGGACATGGACGATGCAGTCGCCGTAGCGGAGATGATCGAACGAGACATCGCCACGATCTGCACTCACCCCTACGAGATCCAAGGTGCAAGGCTGATGCTCAAGAAGGTGAAGGCACGCATCGCCGAGCGTGAGGAGAACACCATCTGAACCACGAACCATGAATCCTGTATCACGATTCCCTGTTGCCAAGCCAGCAGTCCCTAGGGTTCAAGTAATCTTGGAGCGTCAGCACAACGGATCGCTTCTTGCGTCCGCCGTCTACAACAACCGCCTCATTCGTCAGGTCTACATGGGCTACACCATGAAGCAGGCTCGTGCGGCATTCATCGAGGATCTTGCCGAAGCGGCCTACGCCATCCGGTAATAACCCAACAATCCTGTACACGATTATGACCGAGGATCATTACAAGTTGATCAGACTCACCTGCGTTCTAGGGTTTCTTTTGGTTGCCCTAGGTTGCCGGATCATCTACCTACTCTATCCCCAGCAGTAATAACCGCACACCCACAGCAACACATACACACACTATGGTAACGACACCGACACCTACCTTGGACATCGCAGTCCTAGAGCAGATCGCCAACGATCTCAAAGCACGCAAGGAGTTCGCTGACATGAGCGACTTTGCGGATGAGTACAGCCCGCTGATCCTTCCGATTCTCACCGAGTATTTCGAGGAGTTGATCAAGAAGGATGGAGTGCCAGGAGACCACGAAGGGTACGAGATTACCCTAGGACAACATGGCGTGGCCGAGATCCTGCTCTGCCATATCGAGAGAGGTATCTACTACCCAAGCGTCAGCTCCCCTTGGTGGGAGGCGAAGATCAGCTCGGTCGATACGAGTGACCCAGACATCGGGACACCCAAGCCAGCAGTCGCCTTGGCGTGGGGACTGGTCGATGTCTTGGTCAACCTGTTCGGAGCCGACATCGAATCAGATGATTAAGCAGATGATGTTCCTCCGCTGGGCGAAGGCGAAGCGACTGCCGGTCATCAAGGAAGGCAAGCTGTCCGAGTACGGCAAGCGGGTCTTTCGGTACTGGGATCTTCGCAACAAGTAATAACCCCACACAGAATCCCGTACAGGATTCTCATCAGACAACCTGCGTCCAAGGTTCCATCCCTAGGGCGTAGCCGTCTGGTGATCCATCGGATCGCTGGAGTCAAACAACAACACAACACGAAAGAAAACAAACATGAGCACACTACTTGACGACCTCATCGAGGAGTCCAACACGAACCATCGGAACGAAATGGAAAACCAGTTCAATCGACAGAAAGCGATGAAGCTCATTGCTATCGATCGCCAAGCATTTGCAGGGACTTGGCTTCACCAACGCCGTAGCTGACTTGAATCCTAGGCCAACAGGACGCCGCGATGTAACCTTCAGCATAGGACACCCCGACTTCGACAAGTTTTATGTCGGGGTGTGGGAGTCTGGAGCGTGGGGAATCCTAGGGCCGAGGAGTGAATGCCGGGATTGGGAGATGGTTCCTAATGTTCTCACATCTCTTAAACCCGCCATCACCAAGCTCATCAAGAACCACTTGAGCAATGTTTACAACCTTCGCCGCGTCAGTGAGTACGCGGCCAAGAAATAACCAACAATCCTGTACAGGAAACCAAACCAACAACACCACACAACATGACCGACAAAAATAAAATCAAAGCACTAGCAAGCCTAGCTAATGAAGCAATCTCATTAGCCGCTGACGCTTGGGAACTTGCTGACTCATACGCCGGAGGTGAATCCGAAAACGCCGACGCCATCTCCAAGCAGATCGACAAGCTCGAAGCCAAGTTAGACAAACTCACAGCCACCAAGTAAACATGAGCACCAAAACATACACCACCATTGAAGCTGGCAAGCTGATGTCTGCTTGCCCTGACGACGAACGCCTCGACTTACGCGGCGTCGTAATCCTCGACAACGAATCCGGCAACGTGCAGGTCACGCTTACCGAGGACGAGTTGGAAGAGTATCAGGATCAATCCGGCAACGAGATCAACGACGATATCATCAGCGACGAGGGCATCCAGTTGCTAGTCGAGTGGCTGGGAGAGGAGGAGATTCTGGAGCAGGGAAAGACTGGGGTCATGCAGAGGTACTGCAAGAAGAATGGGTTGCCTTTTAAGGACATTGGAATTGCCTACCCAAGCCTCTCGCCGGAAGAGAGTCGCCGTCAGGACATCGTGCAGTTGGCAAAGAGCCAGAGGTCATCGGGTGAACTCGAACCTCGTGGCGTTGAGATCGACGATGACGCCGAGGTCAGCGAAGGCGAGGACAACGGAGCCTATGTCCAGGTATGGGCATGGGTCAGCTTTGAGGGAACGCCCCTCGATAAGAATCCTGTACAGGAAAACAAGTAATAACCACACAACCAGAAAGGAATCAAACCGATGAGCACAATCGTATCAACAACCCTAGGGTACTGCGAAGGCAGTAGCGACAAGGTGTACAGCATCCGAGTGGATGAGATGGTCAAAGACGGCTACTGCGTCAACTTCACATACGGACGCCGTGGAGGAACCATGAATCATGGAACGAAAACCATGACTCCTGTATCCGCGACGGCGGCATTGATCCTCTACACCAAGATCGTCAACGAGAAGAAAGCCAAGGGGTACACCGAGATCAGTAGCACCTCGGCTCCCAAGATGACGGCTCCGGCCACGCCAGTCGCCGAGCCACCACCGATGGCAGACCGAGTGTTGCCACAGCTCCTCAACCCCGTGGATGAGTCGGAGCTGGAGCGTCTGTTCATGGACGACAACTGGCTCATGCAACCCAAGATGGACGGCAAGCGTATCCTGTTGCACCGAACCGGAAGCCGTGTCTTCGGAACCAACCGAACCGGATTGGAGTGTGGCATCCCAGCCAATGTCCTAGAGCAGGCGGAAGACCTAGGGCAGGACTTCATTATCGACGGCGAGTTGATCGGGGATCAGTACCATGTCTTTGATCTGCTCTCCCTAGGAGGTACGGACATGACGGAGAACTCCTACCACTTCCGTCTGACCAAGCTGATGAACCTCCTCGCTGGCAAGCCGAGCCGTCACGACAACTGCATTCACTGGGTATTGTCATGGCACACTAACGCAACGAAGCGTGAAGCGTTCACCGTGATCAAGGAAGAGAGGGGCGAGGGAGTCGTGTTCAAGCGGAAGATGTCTGCGTACAAGTCAGGCCGTCCGGCATCCGGCGGTACGCAACTCAAGTTCAAGTTCGTTGCTACGGCATCGGTCGTTGTGACTGGGCACACCGAAGGCAAGCGTTCGGTTGGAATGGGTGTCTACGATCCAGCAGACGGAAGCCCCATACTCACACCGATAGGTAACGTCACCATCGGAGGTACGATTCCGATACCGTCCATCGGATCGGTGATCGAGGTTCAGTATCTCTATGCTTACGAAGGCGGCTCGTTGTTCCAGCCCGTGTACCTGGGCGAGCGTGATGACATCGCCCGAACGGACTGCACAATCGACCAGCTCAAGTACAAGGCCGAGCCGGCGTTAACAGAGTAAACCCGACACCAGCGGGTAGTAGTAGGTAGAAAGATTGAACGCGAAACATCCTAGGGGTGTCTTAACCGCCCAACCCTAGGGTGTCTGTATGGCTGACCACCATGCACTGATGAGCACTAGGTCAAACAGAAACACAGAAGCATAAGGAGTTAAACATGAGCACAGCAGTCAAACGTAAGTACGCATGGATCAAGCAGTACCAGTCCGAGGATGGGCATTCGTTCTGGAAAGACGACATCACGGGAATGATTGCGATCAAAGATCGATCCGGCCCGACTCCCGATACTACGGACGATGGCGTCCTGTGGCTGGAAAACAACGACTGGGTAATGGATGGAAAGTACATTCAGATCCCGGTTCGTACAGACGACTGGAAGGTAAGCTACTGCTTTCAAACATATGAAAGCGGTATCAAGTGCGCCATCGAATTGGGGTATCCGATCAGGGTTGAACGAGGGGAAGCCGAACGGCTCCCGCTATCGATTGCCTCATTGCTCGTGAGCAAGGCCAAGGCGACGACCTTCAAGTTCTAAAGCGAAACCGCCGAGTGGCGGTCTGCCAGCAACGACCGAGCTGGCACTGATGAGCAGTAGGTCAACCACCCGAATCCTGTACACAACAATCTCGTACAGGATTCACAACACCAACACAACATGAGCAAGCACACCACCCTGACAGCAGAGCAGATCGACAGCCTCAACTACAAGGAGGCCATCAAGGAAGCTCGTCGCCTAGGTGCCACCGGCATCTGGGTTGCGACCGCAAAGACCGACACGTTCCGTCGGTTCATCAAGGGCGAGATCACGGCGTCACAGGCGCAGGAGATCACCCTAGGAACCTCCGGCACTCCTGCCAGCACACCGCCTCCAAGCGAGGCTATGGAGGAGGCCATCAACCGCATCGTCGAGGATCAGACCGCTGACATCCGCAAGGACGTTGGCGAGGCCAAGGCGTTCATCGAGGCACAGGGCGAGAAGCTCTCCGAGGTGCAGGAGAAGTTCGACGAGATCGAGGCCAAGATCGCATCCAGCGTTTCCAGCGGAGGCGTTGCTTCCAGCGTCACCGACCCCGACATCGTTCGCAAGGCGGAGCTTGATGACTTCAAGACCGAGATGGCTGACAAGATCTGTGCTGGCATGGACGCATTGCAGACCGTCACCGACGAGAAGCTCGACAAGCTGACCAAGGACATCACCGATGCCCTTGCCTCCGGCGGTGCTTCGGCGGCACGCAAGATCAGTGCGATCATCGCCCCCACCCCGACCAGCACGACAACGTGTCAGGTCGCCCATGCCCTAGAGCGTTACGCCTCTCCGGCTCGTGCGATCAAGCCGTTGCTCATCAAGGGTGAGCCCGGTGCAGGCAAGACGTACCAGGCTCGTAACCACGGCTCGATGTTCGACCACTACATCGAGGTCGGCATCCACAACTCGACCGAGGCGACCGACCTCCTAGGGTATCAGACTCCGACCGTACCTTGGGTCGATGGCCCGATGTCCGAGGCGTGGCGTAAGGCCGCTCTAGGACAGACCGTCCTGTTCGTGGCCGACGAGATCCTCCGCGCTAGGTCTTCGGTTCAGTCCTTGTTCCTCACTCCGTTCCAGCCGACCAACATCGGCGGCGTGGAGTATTACAAGCTCCGTACCGGACGCTTCATCGAGGATCCAGTCACCAAGGTTCATGTCAGCGAGGAGTTGCTTGCTCCGGTTGCCAACCTTGCGATCGTCGCAACCACCAACGTCGGTAGCCAGTACGACATCGACGAGGGCGATCCCGCCACCAAGCGTCGCTTCGTTCACATCCATGTCAGGGTTGACGAGGCCAAGGTTCGTGCCGTGGTCGGAGGCTACACCTCTGCCCTAGGTTACAAGTCCTCCTTGCTCGACTCGCTGGTCGAGTTCTGGAAGCACGCCAAGGTTCTTGCCGCCGATGGCTTCCTCGGATCGGTTCCCAACATCAGCAC
>Ga0208389_1000850_pt1 | contig 13735 bp, 15 predicted proteins | sample CryBogCBH12Aug09_FD_184625 | JGI IMG/M metagenome (GOLD analysis project Ga0208389, IMG submission 184625) | Freshwater microbial communities from Crystal Bog, Wisconsin, USA - CBH12Aug09 (SPAdes) (version 2) | ecosystem: Environmental > Aquatic > Freshwater > Lake | place: Crystal Bog... | reverse complement strand
GGTTTGATCCTTTTTGGCGGGCGCGCTTCATCAGAAACCCCTGAAACTAAGTAGTTTCTGGCCCCAGGAGGGGTTCGAACATAGTCCCATTACCTCCACTGTTTGTCGCTTCTGACACCGTTTCGACTCGAGAGACGTGGTGAGTATGCCTCGTTCAGCCAACCTGGACTGTCTTCGCTTGGCCAAGGCGATTGAGGTCCTTGCCTCTTCGCGCTTGTGGTTTCTCCGTTGAAAAGGTGACGTGGGCGAAAGTGCCCGATCGTTCGTAACTAGCGCTTCTTGACGTTGGCGGCTGCAGCGGCCTGGACGAGAGCAATGAACGCCTTCTCGTTGATCACGTCGCCCTCGTGGAAGTCGATTGCGCGACGCACGTTGCCTTCGAGGCTGGCGTTGAAGAGGTGCGCCGGATCGGCGAGGGCCGCGCCCTTGGCGAAGGTGGTCTTAACTGCGGCCTTATAGGTTTCCCCGGTGCAAACAATCCCGTTGTGGTACCAGGTGGGGACGCCGCGCCACTTCCACTCTTCGACGACGTCGGGCAGCGCTTGCTTGATTAAGGCGCGGACTTTGGCCAACGTTTCACCGCGCCAGTCACCCAGTTCGGCAATGCGGCCGTCAATCAGGTCGCTGGGGGTAGGTTCGGTCGGTGTTGCCATGAAAGAAATTGTAGGTGAGGCTGCAAAAGCCCTGTGGTGCATCAGTATGGGGGCATTTCTGCAACTTTTTGCAGCCGGAATGTAAAGGTTTACACTTTAGAGATGACGTCCCCGTCGCCCGCACCCCGTAGCCGCCGCACCAAGGGGAGTCAGCGCGCCTCGATTGAGGACGTGGCCCGTCTGGCCAAAGTCTCCAGCGGTACCGTGTCCCGGGCGCTGCGCGGTCTGCCGAATGTGTCGGAAAAGACGCGTGCCAAAGTGGCCGCGGCAGCGGAGCAACTGCAGTACGTGGCGTCACCGAGTGCCTCCTCACTGGCCTCTGGTCGCATGTCGACGGTAGGTGTGGTCACCCCCTATATTTCGCGCTGGTTCTTCGCCGAAGTCCTGAGCGGCATCGATCAGGTACTGCAGGACTCCTCCTTCGACCTCGTCCTCTACATGGACACCGACGGCGAACTCTTCGAGAAGCTCCCCATGCGTCGACGCGTCGACGCGGTGCTGCTGCTCACGCTCCCCTCCGACGTTCCCGACGTGGAGGGCGTGGCCACCTTAGGTGTGCCGGTGGGCTCGCTCGGTGTCGACATCCCCGGATTCTCCAGCGTCACCATCGACGACGTCGCCGGGGCCGAGACGGCGGTGAACCACTTGATTGGTTTGGGGCACCGCGCCATCGCCATGGTGACCCTCGACCGAGAGTTTTCGATCAACTTCCGTCCGCCCTACCTGCGCAGCGCCGGGTACCACAAGGCCCTCGCCGCCGCCGGCATCGAGGCCCGTCCCGAGTTTGAGGTTGACGGTCACTCCACCATTGAAGGTGGTGAGCAGGCCGCGGCCCAGTTGCTCAGCCGCCCCGATCGGCCCACCGCCATCTTCGTGCAGTCCGACGAGATGGCAATGGGAGTCCTTCACACCATTCGCCGGGCCGGCCTGCGTTGCCCCGAAGACATCTCCGTCATCGGCTTCGACGACCACGAACTGGCCCGCGTCTTCGACCTCACCACCGTGGCCCAGCCGGCAATGCGCCAGGGCGAACTCCTGGCCCGCCAGGTACTCGACCAGGTCCTGCACGGCACCCCACCGTCGACGACGCAGCTACCTACTCAGTTGGTGATTCGCGGCACCACCGCACCACCGCATCACGGCTAGCGCCGCACCCGATACGCTTCGCCCATGACCGAATCGCGCACTCCTGGCCCACTCGCACTCGTGGGTTCGGGTGAGTACCTGAGGGTGATGGCCCCCATCGAGGCCGACCTCATCGCGGGTCGTGGATTGCGGTATGTCCAGCTGGCGACCGCCGCCGTGCCCGACGGCGACCACGTGGTGGCGAAGTGGCACCGCCTTGGCGCCGAGCAGGCCGAGCGCCTCGGGGTGACTCAGGTGATTCTGCCGGTGGCGACGCGCGACGACGCCAACGACCCCGCCATCGCCGCCCTGGTGGCCGACGCGGGATTGATCTATCTCTCCGGCGGCCACCCCGCCTTCCTCGCCGACACCCTGCGGGGCACGCTGGTGTGGGAGGCCATTGTCGCAACCTGGCAAGCGGGCGCCGCGCTGGCGGGCTGCTCGGCCGGGGCCATGGTCATGGGATCGTGGGTCCCGAACGTTCGCGGCGAAGGTGGCGCGGAGGGGCTTGGCGTGCTGCCATCCGTTCGGGTGATCCCGCACTACGACGCCTTCTTCTCCCGCATGATGAACGTGCGTGATCGATTCCGCGGGGTGGACCCTTCGGTGCAGCTCGTGGGGGTCGACGAGAACACCGCCCTGGTGGGTGGCCCGGGGCACTGGCGCGTGGCTGGTGCGTCCAAGGTCTGGTTGCTCAGTGACGACGGCGATCGGTCCTTTGGGGCGGGAGAACTTGTTCCGCTGCCCTAGTGGTTCTCTATGCTGAGGCCATGACTGAACCGCACCCTTCGACGGCCGCGCTGGCCTACGCCACCGCCACCGAACTCCTCGACCAGCTCGCCGCCGGCACCACCACTTCCGAAGCTGTGGTGACGGCCCTGCTCGAACGCATTGCCGTTCTCGACGGCCCGGGTGCCGTGGGTCTCTCGGCGATCGCCGGATTGAGCGCTGACGCCCTCGCGGTAGCTCGCGAGCGTGACGACGAGCGCGCTCGCGGGGAACTCCGTGGTCCCCTGCACGGACTACCCGTGCTCATCAAGGACAACATCGAAGCCGAAGGTCTGCCGGGTGTCGCGGGCGCCACCGCTCTCGTGGGTCGACCAGCCCGGGACGCGGAGTTGGTGACCCGACTCCGTGAGGCCGGAGCCGTCATTCTCGGCAGCACCAACTTGAGCCAGTGGGCCAACTTGCGCTCAACCAAGTCGGCCTCGGGGTACTCGGCCACCGGTGGTCTGGTGGGAAATCCCTGGGCGCTCGAGCGTTCCGCCGGTGGTTCCTCATCGGGTTCAGGGGCGGCCGCGGCCGCCGGCTACGCCCCCCTGGTGGTGGGCACCGAAACCGACGGCTCCATCACTTGTCCGGCCTCGTTGAATGGTGTTGTTGGCCTGAAGCCCACCGTTGGTTCGGTTTCGCGTCAGGGCGTGGTGCCCATCAGCTCTCGACAGGACAGCCCCGGCCCACTGACGCGCAGTGTGGCTGACGCTGCGCTGTTGTTCGCCACACTGGCGGGGTTACCGGCTCCGGCCGAACGACCCTCTGTGTCGATGGTCGTTTCCTCGACATGGCGCACGGGCCACCCCGCCACCGACGCCCTCTTCGAGGAGGTCATCGCTGACCTCCGCGCTACCGACGTGACGTTGCCCGATCGGACCTTCGGGGTGCCGAGTATTCAAGAGGGCAACGACGAACTCCACGCCCTGCTGTGTGAGTTCGCCGACGAACTCAGTGCCTACCTGGCCGATCGCCCCGGCGACGGTGTTCGTTCGATGCAGGACGTGGTCGACTTCGAAAACGCCCACGCCGACGTTGAGCACCGCTACAGCTCCCACCAGCACTTCCTCGCGGCCCTGGCGACCGGCGGCACCGCGAACGCGGAGTACGTCGAACGACGTGATCGGGTCACCAACTGGTCGGTGCGGGACTGCCTCGAGAAGGGACTCGGCGGGGACGACGTGGTGCTGGCCCCGGCCTACGCCCCCGCGTGGAAGAGCGACTTGGTGCTCGGTGACCCCGGTGCTTGGTACAGCCCAGGGATTTCGGTGGCGGCGGTAGCCGGGTGGCCAATCGCCACGGTGCCGATGGGACTCGTCGAAGGACTGCCGGTCGGTCTCACTTTGATTGGTAAGCCCCACGCCGAATGGCAGCTGCTCGAGGCGGCCCGCCAGGTTGAAGCCGTGGTGGCCGCTCGCGGCTGGACGCCGCGACCGACCTTTCGTCAGCCTCAGCGCGGCTAGCTAGACCGTCTTTGACGCCGCGATGCCGACCTCGCGGTCGTGCGCGGTCTGACGCAGGTGGAACTGGGTGACACCAATGGTGAGTGACGTGGCGCCCAGGATGTGTAGGCCCACCAGCAGCGCCGGCACGTGCAACACGTACTGCACACCACCAATCACGGCCTGGAGCAACGTGATCACCACGAGGCGACGGACCCCGTTCTGAAGGGCCGTCGGCGCGGCCGACTTCCAGACGGTCACGAACAGTCCCAGCACGATGCCCACGAAGAGGGTGGCCGCGACTGAGTGTACCCACGCCGCATCGGAGAAGGCGAAGGGGAGGCGTCGCGCGGTGAGCTGGCCCATGGAGGATCCGGCGTGGGGTCCCGAGCCGGTGGTCATGGTGCCAGTGAACAGCACCGCGACGAAGGGCAGCCAGAGCAACCGGGCGATCGTCAGGTAGTGGGTCGAGCGCACGTCGGCACGGGTACCCGGACCGTACTGGTACTTCGAGCGGTGGTAGAGAATGGCGCTCACCACGACCATCGTCAGCGACAGCAGCATGTGGGTGGAGACCAACCACGGGTTGAGCTTGGAGTAGACGACGAAGGCCCCGAGAACGGCGTCGGCAATCACGCCGCCGATCAGCATGCCCGAAAGAACACAGAGGTCGCGGCGGCGCGGGGTGCGCAGCAGCGACGCCACGAAGGTCACCCCGGTGAGGATGACGAGGGTGACGGTGACCATTCGGTTGGCGTACTCAATGAGGGGGTGGATACTCCACGAACCGGCCACGCGGTGGTGGAAGCAGGTCGGCCAGTCGGGGCAGCCCAGCCCCGAGCCGGTCAGGCGGACCGCCGCCCCGGTCAGGACAATGAGAATCATTGACAAGAAGGCGGCGTAGGCGAACCAGCGGAAGGTGGCGGGGGAGAGCCCCCGGCGAAGACGTGTCACGTCCTTAGCCTAGAGAACGGAAGCGGCAACCTAGACTGAGCACCGTGTCTGCAACCGTCCCGACCACGTTTTCGACCTCGGAGAAGATCAAGGGGTACGTCGCGCTCACCAAGCCGCGCATCATTGAACTCCTCCTGGTGACAACGCTGCCCACCATGGTGGTGGCCGACAAGGGAATTCCCAGCATTGGCCTGATTCTGCTGACCTTGGTCGGCGGCACCCTGGCCGCTGGTGGCGCCAACGCCATCAACATGGTCGTTGACCGCGACATTGACGCCATCATGAAGCGCACCCAGGGCCGACCACTAGTGCGCGGGGTGATGACCCCGCGGGCGGCCCTGACTTTCGCCCTGGCCATCGAACTCTTGGCCTTCGTCGTGCTGGCCGTCTTCGTGAACCAGCTCTCGGCCTGGCTCGCCATGGCGGCGACCGCCTTCTACGTCTTCATCTACACCCTCTGGCTCAAGCGCCGTTCGAAGCAGAACATCGTGATTGGTGGCGCGGCCGGTGCGGTGCCAGTGCTCATTGGCTGGTCGGCCGTGCAGAACAACGTCACCTGGACGCCGGTGTTGCTGTTCGCGGTGATCTTCATCTGGACCCCGCCCCACTTCTGGGCGCTGGCCGTGCGCTACCGCGACGACTACGAAGCGGCCAACGTGCCGATGATGCCGGTAGTGGCCTCGCTGCGTCGCACCACCTTGGAAATCCTCGTGTATTCGGTGATTATGTGGGTGGTCACCATCTTGATTGGTCCCATTGCCCACCTGGGCTGGATCTACGCCCTCTCGGCGACGATTCTCGGTGGCCTCTTCACGATGATGGCCTGGCGCCTGTTCGTGCACGCCCGCGTGGACAAGGCCGACGTGGCCGAAGCCATGAAGCTCTTCCACTACTCCATTACCTACCTGACGCTGCTCTTTGTGATGATGGCGGTGGACGTCCTTGTCCGAGGTCACTAGTCAGCGGGGGCGCCCGTCGCCCATGATGTTCGTCTCCCTCGGCATTGGGGCCGTGGTGGCCATCGTGCTCATCAGCGTCGTTTCCTACTTCACCGGTGGCACCGTCACCAACACTCAGGGCCAGTCCGCGCTGATCAATACCAAAATTGCCCCCTTCTCCGCCAAGGACACGGCCGGGGTCTCGATTAAGGCCCCCTGGGCCAGTGGCCACCCGACGGTGCTGGTCTTCTTCGCGAGCTGGTGCACCGCCTGTCATAGTGAACTGCCCGCCATCACCGCCTACCTGAAGCAGCACGCACTGGGCAACATCCAGGTGATCGGCATCGACAGCCTCGACAACACCGCCACCGGTGTGGCCTTCGCCACCAAGAGCGGTGCGACCTTCCCGATCCTCGAAGACGGCGGCTCGATTACCCAGGGTGACTTCTCATTCCAGGGCATGCCCGACACGGTGTTCCTGTCGGGCACCGGCGTGGTGAAGGCCGTGCAGAACGGCGTTATCAGCACGTCGACGTTCGCGAGTGACCTCGCCCTCCTTCGTTAGTCGAAGGTAAAAGTGCGCGCCGCGAGCAGCGGCGCCACCACCGCCCACAACACCAACGCGACCCACTGGGTCAGCGACGGCTGCTGGCCGAGGCCAAGCACGCGGTGCACCGCCTGGGCCATGGCCCCCGAGGGTAACCACTGCACCACGTCGGCCACCACCTGGGGCAACGAGGACAGGGGCACAATGATGCCTGAGAGCATGAGCAGCACGAGGTAGAGACCGTTGCTGGCGGCGAGGTTGACCTCGGCTCGCAGTCGTCCAGCGAGCAGCAGACCAATACCGGCACAGCCCGCTGAACCCAGCACCAGAACTGCGAGCACGGTGAGGCCGCCACCGAGGCCATCGCGGGGGTGCCAGCCCAGAGCGAGGGCCACGCCGGCCAACACCACGACCTGAATGGCTTCGGTGAGCAGGACACTGGCGATCTTGGCGCCAATGAGTCGGCGCTGACCAAGCGGGGTCACAAAGAGGCGGCGCAGGACGCCGTAGGAACGTTCGAAGCCGGTCGAAATGGAGAGCGCCACGAGAGAGGTGGAGAGCACGCACAACGCGAGGATGCCCGGCGCCATGAAGTCCACGCGACGTCCGGCCGGCAGGGTCGTCACCTTGGTGGTGGAGAAGAAGACCAGGAGTGCAATGGGAATGCCCAAGGTGAGCAGCAGCGTCTCACCGCGGCGAATGTTCATGCGCACTTCGGCGCGGGTCTGGGCCCACCAGGCGTTCACGACTGCTCCTGTCGAATGATCTCGAGGTAGCGCTCTTCGAGCGAGGCCCGTGAGCGAAAACCCTGCAGCGTCGCTCCCTGTTCGGCCACGAAGCTGGTCACGATCGCCATGGTCTCAGGTGTATTGGCGATGGCGCACCGCAAGGTGGTGGCGTCAATGGGCGTGACGGCCGCGCCCAGACGAGCGGATAGCGCTACGTGGTCGATGGGCTGCGAGAGGTCGAGAATGAGGACTGGGTCACCGGCGAGCTCTTCCAGTGTTCCCTGCGCCCGGACCAGACCGTCGTGCATGATGACGACGCGGTCGGCCAGTCGTTCGGCCTCGGTGAGTTCATGCGTGGTGATGAGCAGCGCGCAGCCGCGCTCTCGTTCGCTCTGCAGCGTGGCGCGAATGACCTGGCGACCTTCGGGGTCCACCGCCGTCGTGGGCTCGTCCAACACCAGGACTCGCGGTCGACCGAGGAGGGCGAGGGCGAGGAGGGTTCGCTGCTGTTCGCCACCACTGAGTCGTCGCCAGGGCGTGCGGGCGCACCCGTTCAGGTCGAGCAGGTCCAGCAACTCGCGAGGGTCGCGGGGCTGGGGGTAGTAGGTGGCGGTCAGGTCCAGCACCTGCGCGGGGCTCATGGGAAACCAGACGCCGCCGCGCTGGAGCAGGGCGCCGGTACGGGCCACCACGTCGGCGTGGTCGCGCACGGGATCGAGGCCGTGGATGCGGGCGGTGCCGCCATCGGGGCGTCGAAAGCCCAGCAGGGTCTCCACCACCGTGGTTTTACCGGCCCCGTTGGGACCGAGCAGGGTCACGATTTCGCCGTACGCGACGTGCAAGGAGACGTCACGAACCGCGTCGCGGTCGCCGAAGCGAACCCGAAGTGTGGTGGCGTCGATGGCGTAACTCACGTCACGTCAAACCTAGACGCTGCACCCCGCCCGTCGAACGTCCTTCGGTAGGCTCTAGGGCATGATTGACCTCGCTCAGCTCCGCCGTGAACCCGACGTCGTAAAGGGCGCCCTGGCGCGTCGCGGTGTCTCGGTTGACCTGATGGACCAGATCATTGCACTCGACGTCCAGCACCGCGCCCTCCTGCAGGAGGCCGAGCGCCTCCGCGCCGAGGTCAAGGATCTCTCCCGTCAGGTGGGCGAAGCTCGCCGCGCCAAGGACAGCGCGACCGCCGACGCTCTGGCGGAGCAGAGCCGTGAAGTCGGCGAACGCGAACGCCAGGCCACCGAGACCATGGAGACCGTCGGCGCTACGTTGCGCAGCGAACTTCTGATGATCCCAAACCTGCCGTCGGAGGACACCCCCGACGGTGCCGACGAAAACGACAACGTCGAAGTTCGTCGCTGGTGGGTGGGCATGGACAAGGGTGCCCCGTTCCCCGAGTTCGCCGACTACCAGCGCTTGCCCCACTGGGACGTGGCGAAAGAACTGAACATCCTCGACCTGGAGGCCGGCGTGAAGCTGGCGGGCTCGATGTTCCCCCTCTACCGCGGTGACGGCTCGCGTCTGCTGCGCGCGCTGGGTGCCTTCGCCCTCGACCAGCACCGCGACGCCTATGAAGAGATTCGCCCGCCAAGCTTCGCGCTCACGGAGACGATGATGTCGACCGGCCACTTGCCCAAGTCCCAGGACGACATGTACGCGATTGAGCGTGACGACCTCTGGGCGATCCCCACCGCCGAGGTGCCGCTGACCTCAATGCGCCGTGGTGAGATTTTGAACGAAGCCGAGTTGCCGTTGCGCATGACGGCCCAGACGGCCTGCTTCCGCCGCGAAGCCGGCTCAGCGGGTCGTGACACCCGCGGACTGTTGCGCGTGCACGAGTTCGACAAAGTCGAACTCTTCGCCTATTGCACCCCCGAACAGGCTCCGGCCGCGCACGCCGACATCCTGGCCCGCGCCGAACGACTCCTCCAGTTGCTGGAGCTCCCGTACCGTGTGCTGGACCTGTGCGCTGGTGACCTCGGCACCTCCTCGGCCCGCACCGTGGATCTCGAAGTCTTCAGCCCCGGTGTGGACCGCTGGCTCGAGGTCTCGTCAGTTAGTTGGTTCCGTGACTTCCAGGCCCGTCGCGCCAATGTCCGCTACCGCACGGCCGAAGGCACCGCCTTCGTGCACACGGTGAACGGTTCGGCCCTGGCCTGGGCCCGCATCTGGGCCGCGTTGGTGGAGATCAACCGTCAGGCCGACGGATCAGTGAAGGTACCCGCGGTCCTGCAGCCCTACCTTGGTGGGCAGACCCACCTGGTGGCCCCTACTTCGTAAGTTCGAAGCGGTAGCCAACACCACGCACCGTGGTGATGGTGGTGGGGTTCTTGGGGTCGTCCTCGATCAACGTGCGTAGGCGCTTGATGTGAACGTCCAAGGTCTTGGTGTCGCCCACGTAATCGTTGCCCCACACGCGGTCAATCAAGAGGTCGCGGGTGAGGACGCGGCCGGGGGTTTCCATCATGGTCTGCAAGAGGGCGAACTCCTTCTTGCGCAACTTGATTTCCTCGCCGCGGACGTAGCAACGACGAGCGTCGATGTCGAGGTGAATGGCGCCGAGCTCGAGGATGTCGTCACGGCGCTCGTCGTCGCTGGTTACGTTCTCGCGGCGGCGCAACACGGCGCGAATGCGTGCCACCAACTCACGCATGCGGTAGGGCTTGGTGACGTAGTCGTCGGCGCCCATTTCGAGGAGCAGAACCATGTCGACTTCTTCACCCTTGGCGCTCACGATAATGATGGGCACTTCGGAGGTCGCTCGAATGGCTCGGCAGACGTCCAGACCGGACATCTTGGGCAGCATCAAGTCGAGCAGCACAATGTCGAACTTCTTGGCTTCGAACTCCGCCATGCCCGCCTGACCGTCACGGGAAATCGTGACGTCGAATCCCTCGCGGGAGAGTCCGATGTGGAGCGCGTCGATGAAGGACTCTTCGTCCTCAACGACCAGGATGCGGATTCGGTTCTCGACCGGATCGATGGTTGTCATAGATTGTTCACCGGCAGCTCCAGGGTGAAGGTACTGCCTTCACCTTCTCGGGAGTCTACGAGAACGCGGCCGCCGTGGTTCTGGGCCACGTGACGCACGATGCTGAGCCCCAGTCCGGTGCCACCCGTGGCGCGAGCGCGGCCCGGGTCGACGCGGTAGAAACGTTCAAAGATGCGGTCGATGTCCTTGGCGGGGATGCCAATACCCTGGTCGCGAATGGCGATCAGGACGTGAGGGCCGGCCACTTCGGCGTCCGGGGCACCCTCGACGCGCTGAATCGTAATGTCGATCACACCGCCCTCGGGGGAGTAGATCACCGCGTTTTCGAGTAACGCCTGCACGGCCGACACCAGCTGGCGACGGTCACCGGTGACGACGTAGCCAATCTCGGGCTCAACGAAGTTGACGGTCACGTGCTGCTGCTCGGCGGCGGTGTGGATCCGCTCCATCGCGTTGGCGACGACGAGAGCGATGGGCAGCGGTTCACGGATCGGGGAGCCCTCGCCCTCAATACGTGACAGGTCGAGCAGGTCCTCGATAATCCGGTTCACGCGGAAGGCTTCGTCATTGATGCGCTGAGCGAGGCGGTTGGCGACGGTGGGATCTTTCTCGTATTGCAGGGTCTCGGCCAAGAGACCCATGGCGCCCATGGGCGTCTTGAGTTCGTGGCTCACGTTGGCGATGAAGTCGCGACGGACCTCCTCGAGGCGACGACGCTCCGAGATGTCTTCGATAAAGGCGATAACGCCCAGGGGCTTGCGGCCGTCGTCGATGACCAGCGCCTGGATATTGAGCGTGCGACGGGGTGGACCGTAGATGTCGACGGTGCGGGTGGCCACGCCGTTCTTCCAGCCCTCTTCCAACGCGCTGGTGACTTCCTGGGCGGCGATGGCGTCGCCGTATCGACTCACCATGAGTTGCTCGGCCTGGGGGTTGCGGTAGAGGACGGTGCCACTCTCGTCGCAGAGGACGAGACCCAGTGGCAGGACGTCGAGCGCGCGACGCAGGCGAATCACGTCAGCGCCGGCTTCGTTCACCACGGTGGTGGCCTCACCAGCGACCTCTTCGAGTAAGGCGAGGGCGCCTTCGACCTTGCCGCGATCGTCGCGCGGCGTGACGCCGAGTCGAGCCGCGAGTGCCGTCAGGCGCTGGGCGAGGGCGCGCGACGAACGCCAGCGGTGAAGCACCGTGCCGAGGTAGAGGCCGACGAGGAGAACGCCCGCGGTGGCGGCGTAAACGACGAGGGCCGACCAGTGGGCGGCGAAGTTATGGCCGAAGGCGATGTGCACGGATTCATTCTCGCAGATGGACGCGTAATCGCGCATCCCTTATGAGGGCAGATCAACCAATTGTCAAGTGGTTGATGAGCACACCTCACGAGTTCCCTCGTGAGAGGCACGTTGGTCAAGACGTTGCGTGAGCGATGCCTAGCGGCCCGCGTGACGGTAATGATCGCGCCAGATGAGGCGATAAATCTTGATTCGGCGCGGAATCGACCGAACGCCCGGGATGAAGGGCACGAGGACCATGATCACCGAGGCGAGCATCATCAGTGCCCAGACCATGAAATCGCCGCTGGCACTGGTGCTGAAGGGCTTGATTTGATACCAGAAGGTGTAGAGCCAGAGCCATGCTTGGCCGGGGTAGTTCCCCGTTTCGTTCATCATGCCCCACTGGTTGCCGGCGAGGTGCTTGTTCCCCGCCAATGTGCTGAAGTAGTTACCGTTCGCGAGGAACAACAACGGTTCGGTGTAGTTGACCGAGTAGTACCGCTGGTTGTTGGTCAGGAGTGCTTGGTCGAGCGCGCCCGACTGGGCCATCTGCGTGAGTGACGCGATGAGCACCGGCACTGGTCCGGCGTGGTGGGCACGCATTATGAGGTGGCCGCGAGCTACGGTCGTGGGCTCGTGGGCTGCGTAGTCCGCAATCCACGCCGCTTGGACAGTTGGGGTTGCACCGCGCCACGCGCTCAACGCTGCGGTGAGTCTGCGGTCATCGGTCTGGGCGGCGAGAGGAATCAGGACAAAGTCGTTCGCAGTGTTGATAGGGATGTGCACCCCCACCAGATTCTCGAGTGATACTCCCAAGATTGACTGTCCGGTGGCCGGGACGTGGTTATAGGGGGCTCCGTAGGTGGCCGTAGCCGATGTCCCCGCAAGCTCAGTGAAGGCAGTGGTTGCAAAGTCGATTGGGTCGGCATTGCTCCACTGTCGGATGGTGACAGGAGCGTCATCGGGTGAGCCAAAGAGCACGGCCAGGGTGACAACGAGTAGTGAGACCACAATGAGGGCAATGGTGCCCTCCTTCAAGATGTCGTAGGGGCGCTGGCGACCAGTCCACTCCGCAACCTCGACGTCGGGGTTGAATCGCTTCGTGCTCATTTCCCACCTTCTCGTGGTTCGTCGGCAAAGGGAGGTACGACGCCGCGTTTACGGACCAAAATCACGTGGAGGGCGGTCAAGGCAGCGGCGGCCAGGGGCAGCAACGTAATGTGCCACATCAACATCTGCCCGAGGTTCAGCACGTTGAAGAAGGCTCCTGCGCCGGTGGCATTTATACCGTCTTTCGCTTGCGTGGCGATCCATTGGGAGTCGAAGTTAGTTTGACTGAGATAGCCGGTGAAGGCGGTAGCTATGGAGGTTAGAAACGTCACGCCGCCAGTAATCCACGTGAGGGCCCGCCCACCGCGCCATGCAGCCATGAAGTACTTGCCCCACAGGTGCACAACCATGGCGAAAAAGAAGACCTCCACGCTCCAGAGGTGCAGGGAGTTGAGGAAGTGACCAACTCCACTCACGTGCCACCACGTCGGTCCCATGATTGCGAGGGCCACGCCCGTGGCTATCACGAGCGCGAGGGCCGCCAGGGTAAGGACACCGAAGACGTAAATCCACGATGCGACGTAGGCCGGCTGCGTGTCGGGCAGAACTTTCTCCGGAGGGAAGGTGCCGGCGATGCGCTTGCGAACTCGCGTGGTCCATTGCCGATCAATTGCAGTGGTGCTCATTCGACCTCCTCGTCACGGTGTTTCGGGAAGGGGATCACCAGGGCTGCCACAAAGGCTAGAACCATCAATCCAACAACGATGGCGTTCCCGTATGAAATCTGAATAACGCCCCAGTGCAGATAGTGGCCGGGGGTATTGAGATTTACAATCGCGGCGAACCGTACGTGCGTAGCGCCCATACCTCTCCTTTTACCGTCCTAGTTCAGGTATACACCTCAAAGTTGGCTCGCACCAGGAAAAGTGAATAAGTCCCTCGTAGATGTGAGTAATGAGGAGGCTCGCGTTTTTCGTTGGTTGCGCCAGTGGCAGACGCGTGCATGAGAAATGCAGGCGAGTCATGTCCGCGCCGTCTTCGTTCACGACCTTGGTGGCATTTCATGTAACTCGTCCAATACCGAGTCCTGTCCTGTCAACGGCGCAACAGTGGCCGATGGCATGTTGCTCGCAAGTGCGCTGGCAGCGACCGTTGGGAGGCCCCTAGAGAGAAAGTGAGTTCGCATGCTCGTTGCAGGCGTCACCCTAACCCCATCCACCGCCGACCTTCCGGGCAGCAGCGTTCTTCAGTCGCTGGTGAACGG
>Ga0208389_1000849_pt1 | contig 13774 bp, 8 predicted proteins | sample CryBogCBH12Aug09_FD_184625 | JGI IMG/M metagenome (GOLD analysis project Ga0208389, IMG submission 184625) | Freshwater microbial communities from Crystal Bog, Wisconsin, USA - CBH12Aug09 (SPAdes) (version 2) | ecosystem: Environmental > Aquatic > Freshwater > Lake | place: Crystal Bog... | reverse complement strand
ATAATAATAATAATAATAATAATAATAATAATAATAATAATAATAATAATAATAATAATAATAATAATAATAATAATAATAATAATAATAATAATAATCATGATGATGATTGAGGAAATTCATGCAACTGATACAAGGAACACATAATTTATGCACATTATATCACTAGCGCGCAAGAATAGAATTAACAGTTAAAAGTCCATTCAACAGTTAATCGGCTAGTTCTCCCATAAACAAGAATGAACAATGAATGTTCATAGATTGCAGAATGGTTGAAAAGAACCAGCATTTATAATTTTAAGTCGCTGCACTAAAAAATTCCAATTCATGTCCCCAGCAAGTTTGGCTGTTCCATTGGCAAGAAGGCTGCCCTTTTCCCGCCTTTATGGCATCCTCCACTCGTCGCGCTCCCATGCAGACACGAGCTCGTGCATCCAGCCAATTACGCAGCAGCAATGCTAACACAGGCAAGCCCGATGTGATTGCCAGCATCTTTGTGCGAACGGCAAAGAAGCGTCAATCGACAGCCGACATTATTCCGTTCGCATCAATCATGAATATGCAACGATATTAATCAAGCAATGTATTTTACTGTAATAACTTATATATGCCTGCAGCCAGTAACTGCATGATTGAATATATACATATGAACAATGCGTGCAACGTAAACTTTTACGGTACATAACGTTATTGATCATCATTCACCGGTTAATACGGATTCTCGAAATGAATTATTATAATAAACTGAAGTATAACATTGGGTTTTATTATAGTGGCGTCATTGACTCGAAAACCTCTCCGAGAACACGCAAGCTGTTTCTGAAGCAGCACAAGTCCCGTGCTCAGCATCAGCAACGACCCATGAAACACGCGTTTGTAAGGTTATGAGAATGATAACCCGTTAATATATATGCTAAAAATCACTAACCGGGTTATAATTATAAGGATTAAAATTAAATAGCTATAATAATGACTAATCATGACCTCACTATGCAGCGAAATTGATTCCACACCGTCAATGCAGCCGCAAGCAACAGGTGTCAAGTCAGTTGTTGACGACACGCCGGTGAAAAATGAGAAGTCATTCATCAACTCCGGAACAGCACAGCATTCGGCAATGTCAGGTCTCACTGAAGAACAGTTCGCAGACCTCGAAACAGCCAACTCATGGGAGCAGGTGATGGCACATATTGATTACATATGTTCAATTCATTACGAGTATAACACTGATAACTTACTAACCGCGTGCACGATTATAATGAATCATACAAAAATAACCGGTTATACCATTAATAATACACCACAAAATATTTACCCTTTACTATTACAGTGGGCTACTACAGCGCAGGAATTCTACAAGCTCATGGATGGAGATGACGGCGCCAATATCCGATGGGAAGATGTGTGTCATCAATTATGAGCATAACCATTATTAACTTTTAATTACTCGTCTGTTATTACTACCATGATTCATGAATGTGGCGATTACATGATATTTTGAATTGATATTCGCGAGTATACAACCATAAAATTTAATGAACTTACATATAGTACGTATGCGATGATGACGAAGAAGAGGAGTTTACTTCAATCTCGTCAGAGTCAGAAGCAAATACGTCGTACCTAAGCGACATTGAGGTTTATAATTTATATATAATGATTAACAATATAATGAATAATATATGTATATAATACCGGTTATATATTTGTGATCGATTGAATAATGATCACTTGAGTATATGTATTTAACCGCTGATTGTCACGTATAGGCCATGGCGGCATTGATGGAAGACACGCCGACGTTCACGTAATAATGCAACGTAGCAGTAAAAAATAAATTCTTGCGCATAAACATTCCTCCTCATTTCTGAATTGAAAAGCACACAATTTCATACTTCTACATGAAGAAGAAACCAAATGATGCATGCACGCATCATATATGTTCGCATGTTGCATAAGGTTTTGTCATGTTAAGGGTTATTTGCAAAAAGAAAAATAAAAGAGAGAGGAAAAAATAATTTAAGAGAAAAATTTAAAGAAAAATGAAATTAGTAGAAAGGAGAAAAATTATGATAACATTAAAAATGACTCGAGACATGCATACGCACGGCAAGATCGTAATGGTTGCGTCCATGGTATACGAGCTCGATCAAATTGGCCGACTGCACATCGTCGCGTACGGGATATTCAGGATTGACGAACTGACCATTACCCATTGACATGAAAATGACAGGTTGTAGTTGTGTAATTGTGGCCAGTGCTTTTAATTCGACCTCACCACCATAATGACCCTTTTTCGACATCCAATCAAGGTATTGCTCAAAATCGGCATCGGTTTCGACTGGACGACCTTCTTGTCCAGCAGCAATATCCAAAGTCATATGCGGCACGTACAAGTTGCGATTGTCACGAATATGATTAACCGCTGCTTGCCGAAGCACATCATGATCCTCCGAACCCATAGGGCACCAAGATGGACACATGATTGCAAAGCATCTAAATAGACAAGCGCCACACCCTCGAACAGGAACACGTAGACGTCCAATTGAGTACATATACGCATCGAGTTGGATTAGATCCATTGCACTGTGATCACTTGAGATGATTGAACAGGAGATGGCGTAGTCAGATATATGATCCACTTCGGCTGATTGTGATGGCAGACACGCTCTTCGAATAAAATCCGGTGTTTGATGATCTGCCAATGAATATGATACCCAGCCTGCATTCGTCAGGTGCATATCATTTCGAGCTTTGTCAATCGTACTATTGAGCAGCCGTGTTACATTATTGCGTGGCATTTGATGAACACCTCTTGTTAATAATCGCGTGCGCATTGTAGCAGGCCCCTTCGAAGTCTGGCTCACGGAAGCAGCGGTAGTGGGTCGAGTGCGAATAGCTTGATGTGGCAGGTATGATGATGATGATGATGTTGTCGTTGTCGATGTTGTTGTTGATGTTGTTGTTGTTGGTGTTGTTGGTGTTGTTGTTGTTGTTGATGTCGGTGGTGGTGGTGGTGGTAATGGTTCTGTAGACAGTGCACTTGCCGCTGGTGATGATGTTATTGTCGCTGGCGAAGCCATATCATTCGTACCTTTTGGCAAACTCGAGTCAACAATAGACATAGTGCTTGTCTGGTTAGAATGACGCAATTTTGAATTTTTTCGCGTGGCCTCTTTATTGTTTTTCGTCTGCTTGGTTGAACGTTTCGATGAGGAATTCACTGTCAATATCTTTGGAGATGGTGCTGCCCGATCCGTTCGACGAAGTGATGGGTTTGACGCAAAGAACCAAGAAACGATCTTGGGACTGAAGGTGAGATTGTTGAGCTTCCGCTTTAAATCTTCTGTGAGATTAATCACCCGTAAATGATTGCCTTTTCGCACTCTGGATATTCCCACGAATATCTTTTGCACATTCATGGCGTTGAACCCAGCACCACCATTGAAATCGAGAATGACACGGTCAATTGTGCGACCCTGAATGCGGTGGTACGTTGTAGCAAATGATAGGTCCACACTATGGTCCACAAATTTCAGATTAGTAGGTCCCATCGTTGATCGTACAGTATTTGCTGATGTTGTTGATTTCAAATTTTTCTTGGAGTTGTCAGATGTCCTCATCTGTTTACTAGATAGAAACGGAATCACAAGACGTCCAGGAACCAACGATTGTTGTAATACCCACTGTGCAGTGCTTGGCTTCACGTCAAACTCGACATTGATACTCAATGGTGGTTTGCCCAATTGAAACTCAGTCCCTGCCACCGTATTGGAAATCTCGCGCCATATTTCATCAGTTTCAAACTTGGAACCAGAGAGTGTGATTGAATGAAGATTTCCAAGTGTACCATTCGTAATATTTGCTGATACAGCGATGTTGTCGAGAATAGTGACAGGTGCTCCCTGAGCAAAATAGAATATTCCATGTGGAGCGAACTTTTCAACGATATCTCGCACACTCAGCGAAATGCCAGCCGATTGCATAATGCGCGAGATATTATTTATTTTGGTCTCCGTTATACGTGTCATTTGTGCGACCCAGCTAATCACGGGCAAACCATGATTGCGTGCATATTCGAACAGCATGAACTTGTTGTATGCATTACGTGCCTCGTTGCCGTTGACTGCAATCGTGGCCGATAACCATTGAGGATCATCAATAATGTCCTGTGTCGTAAGTGGCTTGAGAATCGACATTGCATTTGAGGCTGCGACTGGTGTATTGCTCAAATGTGGAGATCGAAACCACACTAAAAGTTGCCTGTGATCAGTTTCTGAAGGATCACTCACCCGCATTTGCTCTGTAAGATACACAGTCTTAAACTGTTTGAACAACATCTGACCTGACTCCGGAGGCGGACAATTGCTGAAGTCAATGAGTGACTCTCCTCCCACCGCATCCAGTTGAAAGAAGTCACCCACAACAATAATAGCAACTTGGCCAAATTTTGCAGACGAAGTACACCCTCTCCATTCGTTGACGATTGTATGAATCATATAGAATAAATCCGCTGGACACATCGATATCTCATCAATGAAAATTAGCTCAACCGGAACAAATGCGAGCCGACATCTGGAGCTTCGATCAAGATCATATTTCCACAAAGGTTGTTGTGCCACTGTTTGGTTGCGTTTTGGCCCAAATAAATCAATCACCCTTATGCCCCACGCGGAGTGAATCGTCTGTCCAATGTCAAACAATCGTGCTGCATTAGCTGATAAAGAGGTGGCACACACACGGTCTGCGCCGACTCGTTCAATAATCTTGCCCATTAGGTGAGATTTTCCAACACCTCCGCCCCCTTGCACACTGAGCAAAAAGTCATCTGGTCTGGCATATTCCATCGGTGATATACGATGCCGTCGCATTGCAAGAATGTGGTCACATGTCATGGTAAATATCTCCGATTGTACCATGTTGAGTTTCCATGTGGGATCAGGCTTAGTATCAAGTAAATCAATTTCTTCAAGAGCAGCGAGGACGTGACGTGAGGCAACAATACCTTGTTGATCCGACGGGTGAGAGATGTATCGATCATCAGGAAAACTATTAACGGCATCACTGTCGTCCTCACCAACAGAATTACCGGGATCGCCACGCTTGAGGTTGTTGTATATTCTTCCAACATCAGCCGATTTCGAATTGTAATCCAGTCGACTATCATAAATGCTGGGACAACTCTGGCCTGACCGCAAAGGTTGCAAAGTGGGGATTGTAGAACTGATGATACTATTGTTATTCTCGTTAGATGAATTTGATGACGTTCGTGCTTGTTGAAGATGATATTGCGCATGGACAGACGATAACATTGCAACGCGTTGTCTGAGTTTCTCCTCCTTTGGCGTGCAATCCTTTTGAGTATTCGAAGTAAACAATTGTTGAAATGCAGCAATGTCACTTTGAATACTGTTAACCACGTCATCATCGTGCATGTTGCATTCTGCATTCGCATCAGACTCCTCGCCAGACGTGTTACGATGCTCGCCGTGAGTGCGATATGTGAACTGATGTCTCCAAGACCTTATAACATTCATGACGCGAGAGCTGATTGAATCAGTATATCGAAGTTGAATCCAACGTAGACGGCATTTCGCAAGTGAGCCAACGCTTGTACGCAAATCGGAAACAAGTTGCAGAAGGCCGTCATATGTTAATGAGTAAGCTGGCAGTCCGGTTTCCAAATTGGACTCCGTATGCAATGATATCACATAAGCAGCAAATCTGTTTTTCTCCAATAATGAAGCTGATTTCGATGGCGCACGCATGTAGGCACCGGCGGTAATTGGTATTCGATGTAATGATCTCAGCTGCTGTACATGGGAATTGTAAAGTGGATGTTGAACATCGAAACGAAACACGGCATTGGCCTTTCGACCTACGACGACTGGACTTTTGGTAGTTGAAGCAGTGACAGTTTCATTATCGTCGTAGTTGTTGTCGTCATCGTCTTCCGTTGTCATTGCACCATCAACATCAGCAAAATCATCTACTTTGGATTTCGATGATGAGTTGAAGTGCTCATTCTCTGCCGATGTCATCTGTCGGACAGTAATCACAGCCGCATATTCGTACGGAGAATATATCTGGAGATCAGCACCTCGATGCAAATAGTTTTGAGTAAATACTGCATTCGATACGAACTTTTTCGATCCTGCATCGAACACAATAGAACTTCCTTCCTTGACATTGTTCAAATCGTCGTCAGCTTGTGGGATGTCATCCTCAAATAATGCCACGTCAATATCGTCAATAAGATCGTAGAAATTTGCGTTTGCAATGTCGTCATCATCGGTAGTTGTTGCAAAAGGATCAGAAGAAGTAGTGATATCAGTAGTGCTAGTAGTATCAGTAATATTAGTAGCAGTTGGAGTAGTAGTAATAGTAGTAGTAGCAGTCATAGTAGTAGCAACAGCAGAATGTGCAACATCGGTTATATTATGATTTACATGAGGATCATTTACAACAGCATCAGCAGCAGCAGCAGCAATAGTCTCTTGATCATCAACATTCACCGATCCCTCGTTTGCATCAACAGTTGAAGATGTTGCGATTTTGCGATTGTAGTGAGCAGAAAGTTCTCGAATTTGCATGAAGACGAATTCGTGGGAAAAAACGTTACTGGGAAATTTTCGCAGTCCAAGTGCCGCCATCTGTGCACTGTACTCTGACTTATTTCCCAGGTTCAGTAGCTTCTGTTCAAATAGTTTCTGATCCCGGCCAGAGGTATCATCAGTCGCATCATCCGCCATGCTCCCATATTTCAGCGCATTCGTAATTGCTTGCCGTGCAAGAGGAAGAATATTAGTACTCGTGTTCATTCCCTTGCTCAGATACTTTACGAGGTAGAACATGGCTGTTGTAGCTTGCGAAATTGAACCAAGGAACTCAACTGATGTGTTGCATTTCAATGCAGCTGATAATACCTCATTGTATGGAACAATACGAGCTTGTAATCTAGGTACTGCGTCGTCGTCTGGATACTTTGATTCGATATTGACGTAATACTCAGGATGTGAAGGATCAGTACTTTTGTGAAGATCAGGAAGATCACGAATAGATGAATGGGGCGGACGATACAACTCCAATACTACGATGTCATTAGCGGATGCTCGATACTTTTGGAGCAATTCCTCATCGGACATATTAATATCGGCATGAGTTACGTCATACGGCTCGTCGGCTCTGTTGTCCATTATCGCAATCGCTTGAAGCTCACCCTTCTCATTTCGCTTAGCCACCAGTCGTAATAGCACCGTTTCGTAAGCTTGTTGCCTCCGATTGAAACCCATGCGACAAATCCCATTCGCATGCTTGAAACATGTTGTCGTATGGTGATGAACATTGCTCTCTGCTGCAACTCGAGCTGCAAGCCATCTAATACCCGTCAAGTCGTTGAGTTCATCATCTGGAATAGTATAGCGATGATCGCGCACTACCGACGTTGGTTCTGCAGATGGGATAACGTTTGTGACAGGAACACCGTTGTTCACACTGCGGTTGAGTGCTTGATCTGCGGTTGTGATTGCAGCCGAACTCAGCTCATACTCGTCGATATGCGCCTTCACAATTGAGTCAACATGATCACGCATACACTCCCACGTTTCCTCGTGCCTCATGGCCTGCTGTACGAGCATCGCGCTGGCTGGCGTGATGAGCAATACATGAAGATGAAGTGTGCCACGACCCTGCAGCTCTACGGGCCCGCCATTTGCAATCATCTTGCCGAAGATTCCAATTTTGCGAGCACCCATTGGCGGATGAGACGAACGTGTACCATGCACCATTGGCAAACCAAGGAGATGATCGTAAAATGATTTAATAGCCAGTTCAAAAGAAGTAGCCGCAAGATATGGGTTGGCAGTCAGTAGTCGATGTCGAGTTTTCAAGGTTGGAAGTGAGAACTTCACAGTCTCGATTTCTTCATACGTGAGCGAACTTGTGTCACCCATGCGCAGCACCATTTTCATGTCGGAGTCTGATATGGAGATCGTAATGAACCAATTGGCCGGTCCAGCATATTGTTGCAGCGCAATCATGCGAGGAACAAAGCTGAAAAGAAGAGAATCAATGAGTAATTGATTGGCAATCATTTGGAGATGTGGAGATGATTAGATCTGATACATGTAACAGTTTTCAACATACATGAAACGGTAATTTTAAATTTTAGAAATCACGCATTTATACGGCATAAATTTTCCACCAAAAATTTCGTATGTGCATGCATAAGAGTTTGTGATGGTTCACGAGTGCCCGGTTTGAATACAGTAACACATACCTCTGTCTCTCTTCTTGTGAGAATGGAACGCGAGACCCGAGAATGCGAACATAGGCCGTGATCTCCCGCGTGAGTTTGGTTGCGTCGTCAGACAATGGTGATTTAATTGCATCACTGAGCCGTTTGTCGAAACCAGGTTGATTAATGAGCTCGAATAAATTGTCAGATGTTGGATCACTCTTATCCACTCGAAAGGAGACTTCTCGTAGTGCAGCATGTCGTTGTATCTGATTGAAGAAATGGAACAGTAGCTCTTGGCGAGCTGTGAATACATGGTTGTATTGCATAAACATGTGCGTATAGTCTGACGTTTTGAGAGAGCGTGACACTGGAATACCTTGGCCCAATAGGAACACATCAGGCTGAGACCCCATAATACTGAATGCGTTTTCTGTGAATTCACAAAGAGGTGTTGATCCCACATGTGCATACACGCGTGTTGGTTCAGCATCATCACTCTTTTGTTTGGCATTAGTCATACTGGTTTGAATGCCTCGTAAAATGCGATCGTTGCTTGCTGCCACCTGTCCAATACTTGGACCAACATATACATGCTCAAAGTTTCCCCGATCAGTCGGTACTGTATCACGCTGATGCTCTTTTGAAGTAAGAGAAGTAGCGTTCTCGCGACCACGAGAAGTGGCATCAGTATCAGCAGCAGCAGCATTTGAAGAAGAGTCAGACGCGTTAATGTCGTCATCGATGATGGCACCGGTGTCGCTACGCTGAACCCCTGTATCGATTGACGAAGCAACTGTAGCAGTATGCAGCGTAATGTCGGAAGGCGGTGGTAACGGTTCGTTAGCAGTTGGATCCGCAATGGATGATGTTGTTATTCGTTCGAGTCGAACTGCATCCGGGTCGTCAACGAGCATCACGGAATCAATAAGATGCTGCGTGATCGATTCGAGTTGCTTACGCGTGACAATGTCATCCAAAATAGGGATGGTACTATATGCCGGGTCCAGTACACGTTTGATTTTCAGAAACTCGATGATATTGTCGACGTTAATACGAAATTCTGGGTATCGTTGCAAAAACTTGTTGCGGTCGGCAGCCAATTGTTGCCATTCAGTACGGCCTCCAATGAAAGTAAGTTTGATGAAGTCACACACATCAGTCCGTGGAAGCGTCGATGCAATACTATTGGCGCTGTCATGTGCAAATGAGATGGAATGGCCAGCAGAGTGAACTGTACCTCCCGGTGTGTTGATCTTGAGGACGGTACGAGTGAGTAATACAAGCGAGCACGCCTTCTGTTCGGCCAAGCTGAGTGAAGGAAGGAGATGACGATTTGATCCATAATCGAAGCCGTTACCGACGTTGTACATGGGGCGAGTTGGAGACTTGGCAGTGAGGCTCAAAAAACAATTGCGACATAGGCCAACAATTTTCCCACCATCATCACAATCAACAAGAAGATCACTGTGTAGATGATAATACGTGTTGGAGCCACTGCCATTGTCGTGATGAAAAACTGTTTGAAAATGCTTGTACTTGCCGAAGCTAAGATGACGGCTCAACTCCGCCTCGGTGAGCTGCATGCACTCCGGTAAATCATATAATCGCAAAGAGCATAGTTGATTAACGTGCTGATAGCTCATTTCACCACACGACGCACACTTGTCAATCACTTGTTTGTTGAGATCCGCATCCTCCGCGAAGTCCTTGTAACACTGAATCTTTGTCTCATCAGTAACCGGTCGTAGATCATCGGGTGGGTCGCCATTCGCATCAAAGCATGTCCGATCATATCCGCTTCCATCACAGAATCGTGCAAGTGCTGCGATTGGGTGCCTCTCGAACTTGTCCAGGAACTCAATAGACGGTTGAACGTTGCCCTCTATGAAGTTGCGCGCATCAGAAGAGAGATCGGGATCGACTGGAACAGGGGCCGATGCGCGAAGCTGACGTCGATGTGCGTACTCGTCTGCATTTTAGAATTTTTTCAGTGAATGCTCATTAACGGTGCAAACGTTATACTTGTAATCATTAGATATGTAAAGCTTAGATCATCATAGCTGTTGACAGATTTGATTGTCTTTCGTATACATTCAAATGAACAACCAACGGGACATTGTTCATTACATATTGCCATGATGTATAATTAATACTACAAGTGAAGTTTATAAGGATGACGTACGTTATATTGTGGTGATGCACGCACATATTTTCGGCAGAGAACGATATATTTCACCGATGTTAAGATCATACATGCACGCGAACCATGTCGACTGTTCGGACTCTCATCTCGGACGCGTTGATGCTGCTCGCGATTTTTTTCGCGTCTTATTTGTTGGATCTCTGGTGAGTCGGCCAGTCTTTGTGATTGACGTCGTATATTTTCACCTATGATAATGAAGCGATACAGCCTCAGAGTAATGAAAATTAAAATAATGGTAAAATATATAACCTTCTCTGTTGTCATTGGTTGCTCTAGTAGAGGCCTTGCGTGCTCTGTCCTTGTTTCTGATGCGTAAATCGATTAGACGCTGCACCTCCTTGACAGATCTTTCGTCATCGGCATTTTCCTGTGAGTCACGAAGCCTTGCAGGCAGCTTCCTTTCACGTGTGGGTCGCTGAATGATGTAGATGCATTAGTGATGGAATAGATAAAGGCACGCGAGTGCACAGGAGCGATTAAACCTTAGCTGTCTCAGAAGAACTTGGTGCCTCAATGATCGGCGCTTTCTCATGCGCAATAATGCCGTCACCACTTTCGTCGTCTCGTCGCTCATGAAGTCGCTCTAATGAGACAGCGGTTTGATGTGCAAAGCCTTGAGGGCCACTGCTCTCCTGTTTGTAATAAGATTGAGTCGATTTAATAATGCATGGAACTGATTAATTAATAATATTATAGTTTAATTACGGGGAATTATGAGGATATTATGAATGTTTCATGTTTCATTGTATGAGTTAGATCTCGGCTTATGTGGAACCCCTCTTCACTCATGCTTCTCATTCACGTGCGATTAAATGGTGATCTTAACAGGTATCCATCGACAGATGACGGGATATCACAAATGCGCGGGAAATGAATGAGCCGTGTGCAACAGGTCACCGATATATATGTGAAGGTTTGAAACAATGTGAATAATCATGCGGTAATAGCTTGATTGATCCACATCCTCAATAGGTCTGCTGACATTGGCTGCTTACAAACACCAAGGTCAAGCCCAGCTTGGGGGGTAATCTTCGGCATGCTCAGGTGTGGCGGCTTTAAAATGAATCAGTTGTGTGAATCGTTCATTTTGCATGCAAAATCGCAACCGCGCGCAATCAGACAATATGAAGGTTATTTCTCAATGAAGAAGTCATAAGCTCAATGTTAATTCCAAGGAATGAAGCACAGTTTGAATTGAGTATCTACTACATTCACATAAACATTACGTCGTATGGGATGCGGTTGAAATAGTTGATGAAGCTGACTGGCTGGAAGCTTGGCGAGCTGACTGAAGTTGCGAGAAGTAGGCTGTCCATTCTTGCTGAGCGACGCGCGCGGCGATTATGGAGCTTGGTGATGAGCTTCGCGGCGTAGTGAGTGAAGGAGATGAACGACGTTGTTGCTTCGCAATGGCCCGGCTTGAAGACAATCTCGGCGAAACGTTGCGTGGACGTTCACGTTCAGCGTGCCATCGTGATGCCGCTGAGGTCCATCCATGATACAGATGGCTCGAGGTTGGCCGCTGAGGTTGAATGCGCTCCCAATGTCTGCATGTGTTAGAGGATGATGTATATTTGTATCATGATATACCAGGCAGCCAACTTACCGTCGGCTTGGAAGATCTGGATCGGCTGCTTTTGGCGGTGCCGTGCGACGACGAGATTTCATTGGCGATCTCGAAATTTCCGTCCGTGGGCGTTCCTCCATAGGTGATGGATGATGTGTTGTGACTGGATTGATCGGTGTGTGTGGTGATCCGTGATAGGGTCTGGGGGAATACTCTTCTACGTGCATGTGCAAAAGGCGATGAAATGGCACGAATGTGACGAATGCATGGTTATCCTTCATAAACCTTCTTCAACTGGCGACGCGTCGGCCTTGGGAGGAAGTGGCTCCATCAACGACCATATCTGTTCCAGCATTTGCCCGGTGGATCGGGACTTGTCAGATCCTGTAAATCGAACTTGATTGATTAGCGAAATGTGGATCGTGACCGTTGAAAAAAAAAACTTCATGCAGAAGCAGATCATGTCAACCTGTGCTGGACGTGGGGGATTGCTTGTTGGCGGACGATGACACATCCTGCGATTTGAAATTGCACGCTGACATGATGTAGGTGCACAACTGGTAAGCACGGTTACAGCTAGAGATGGATTGGCGCTAAAATAATGAAACCTGTTGAAAGCAGAAAATAGAAAATATAACGTCGACGGCGAAAAAATATGTTCATCATGTCGCAAACCGCGCCAAAATGTCTGCATGCTTCTTCGCCCCGTATGGTTCCGTTTGCACTTAAAACTTAGCGAAAGCGACAGATATCCACCATGTTCATGATATATATTGAAAATGAATTTTACTCATGCCTGCATCTACGACCTTTGAATTATTCATTTAGAATAATTATGAAATTATTGATATCGTTTCAAGTTTTTATTTGAAAGATGAATGAATACAACACAGAAAGAGAAGTGTCTACTGCTCGTCTTGCTGCTCCTTCTTTTGCTGGGATTCCACACAATGGATGTGCAGATCCAGGTGGTAGTTGATCTACCAACGAATCAATCAATTAATAATGCGGTTATAATTAAACAGTTAATTAATTAAATTAATTTAACGTTAAAATAATTATGAATGATTCATAATTCAATGATATTCTTAACCGGTTATAAATCATATAATAGTAAGGTTAATCGATTATTGCAAACATGGTCAAGGAAATCCTTGACTGCGAGCAGTCGCAGCAGCTTTTCCTGCGTGGGCAGATGAACATCCGCCGCCGCAATGCAAAGCATATTGGCGAGGTCCAGGACATGGTCCGTTTGGGCTGGTCCCCCCTCAAGAAGGGATACAATGCCAGATGTGCAACTGTTAATAATAATCATGGTCTTTCATGGTACGTGATATTATTATCGAACGCTATTCGATCATAACCGGTTACAGTAAAACAAAATATCATAATGACTCATATCGAAACAAAACAAAAAAAAAACCCCTCATGCATCCAACAGCGAACACGCATGTCATCATACACTGCATGACTCATTTAATACTCAACAATGAGCTTCAAACATGTCTTGTTCGACGTCCATGATGGAGAAGGAATGAAAATGAATTTTTGCCGCCCTCAATCAGCGGATTTGCATGACGTCATTTTTAGGGGTGACGCAACGTTTTGTGTTGCAGTGCATGCACCACTGCATGCATGCAAAACATTCGCTTATGATGAGGCGGTGACGAATCAGACACGGAAAATGACGGTGCTGATAGTGTTGGTGGTTGTGATGATGGTGGTCGCGATGATGATGGCGGGGATCGTCGTCGTGATGGTAATT
>Ga0208389_1000839_pt1 | contig 13898 bp, 5 predicted proteins | sample CryBogCBH12Aug09_FD_184625 | JGI IMG/M metagenome (GOLD analysis project Ga0208389, IMG submission 184625) | Freshwater microbial communities from Crystal Bog, Wisconsin, USA - CBH12Aug09 (SPAdes) (version 2) | ecosystem: Environmental > Aquatic > Freshwater > Lake | place: Crystal Bog... | reverse complement strand
CGGGAACGAAGTTTTTGTCGGCCCCGGCAATCGTGAACCAGGTCAGTGGATTTCCATCCTTGCTCCGCAACCCGCCCTCGGCATGGTCAAATCTTAGCACGGCTTTGCCCCTGACCACTTTCATATCGCGAAAGGCCGGGCTGAAGCAGGTCAGGCTTTTTTGTCCGTAGGTTTGATTCAGCGCGAGCAGGGCCAGACGGTGACCCACGCTTTGTTTGTCGCGCGGGTGGATGTCATTCAAGTCGTCCACCAGATCCGTGGTCACGACCATGCCGGTGTTTTTAATTCGCTGCGCGGCGCGCGATTGTTGCAGCCAAAAATCCGGCAGGCGGTCGGCAGTGGCAACGTAATTGGTTTTGATATACCGATACGGCGCCACCTGGACGAAATAGAACGGGAAATCGCCCTCCTGCCAGACCTGGCGCCAGCCGCCGATGAGCGCCACCATTTTATCGGTGTAGTTGGTGTTGCTGCGGTTGCTTTCGCCCTGATACCAAAGTGCACCGCGGATGGCAAAGGGCGCGAGCGGCGCAATCATCGCATTGTAAATGACGGACGGCGCGTTGCTGTTGATGGGCGTGTTTGTGTTAAGGGTTTGAGTGATAAATTTCGCCATGGCAGGCACGGCCTTAAAACCTGCCTGCGGGGTGAACGGTTCGATGGGGCGACCGCCCCACGCTGATTCTACGAGCCCGATGGGGACGTTCAAGTTGGTATGGATTTCGCGGCCGAAGAAATATTCGGCGGCGGAAAACCTGATGCCGGCGAGCGCATTGGAATTGCATTCCCGCCAGCCGCTGTTCGCAGCCAGGTCCGGCAACGGCTCGGCGGCCAGTTTCTTTTCCACCTTGAAGATGCGGATGTTTGGAAAATCCGCCGCCGCCAGTTCCGCCTCGGCGTTGAGGCAGGGTTTTTGCCCGCGTTGCTCGCCGATGGGCTTTTCCATGTTCGACTGGCCGGAGCCCAGCCAGACTTCGCCCACCAGCACATTCGTGAAGGTTTTGGTTTCACCCGCTTCGATCGCCAGCGTTTGCGGCGAAAACGAGGCGTTCAATTTCGTCAGATCCACCTGCCACCGGCCCTCGGCGTTGGCCTGAGTCGCGTGAGATTGGCCGGAGAATTTCACCGTCACTTTCGCGCCCGGCGCGGCCCAGCCCCAAACCGGCACGGGTATTTGCTGCTGAAGCACCATGTTGTCGCCAAAGATGGCCGGCAGTTTCAAATCGGCGCGGGCGGAAAAAGTGGCGGCGACGGCAACCGCCAGGGCTGTGGTAAAAGTGGAGGTTTTCATTCGTGTGCTATTGGACTAACGGCAGGTTATCAAAAGCCAACGACACGTGCCCACCCCCATGTTTTACGGGGTAGGCAAATTTCAAAAATGCGCGATGATATTAACCATTGAACCCGAATCTATGGCTGTGCCTGAAATTTGTCGTGGAGCCGGGGCAGTAAAAAATGAACCGAACACAAATATGCAAACAGCCGATTCGATGCCCGCGTCAACTAATGAACCGCTCCAGCCACTGAAACCCCGTCCTCAAACTATGGCCAGCCCAAACCACAACCAAATACCGCACATGAAAATAAACATTCGCACACAAGCCCTGCTTTTGGGGGCAACCCTCCTCGGAACGATCCTGTTCACCGGCACGCCGGCGGCAGCGGTCAACATCACCAACACCGTCGATGAGGCATCACTTACCTCTTCGAATTGGAATTCGGCGGTTTGGGGAACGCCCGCGGCCGTGCCGTTGGCCACCACCAATTATTTCATTAATGTTGGTTCAATCCGCACTGTGGCAACCAACGCAGCCCAGAGTTTCAATGGCGCTACGCTGACGTTACTCACCGGTAAAATCCTGTCCTTGAAGCACGGGCCTGGAGTGGCAACCGTAAACCTCCTGACGGGCGGCGGTGGTGCCAGCTCGATCACCTACGCTGGGGGGTCTAGTGGCGCCACTGTGCCGCTGGGAGGAACCCTGACGGTGAATAACAGTGTGACCATAGGCCAGAATCAGTCAGGGGCAAATACGCGCGACATCTGGCTGCTCTCCACGCTTAGCGGCGCCTCAGCCGTGACCGTGGACCAGCGCGGTTCCTCGTTGGTGCTTTTCGGCACCAACACGGCTTTCTCTGGCGCTTGGAAAATACTCACGGGCAACCTTCAAATCGGTAATGGCGCCTCCAACGCGCTAGGGACGAACTCGGTGACTTTTACCACGGTTTCAACTCCCGTTTCACTAATTTTTAACTCCACCAATAATTTTACGGTGTCTAATACAATCAGCGGTCCAGGCTCGGTGATTAAACAAAACACCGGCACGGTGACCCTGGCCGGTGCTAATACCTTCGTCGGCACGGTTCAAGTCAGCGGCGGCGTGCTCCAGATCGGCGCCGAATCGTCCCTGGCAACGGCCACCAACATCACCCTGTCCGGCGGCACGCTGGATGCCGGACCGATTGGCGGGCTGAGTCTTGCAGCGAATGAAACCATCAACGGGTGCAACGGCACGGTGATTTCCAACCTCACGGCGGCCACCGGCAACATCCTGAATTTCAATCTGAGCACCCCTACAAATGACGTCTTGAACGTAACCGGTTCGCTCACGCTCAGCGGCGCGCCCACCCTGAATCTGACCCTGGCCAGCTATAAGCCGACCGGCACCTATCGCCTGATCAATTACACCGGCAGCATTCTGGGCGGCGGTGCTTTCACTCTGGTTCCGCCGGGCGGCGGGGCGACTTATACACTGGACACGGCCACGCCGGGACAAGTCAATCTTGCTGTCACGAACCCGGCCTATAACCTCACCTGGGTGGGCGACGGCTCGGTGAACAGTTGGGATAGCAGCTCGCCGAATTGGACTGGCGCAGTAACTGTTTATGGGGATGGCGACAGCGTGACTTTCAATGATTCCGGTTCCAACGTGCCCAACATTGCGGTCGTGTCGGCGGTTAATCCTGCGGCGATGACGGTCAACAATACGAGCAAACAATATGTTTTTGATGGCGCGGGGATCTCCTGCTTGGGCAGCCTCACCAAACTGGGCAGCAATGAGCTGGATTTGACTAGCACCAACAATTACTTCACCGGGCCGGTCACCATTTCAGCCGGCATTTTGTCCATCGGAAACGGCGGCAATACCGGTTCTCTGGGCTCCCCCAGTGTCATCACGAACAATGGTGTTTTTCAGGTCAACATGACCACCAATACCGTGGTCTTGAATTGTTCCATCACCGGTTCTGGATCGGTGGTGGTCACCAATAATGTTGGCTCTGGCACTCCCATTCTTCAACTGTCCGGGACCAATTCCTACACCGGGCCGACCACCATCGGCAACAGCACTGCGATCAACCTCTTGGGTAGTTCCGGTTTGGGTGCCTCCAGCATCATGGTCCTACCCAATGGCCGGCTCGGGGTCAGCGGTTTTGTGGGTGTGATGACCGTGACTAATCCGATCGTGGTCAGCGGCACCGGCCAGGATGCCTTTCCCGGCGCTCTCTACGTCAATTCTACTGGCAATGATGTCACTTGGGGTGGCCCAGTCACCATTAACGGAGATGCGCGGTTCCGGGTGACCAACCCGGGGGCGCGAATGAGCTTCGCCAACGCGGTTCTCGGAACCAATGTGAACCTACAATGCTCGGCGGGCAGTTTGGCGAGCGACTTCGCCACGACGATGACGTTCCAAAACACGCTGTCACTGGGCGCTGCGGGATCTTTGACCAAGGATGGCCAAGGGGTATTGGTTCTGGCCGGCAGCACCAATGTCTGGGGCACCACTACGGTGAACAACGGCACCCTGCTGGTGAATGGCAAAATGGACGGCGGCACGGTCACGGTGAACAGCCCCGCCACACTCGGCGGCACGGGCACCAACGTGGGGCCGGTCGTGGTCACAGGTGCCACGCTGGCTCCGGGTAACGCCGGCATCGGCACGTTGACCTTGAACAGCACCGTCTCGCTTGACGCCTCATCGGTGACCCTGATGGAAATCAACCGGACCAATGCGCAAAACGCCGATCTGCTGGTGGCCTCCGCCATCCCCTTCGACGGCACGCTTACCGTGGTGAACACCGGCCCCGCTTTGCAGGCGGGTGATAGCTTTTATTTGTTTGCAGGCACAATCAGTGGCGCGTTTGCGGCAACAAACCTACCGGCTTTATCCTCGACGAACCTGCTTTGGGATACCTCGCTTCTGGCGAGCTCGGGTGTCATCAAGGTGGCTGCTAACACGGCACCGATGCCGACCATCACCCAGCCAGCTGTCAGCGGGACAAATTTCACCCTGCAAGTGACCTCGTCGGCGGTGGGCTTTAATTATGTTCTGGAGGCGACCCCTGCGCTCGCGCCCACCACTTGGACGGGCGTCCAGACCAACGCCGGAACCGGCGGGACGCTGAACTTCTCGATCCCGATCACCCCGGGCAATCCGCAGCGGTTCTTCCGCATCAACGTCCAGTAACGCAGTGGCTGGCTGAAAAACAGTTCACGCCCCGGTTGCTGGAACGGCAGCCGGGGCGTAGTTTTTAGATCAAATATCTTTGGCTGCGTCCGTATGAAAAAAAGATTTTTTACTCTGCTCTGCTTTGTGGCATGGATGCGACTGTCCAGTCTTAATACCCTGGGGCAGCCTTCGGTTTATTCGGGGGTATTTGACGGCAACCAGGGCGGATTAGATTCGTCAACCAGCTGGCAGGCCATCACCAACTTCGTGAACAACGCGAAGAAAGATGTTTCCATCATCAACTTTTTCCGTTCCTGGACCACGGGTTCGTCCACCAACGGCGACGCAACCTTTGCCAGCTCGCCAATGGGTAAAATCCGCAGCCACGGTTCCATTCCGCTTTATACCTGGTCACCGCAGAACAGCAGCCTGGGGGTGACGCAATCGTTCAATTGCGCAAGCGTCATCGCCGGGAATTATGATGCCTACATCAACACTTGGGCGATGGATGCTAAAAACTGGGGGCATCCGCTATTTCTTCGATTTGCCCATGAGATGAATGGCAACTGGTATCCCTGGTGTGCCGGCGTCAACGGCAACACGTCCGCCCAATACGTCCAGATGTGGCAACATGTTCACGACATTTTCACGCAAGTGGGAGCCACCAATGTTACCTGGGTCTGGTGCGTTAACACCGTCTATTCCGGCTCGACACCGATAGCCGGATTATATCCGGGCGACAACTACGTGGATTGGGTCGCGCTGGATAACTATAATCGCCTGTCAAATCCCTGGGCGGATTTTTCGGACCGGGGAACCAATACGATTGCCCAGTTGATCAGCCTCGCGCCGGGCAAGCCCATCATGGTGGCCGAGACGGGTTGCAACCAAAATACCAACTACAACAAGAGCCAGTGGTTTCTGAATGCGCTGACCAATTATCTGCCGGCGGTGCAGCCGCGCATCAAGGCGTGGGTGTATTTCAACGCCACCAATGCCAATGACGGCAATGACTGGGTGATCACGGATCCGACCAATGCGGTTGTCGGCTACCAGCAAGGCATCAGCCTGTCCTATTACGACACCAATCGGTATGGGTCGATTTCCAGTTATCCGATTCAGCCGTTGCTCAATGACGCCATGCCGACGGACACGATGCCGCCGTTCGTCTCCATCGTCAGTCCCGCGACGGACCAGGTGACGAACGGCACGGTGGTAAAAGTTCTCGCCGCCGCCTCCGACAAATCCGGCGTCAGCAACGTGGTATTTTCCGTGAATGGCGTGGCGCAACAGACCAACAAAACCGCGCCGTATCAATTTAATTGGACCGTGCCCGTTCACGGCGTGATGACCTACACCCTTACCGCGACGGCATATGATTTATTGGGCAATAACGCCGTCAGCACCATCCTAGTCGCTTCACAGAACTTCGGGACGGTGACGCTCACCAATTCGGATGCCACGAACACTTCCTCTTTCAACACCGCGGGCAAATGGGACAGCGGTCAGCCGCCGACGGTGGGCTATAGTTATCTGGTCGGCGGCACCAACATTCTGCGCACACCGACGAATAACAGTCCGTATGTTTTTGCCGGTGACTCTTTGACCGTGGCCGGCGCGTTTTATTTCAAGGAGACCAATGTGATTACCGTTGACGACCTGGAGCTGACGAACGGGCTAGTGGCAAACTTTAACGCCGGCGGCAATCCCAATACCGGACGCCTCAATGGCAATATCAATGTGATCACCAATGCCACCATTGACGCCGGTGGCAACAACGGCGGCATCACGGGGATGCAAATCCTCGCCCCTATCAGCGGCAACGGCGGGTTGACATTCATCCGGCCAAACGCGGTGACCTTGAGCGGCACGAACCCCTACAATGGCCCGGTGATGGTGGCCGGCACGACTCTGATTTTGGACGGCACGGCGGCGCTGACGCCTTCCAGCCTCACGCTTTCGAACTATGTTTCCGGCGGAACCGGCTACAACAGCGTCACCAATCTCGTGCTCGCCGGCGGCAGCCTCAATGTGGGCAGCGACTCGACTGGCGTGCTGCGCGTTGGCTATCGCAATACGCCGGGAACGAACTGCATCGCGGTTCTCGATGTCTCCTCGCAATCCAACTTCAACGTCAACGTGGGCGAGTTCAGTGTTGGCAACAATCTCAACAGTGATAGCTTCACCACGGTGGGTTCCGTATATCTGGCCACGAACAACAACGTCACGGCGACGAGTGTGCTAATCGGCTACAGCGGCGCCAGCGGCGCCAGTGCCAGCAATTTCATGACGCTCGGCGGCGGCAGTAATTATTTCAATACGCCCATCATGACCGTGGGCGGGCAAAAGGTGAGCGGGCAATTGAGTCTGCCCACGGGCGGCATCTTTCGATTTGACAACGGGGGCCTGCCAGCCGACCTGACTCTCGGCGGCCAAAATCTCAGCACCGCCTCCACTTGCGGCGGCGTAGCGGATTTCAGCGGCGGAACTTTCATTGCCTCGATCGGCACATTGACGCTCGGCCAGAAAAGCGGCGGCAGTTCTGGCGGTGCCAACGGCACCTTGACGATGGGCAATAGTTCCGCGAATAACGTGAATGTCAATTCGGTGGTCATTGGCAGCCTCGCGGGTGCGACCAGCGGTTCACCTGTGGCGCAAGGCACCTTAACCTTCAACGGCGGGAATTTACTGGTGAACAGCAACGTGACCCTCGCCAGTTTCAGCGGCAGCTTTGGTTCAGCGAGCGGAACCCTGAATATCAATGGCGGAACCTTCTCAGTGGCAGGCAGTGTCACGGACGGCGGCGGTGCAACCGCACTCAGCGTGAACGGCGGGCTGCTGGATTTGAAACCGGCGGGCGATGCGGGTGCCGGCAGCATCACGGTGGATTCGTTGCTGCTCAATGGCGTCATCACCAACGCGCTCAACGTGACCGTCTCAAAATTTTCGGGCAATGGCACCATTGCCAGTCAAACCGGCGTGACCACGGTGTCCGGCTCGACGACGCCCGGCGGCAGCAACAGCATCGGGGTTTTGACGGCCGGAGCGCTGGTCCTTTCCGGCTCGACCGTGATGGAAGTGAACCGGACCAACGCACCGAATGCAGACCGGCTCGCCGCCAGCTCGATTACGTTTGGTGGCACGCTGACGGTGACGAATCTGGGCAGCACGCTGCTCGCGGGCGATGCCTTTCAATTATTTTCCGGCGCGATCAGCGGCACGTTTGCGACGACAAATCTGCCGGCGCTGTCCTCCACGAATTTGCATTGGGACGTCTCGCTGCTGTCGAGTCAGGGCATCCTCAAGGTGGCCGCCAACACGGCGGCAACGCCGACCATCACAGCTCCAGCCGTCAGTGGGACGAATTTCAGTCTACTGGTAACGGCTTCGCAGGCCGGATTTAATTATGTGCTGCAGGGGACGACCACGCTCGCTCCCGCCGCTTGGAAAGGTTTGCAAACGAATGCCGGCACCGGCGGGACGTTGAATTTTTTATTCCCGATCACGCCGGGCAACCCGCAGCAATTTTTCCGCATCAGCGCCCAATAAAATATGAATTTAACGCGGGTTGAACCGAGCTGGCGGTTATTTTTAAACCAAAAGATTGCAATCCGTATGGCTTCTTCAACACTCTTCCAGACAGCCGCTGTCAGATGAATTTGCTCTCACCAGAATTTTGCTTTGGGAACCAGCAAGGTTTCCCGGGCGGTTGGCTTTGGCGTGTCCTGGTTATCATGGGCGCGCTTTTCTGCGGAACGGAATTGTTCGCTGCCGAAAACATTCCTGGCGATGATGTTTATTCTGCGCGGGTCTGGCTGGCGGAGGACGGCTTGCCCGAAAACCGGGTGGTCGGCATAACGCAATCGGCGGACGGATTTTTGTGGGTGGCGACGCAGAACGGCCTGGTGCGTTTTGACGGAGTCCGGTTCCAGCCGATTTATCTTGGGATTGCGCCCGGAGGAATTGCAGGAACCGTGCGCGCCTTGCTGCGGGATCACACCGGAAAAATCTGGCTGGCGAAGCAGGAGGATGGCTCGCTTTATTGTTTTGATGGCCCGCAGATGCACGTCATCACGCCCGATCCTGGGCTGGTGAAAAATGAGACGCCGCGTTCGATCGCAGTGACGAGTGATGGCGGAGTCTGGATAGCCTATTCCTCCGGCAAAGTCCTCCGTAGCTCCCCCGATGGCAAAGCAACGGTCTTTACTGCCAAAGAAGGTTTGCCCAGCGGCGGCGTCACCTGCTGGCTGACGACGGACCGCGACGGAACCTTATGGTTCGCGAAGGGCAGCCGGGTGGGCGTTTTACGCAACGGACAGTTCACCGTGCTGGAAAACTTTGCATCGCCGGTGGTGCGCATCGCCGCTGCGCGCTCGGGCGGTATATTAATTTGCGCCGGGCAGCAGATTTTGAAATATGACGAAGGGGGCGAACCGGTGGAATTGGGCAAGCTGATGGTCGGCGAAGGGCAGGACCGGTCGAGTTTCGACCCGACGGTTTTACTGGAAGACCGCGCGGGATCGGTCTGGGTGGGCACGGTTTCCGCCGGTTTGTTTCATTGCCGCAGCAACAGCGTGGTGCGGGTGGAAGCATCCAATCCCGCCATTCTCAGCCTGGCCGAGGATCGCGAAGGCAATCTGTGGGTGGGCACGCGCGGCGGCGGTTTGAACCGGTTGCGCCAGCGCGTGCTCTCCATGATTCAAGCGTCGGACGGACTGCCGTTTGTTGGTGTGCAATCGGTTTGCCAGGATGCGACCGGCGCGCTGTGGGCGGTGGGGCAGAATGGCGTTCTGGCGCGCGGCCAGAATACCAACTGGCTGGTTCAATCTCCCGCCGGCAGTTCAAGTCAGGCTTACGTGACGTGCGCGACGGCCGACACCAACGGGCTCGTCTGGATTGGCACGCGGGAGGGCAACTTGTATCGCTGGGACAATGGCCGGTTCAAAGACCTTGGCCTCCGTGACGGTTTGCGCGCCCAAACGGTGTTTTCATTGCTGGTGATGCGCAGCGGCGATCTGTGGATTGCCACCGCTGCATCCGACGGGCTATTCCGACTGCGCGGTGAACAATTGCAGGCCTTCAATCTGCCGCCCGGCCACCGGATCATTCGCGCGATGGCGGAAGATGCGGCCGGAAATTTTTGGGTTGGAGCTTCGGATGGCTTGTTGGTGCGCGTGTCCGTAGATGACCAGATGGAGGTGGTGGTTCCGCCAGTTCAGTCAGCTGCGCTACCCATCCGCTGTTTGCATGCAGCAGCGAACGGCGACTTATGGATTGGTTATGGAGGAGCGGGAGTCGGGCGGCTGCGGAATGGAAACATGACCCGGTTCAGCACCGATCAGGGACTGCCGAACAATTACATCGCCCAGATTCTGGAGGATGATCGGGACGGCTTGTGGTTCGGCGGAAATCAGGGTTTGTTTCACGTGCGCGAGCGGGATTTTGATGAGGTAGCTGAGGGAACGGCAACGCGTGTGTGGCCCGAGATTTATGGGCGCAGCGAAGGCTTGCCGGGACTGCAGTCGAGTTTTGATTATTGTCCAAACTCGTTGCGCACCTCGGATCACCGGCTGATTTTTTCCATGCTTTCGGGTTTGGCCGAGGTGCGTCTGGAAAATGAACTGCTCAACTATCAGCAGCCTGGTGTATTTATCGAACGCGTCACCGCCGACGGAAAAAGCTTCGCCGTTTATCAGGGGTTCAAGCCACCGTCATCCACCAATCTGGCGGCGCCAATGGAATTGAGCCTTTCAGGCAAAAAAGACGAACTGCGGTTACCGCCGGGATTACAACAAGTGCAGTTTGAATTTACCGCATTGAGTTTTGTCGCCCCGGAGAGCGTGCAGTTTCGCTACCAGTTGGAGGGTTTGGACCAGAACTGGGTGGATGCCGGTTCGCGGCGGGTCGCCACCTACACGCATCCGCCACCGGGAGACTATCGTTTTAAGGTCATCGCCTGCAACAATGATGGCATCTGGAATAGAATCGGCGACACGCTGCCGGTCAACTTCGCGCCATACTTCTGGGAAACGATTTGGTTTAAGCTGGCGCTCACCGCCCTCGTATTTGGCGCTTTGGGCTTCGGGTTGGTGCTGGTGCTGCGCCGCCGTCACCGGCTGGAAGTGGAGCGCCTGGAACACCTACGCGCCGTGGAACAGGAACGCACCCGCATCGCCCGCGATCTACATGACGACTTGGGCGTGGGTTTGACGGAGATCGGCCTGCTGGGCGATCTGGCCGGCGCGAACACGTTGGTGCCCAACACCAGCCGGGAAAAAATGCAGGAAGTCACCGCTCGGGCGCGCACGCTGGCGGCCTCGCTGGATGAAATTGTCTGGGCCATTAATCCTGCCAACGACACATCGCAATCGGTGGTGGAATATTTTTTTGAGTATGCCCAGAAGCTAATGGAGCGCGCGGGCATCCGCTGCCGGTTGAAATCGAATGAGCCGATGGCGGTTGGCAACTTTAGCGCGAAAGACCGGCACGAAGTTTTTCACGCTTTCAAGGAAGCTTTGAACAATGTCATCCGTCATTCTGGCGCTACTGAAGTTCAGGTGAGCATGTCGGCGACGGAAGGGGAACTGCAGATTCGCGTGGCAGATAATGGCCACGGCTTTGCGGCCCCGGGCGGAGATGGCTCGCGCGATGGCCTGACCGGAATGCGCGAGCGCCTGCAACGATTGGGCGGGCGTTGTGAAATTAATGGCACGTCTGGCAGCGGCACGACCGTCACCTTCATCATTTCACTGCGCCCTAAAACTAAAACACAACCATGATCAAAGTCGCCATTGTCGAGGATGACGCTCCGTTCCGGAAAAGCCTGCGTCAGGTGATTGAATCCAAACGCGGTTTCACCTGTGTCGCGGAGTGCGGCACGGGCGCGGAAGCGATCGAACTCATTCCGCGCGACCCGCCGGAGATTGTCCTGATGGACTTGAATCTGCCGGACGCCTCGGGAGCGGAAGTGACCGCGCGCCTCAAGGCGGTTTTGCCCGACCTTAGTGTCGTCGTCCTGACAGTTTACAACGACACCGAGCACATTTTTAAGGCGCTGAGGGCAGGCGCCAACGGCTACCTGCTCAAACAGGCCAGCGCGGTTGAGATCCTTGAGGCAATTACCGATGCGCATAACGGTGGTGCCCCGATGACCAGCGGCATCGCCCGCAAGGTGATCGCGGCGTTTCATGAACCGCCACCGGCGGACGCGGTCACAGCCAAGCTGTCCCCGCGCGAACGGGAGATTCTCGAGTTGGTGGCGGATGGCTACACCAGCAAAGAAGTGGCTGACAAACTGGCCATCACCAAAAACACCATCTATTGGTATTTGGAAGAAATCTATAAAAAACTCCATGTGCATAGTCGGGTGCAGGCGGTCAACAAGCTGCGCCAGTCGCAATCACGCCCCGCGAAACCCTAGGTGTGGCACACTACGGGCAATGAACTAAAAAGTGGATTTGGTCACACCCCACGTTTTGCAGGGTGGCTGGTTTTCAGAAATGATTTAATATGCCCCTGTTGTCCGCTGCGGTGATGAGGTGGTTTGGCCGCCAGAAATTTGTTTTAGGTTGAATACTTTCTGACGGCAGGCGGTGGACGTTGAGATAAAATGAAATTTATTTTTAAGAATGCGGTCTGGGTGTTCGCCTTGGCTGTCGTTGGTTCTTTGGCGGCCGCCCAACCGGAGATGGTCACGTTGCAAGCGCAAGTTGCGCCAGGCAAGACTTGGACCAACTATCCCACGCGCACACTGGCGGGTTTGCCGGAAACCGTGTCAAGCCTGATGGAACCAGCATGGGATCAATATGGCGGCATACTCAACCGTAAAGAGACAGCGCTGGGATATTTTTATCCGAAAAAAGTGAATGGTCGCTGGTGGCTGGTCGATCCCGAAGGCGGCTTGTTTATTCACAAGGCGGTCGTGGCGGTGGCGCAAAATGCGGGAGCCAACGCGAAGGCGGCATTGTTAAGAAAGCATGGTAGCGACTCCAACTGGGCGGTGGACACAACCAGCTTGCTGCATTCAAACGGTTTTAATGGCCTCGGTGCCTGGTCGGATATGGAACGGCTTGGCAAACCCGCGCAAAAATTGGTCTATACCCGCCTCTGGAACTTCATGAGCAGCTACGGCGCGAAGCGCGGCGGCACGTATCAGCAGTCGGGCCACATCGGTTATCCCAAGGACTGCATTTTTGTCTTTGATCCGGAATTTGAACGATTCTGCGATGCCTACGCCAAACAATTGGCCTCAACCAAGGATGACCCCTGGCTGCTAGGCCATTTCTCGGACAACGAAATGCCTTTCAAACGCGAGGCGATTATCAACTATCTCGACTTGCCTGATAAAGATCCGGGACATCAGGCGGCACGGGCTTGGTTGCAAGCACGGCATGGCGCAACAGCAACCGTCAAAGATATCACCGAGCAGGACCGGAAAGATTTTCTCGCGCTGGTCACCGACCGTTATTTTGGAATCGTATCCCGAGCCATCAAGAAATATGACCCCAACCATTGCTTTCTCGGTTCACGTTTCCATGGTGGCGAGTTGAATTATCCCGAGGTTTTCAAAGCCGCCGGGAAATATGTGGATGTGATAGCGGTGAACTATTATCGCACCTGGACGCCATCGCAAAAACATTTGGCAATGTGGTCGGAGGAATCAGGCCGTCCCATTCTTATCTCAGAATGGTATGTAAAAGGTGTAGACTCGGGGTTGCCCAACAACAGCGGGGCGGGCTGGATTGTAAAAACCCAACGTGATCGCGGGCTATTCTATCAAAACTTTGCGCTCAGTCTGCTTGAATCAAAAGTTTGCGTGGGGTGGCACTGGTTCAAATATATGGACAACGACCCAATGGAACCTGGCTCGGAACCCTCCAACCGTGATTCCAATAAGGGAATCGTCAGTTACCTTTACGAACCGTATGCGACTTTGCTGGAACTAATGAAGGCATTGAATGACCGTGTTTATTCCCTGTCGGATTATTTTGACGGGTTGTCTTACTGAAGATCGATACCTGTAATATTTCGTTTTAATTTCAAAACCAGGGTCGTAGGGGTGGTTATAAGGAGCAAACAGGTTGCCACCGGCAGACTTGAGGTCTACAATAAAGGGTTCGATGCTTTCGAGGAGATCCCAAACTTCAGCTTAGGTCCGTCCAAATGCCAGCAGGCGGCGGCCCGGGCGGCGCGGTGTAGGACAATTATTCAGTTGCCAGCGGTTGCCAGAAATGACTTTTTAGACCCCATTAAGGCTGATTTTGGCGGATTTAAAATCAGCGGCTGAGAAACGCTTAAACCCTTTATAATACAGCGTATATTTGGGATTTGGCGGTGGTTTTCTGGGTGGCTTCAGGTTTGTTGATACCGTCCGGCACGGACCTCGTCGCTTCGCTCCTCGCGCGGCTCGAACCGTCACTGCGTTTCCGGTTCTCGCTGATCGCGCTCGGG
>Ga0208389_1000838_pt1 | contig 13910 bp, 31 predicted proteins | sample CryBogCBH12Aug09_FD_184625 | JGI IMG/M metagenome (GOLD analysis project Ga0208389, IMG submission 184625) | Freshwater microbial communities from Crystal Bog, Wisconsin, USA - CBH12Aug09 (SPAdes) (version 2) | ecosystem: Environmental > Aquatic > Freshwater > Lake | place: Crystal Bog... | reverse complement strand
CCTAAGCCCATCACAATGGGCGAGGCGTTCCGAGGGTTTGATCTCAATGTCTACAAGCAGGAGAAATTTGAATGAGCATATTCAAAAACCGAGCCATTGAAATACTGTGGCTGTATCAAAAAGGCTCACACCCTTTGGCTATCGCAAGAGAACTAAAGATGTCAGTCGTTGAAGTCCTAGATGTAATCAACACAAACCCACTTAAATAAGGAGTAATGTATGAAAACCATCAAACTAACCCCAAACAAAGCCCTCATGCAAGTCATGAAGGAGGGGACACAAGGCAATAGAAGTAATGTGTTCGTGGTCTGTCGCAAGATCAACGGCGAGGTCGGGGAGTTCAAACTCAAGGGCAAGAAACCCCACGCTTTCACCTCACTCAAGGTAGCTACCAACGCATGGCGTAAACTCGTTCAGAGGGACGGCAAGGGATCAAGCTGGGTGATCACTACCTCAGATGAGTTAGCTCGTTCTGAGATGATTTGGCTGTAATGCAAGGCTGTTTCGGATAGGTTTCTATCCCAATTATCTACGAGTGCCTAAAAAACAGGCAAGTTGACAATAGTCCACTTTAATTTGCAAGTGGACACATAGTTGACACCCGCAACCCCAATAGGAATAAGCACATACCACATTCCCAGCACACTTATATATATAAATAGAGAATATAGAATATATATATATAAAAGGGTAATAAAGTGGGAATGTATAAAAAAGCCTAGTCCTTTCTTAGTCTTTAAATTGCTGGAATTCTGTAGACATCTATGTCAGAATAGTGGCAAGGCTTATTCTATATGGGGAAACAGGTAGACAACTACTGTGGACAACATAGGTTTGCCAAGTGGACATTAGTCTACTTTTTTGGGTAATCGGGACAGAAACCTGTCCGAAAGTGGGTTGTTTGCGAGAGCAAACTGTCCGAGATGGGAGAAAATTGTATGAAGAAACTAGAAAAGCAAGAGCACATAACTTGTGCGAAGTGTGGGGAAACCAAACCCCGAGCTGAGTTTAAAAGACGCATGAGTGCGGAGGAATACAGTCGGGTGATAAAGAGGCGAGTAGAAACAGGAACTACGGTCATCAGCTCTTTGTGCAAACCATGTCAACCAAAACGCAAGCCCCGCTCAAAGCTCACACTAAAAGAACTACGCAACAAAATCACCGAGAAAAGAATAAACCCCAAGCTGGGCGAGGCATTGATAGAAGAAAAACGCCAAGCAATCAACAAAACAAGGAGTCGGCATATGCGTGAGTATTGGCAAAAGCAAAAAGGCAAGGCACGCGAGGAACTCAAAGCCAAGCTAGATAAAGAGGTGACCAGAGCTAAGAACACCTACCACTCATACTTTAGACGGACAGAAACCTGTCCCATAAAAACGACTCGGCAAACCAAAGCGGATACGCCTGAACAAATCCAAGCAATTAAGCAAAAACGCCTAGACCACTTGGCGGTTTTGGAAACTCAATATAGATTAACCAAAGAAAGGAGAGCCAATGAACTAGCTAAGTATGATGAAGAAAACAAGTAAAAAGTAATCGCTCTAACGAGCGAGAAAGTAATCAACCACTAACAAACGAAAGGAGTAAATATGACAGGGGAAACCAAACCCTTCAAATTACCTAAAGCCTACAAGCCACACAACCCGATTGAGTTTGTAAGAGAACGACCAAACGAACTACCTGAAGGGCTAGACCCTGAGGCTAGGGTTAAAGTTATCTTGCGTGAATACCTTGACCGCGAATCTATTGAGGGAGGGGGGACAACGAGAGCTGGTTCGTTTTGGTGGGGTGACTCACAAGGTAATGGCGGGGCAATCGTGGGGTATCGGGTCATCAACCTAAAAAGCCCTTGGGTTAATTGGGGTGCTGACTTTAGTCTTGAAGATATTGGCAGGCGGTTTTACGACTCGCCACCAATTCTAGAAACTAACCCTGACGCTGAGATATTAGTGTGGCTTAGGCATAACAACCAACCCCAGTCTTTTATTCGACCAGCCCGCAGTTGGCATTGGGAATTAGATGGCGGGACTAATGACATCATGAAATATAGACTAGCGGGAGCAGAAGATGCAGAAATTACACGCCTTTGATTTATTTAGCCGTCTTGCATTACTTTTTTCAACTGTTTTTATAGGAGGTCAAGTAGTTAGGTATTTAATCGGTCTGTTATTTAAGTAGTAGTTAAGTTCGGACAGGTTTCTGTCCAAGGCAAACTCACAAACGAAAGGAAATAGTATGCCAACAGTATCTTATACACGAGAGCAAATAGCAGTAGTATCACAACGCTTAGACTCCACACCCATGGACTCGGAGAACTTGTTGCGTAGGTTTTTAGAAGTCAAGATCAACCATATGCGTAGTCCCGAGGTGTGGTCTTTGCAAGATGTTGCCCAACACACTAGACGGGTCATGGAGATGCAACTCAAGTCCAACCATCATAGTCGTTGCGAGTGGCGAGCAAATCAAGGGTATGCCAATCTCATGGCACACAAACGCACCATGTATGCGGTGGGTAAGCAAATCAGCGAGGCGATCAAGGATCAAGACCATAACCAACTAGTCGGCTTGCTCAACGACAACAGCGAGATTCGTGACTCAAGGGGTAGCGGTTATTGGGTAGATATACTCAACGATAGCGACAAGTTCCCTGACGCACCGAATTACGAGTATTGTTCTGACTGCGAGTATATCGAGGAGGAAGACGATGGCTCTTGGGTTTACAATGGCGACCGCTGGGTTTGTTCTGCTTGCCGAGATAATTGCTATCGCTGGTCGGACTACCATGACACAGTCGTGCATGAGGACGATGATGAGCCTGAGGACGAGGAAGATGACTATGACGAGGGCGATCAGCTTATCGGTAGCTATCACAGCAGTCGCAGACAACTCGGTCTCATTCCTACTTCATTCTCACAACGGGCAACTAAGGTCTATCTAGGTCTTGAGCTAGAGATGGAGGTCGATGGCGACCGCCGTAGTAAGGCACAGGAGTTGCTTGACGCTATTGGCACAGCACCTAGCGGTCACAAGTATTGTCTGCTCGAGGACGATGGCTCACTCAATCATGGCTTCGAGATGGTCACAGGCTATACAGGTCTTGATGTTCATGCCAAGCAACTAGAGTTCTTCAAGGAACGCTGGGACGGGGTCAAGTCACACGACACCAAGACTTGCGGGCTTCATGTTCACATCTGCAAGAAGGGCATGAGTATGTTCCACGCCGCCAAGCTAATCCTGTTCATGCACGATAGCCACAATCAAAAGCTGTTCCGTGCTATCGCCCGTCGTGACGGCAACCGCTATTCAAAGTTCATGAACAAGACTTCGGATTACTCTTGGCTCAAGCATGGTCGGCGTAGCGGTATGCAGTCATTGAACGAGGATAGATACGAGTCGGTTAACTTCCAGCCTGAACGCACAGTCGAGTTCCGCCTGTTCAAGGGTTCGCTACGCTACGAGACAATCATGGCTTGCTTGGAGTTTACTTACATGGCTTGGTTCTTTGCTCGCGATACAGGCACACAAGACCTCAACATACCTAACTTCTTGCAATACATCAGCAAGCCCGACAACCGCCGTGATACCAAACATCTACGGTCATTCTTGCGGTCTAAGGGATTCAGCCTAGATAAATCAGCCATCGTCAAAGTCAATCCAAGAGCTGAGCCAGTCACTAACCAACAAACTGCAGAAGTTTAATCAATCATACAAACGAAAGGAAATAAATTATGTGTTTATTAATTGTTCAACCAGCAACAGCCCCGTCCTTATCCCAAGCATGGCTTGAGGACTTCTATCTATCTAACTCTGACGGCGTAGGCGTTATGCGTGTTGTCAATGGCGAGCTACTAATTGAGAAGATCCTGCCCAAGAATGCCCAAGAGTTTGTTGACTTCTATCTTGACCACATTGACGGCACAGACTGTGCGTTCCACTTGCGTATGCGGACTCATGGCGACACCGACCTCGAGAACTGCCACCCATATGAGGTGTTCAACAAGGAAGAGCATGGCATTGATATGTGGCTCATGCACAACGGTGTGCTATCAACAGGCAACGCAAGCGACACAACCAAGTCCGACACATGGCATTACATTCGTGACTACTTGCGACCCATGCTCAACAACAACTACGAGTTTGCGTATACCGAAGCGTTTGCCGAGCTAGTCGGTGATCATATCGGTGCGTCTAACAAGTTCGTCATCATGGACAATCTAGGTCGTGTTCAGACTGTCAATCAAACCTCAGGTGTGTATTGGGGCGGTCGTTGGTTATCCAATACCTATGCGTGGTCTAGTCCAACAGGCGTGCCTAAGGAGTATGTAGATGACGCTGGTCTTGCACTACAACAAGTCGAGGCTAAACCATATGTGCCTACCTACAAGACAGGCGGTAGCAAGGGCTACAAATCATTTGCATCAGGTTATGGATATGGGTATGGTTATGGCTCTGACTATGACGACTGGGAATACAACAAGACTACCAAGGTCTACGAGAAGACAACACACCAACAACAATACGATCGCCCTACTTATGTTCCACCTGTTGGTAATTGGATGGACGATGATGATAGCGACTTCGTTGATGTAGATGGTGAAGAGCGTAGCCCTGAGTATGGCGTATCTCAATCCGAGATCGACGATGTGATGGAGGACTTGTTGTTTGAGATTGAGACTCGCTTTGAGATCAAGTATCTCAGTCGTGCCGCGGGTTATGAGTTCATCGAGGAGTTCGGTATCGACAACTTCATGGAGGTCTGTTACATGGCTCTTGACGATGTCATTGATGATGGCTGGTTCATGCGTGTGCTTACTGACCATGCTTCAGCTCGTGAGGCGTTCCCTTGGATGGAGAGAACCAAGCCAGCTAAGATTTCTATTTGCTAAGGAGGGAGTATGACTAAGTATTATGTGATAGCGGGGGCAACCCGATTTGCCATTCAAGAAGTAACTGCTTTAACTAGAATGGAAGCAGAAAGAAAAGCATATGAGAAAGATCCTAGTGAATGGGATAGACATATGCAAAGCGAAACCTATGAGCACTACGAAACCATTGAGGAAGGGCAAGAGAGCGACTATATAGCGGAGAACGAACTAACATGAAAGAGTATCTAATTGCGGAAAACCCTAACCCTGACTTACCGCACAACCAACGCTTGTATAAATTCCCCAATAACTATGGGGCTAGTGTTGTATGGGGTGATGGGTTATTAGTTAGGGGTAGTGATACCCACCCCTATGAGTTGGCGGTGCTTAAGTTTTATAGCGAGGATTCGTATTACCTTGACTACGCAAACCCTATCACCAACGATGTAATCGGGTATCAAAACGAAGAGCAGATCAGGGATTTGCTTATACGAATCAATAACTTAGAAGGAGATGTAAATGAATCTGTATCTTAGTATGTCGGAGTTATTCTTGCTGGTTTGGGCAATTCTAGCCACAGTTGCGGTCGCCTATTTTCATACTAGTTATCAAAGGGCTATGAAGGGTGGGGTTGTGCTATGTGCCATCGTATCGGCATTGGCTGATGGTAAGGCAGAACTCAAGAGACACCCAAACGGCAAGATAACAATCAATACAGACGAGCATGAATTTACATTAAGGGAGACGGACTGATGACAAACACATCAAGGGTAGCCATAGCCCCATACAAGCGGGGCAGTAGAAGTGCCAAGTTGTTGCGTGATGAGCTGACCCGTGAGCTAGGTAGGAATGTGTTGTTTATTGACCCTGAGCGGGTATCCCTGTGCAAGCCTAGCCGTATCGTTGTTAATTGGGGTAGTAGTGGGATCTATAAGGGATCGCTAGCTTGTAGGGTTTTGAACAACCCTATTGCTGTATCTATGGCATCAGATAAGCTGACAACACTCAATGTCTTTACTATCGACAATGTGCCGTGCCCCGAATATACAACGGACAAGGACATGGCTAGGTGTTGGTTGGACAACGGGCACAAGGTTATGTGTCGGCAGTTACTTACCGCTCACTCAGGGCAAGGCATTGTTGTAGCCAAACAACACGAGGACTTAGTAGATGCCCCGTTGTATACCAAATACATACGCAAGAAAAAGGAGTTTCGCGTTCATGTTTTTAATAGTAAAATTCTTGACATTCAGGAAAAGCGTAGGAGTTCTGCTGTTGATGACCACCACCCTTACATTCGAAACCATTCAAACGGGTATGTCTTTTGTCGGGGTGATATCGAAGAACCTTATGATCTTAGGGGCGTGGCTGTGTCTGCCGTTAATGCGTTAGGGCTAGACTTCGGTGCAGTAGATGTAGTGTGGAGTGAAGGGTTAGATAAATGTTTTGCCCTTGAAGTAAATACAGCGTGCGGTCTAGAAGGCTCGACTGTGCATAAATATGTTCAAGCAATTAAGGAGGTTGTATGAGCAAGTGGAATGTATTGGTAACTGGGTATTCATATGTCGAGGTTGAGGCAGATACTTGTGAGGAAGCTGAGGACAAGGCTCTTTATAAGGTAGACCCCATGACCATGCGGTTTGACGCAGTATGTGAGGAAGCTGATCGAATTAAGGAGGAAGTATGAATGAAGGATACGTATGGGACGGATCACCGCCTGAAACCTACGAGGAATACATGGCAAGTGGGCTTGTGGATAGGATGTGGGAAGCTGGGTTTTTAGCTGGGCGTATGTTTGATTTAATCCAGCAACACAAGAAGATAAACGAACAAAAGGAAAAAGAATGACCACATTTACAACAGAAGATAGAGAAGCCGTAGTGCAAGGGGCAACTGGCGCTCAGTATAGATTTATGGATACAAGCCCAGGGGCTCAGCAAGTTAATCAAATCATCAACAACATCTGTCGGGAACTGCAGGCTTTATCTACGGTCATCAACGGAATTAAAGCAAAGGTCGACGATTGTGGAAAATGAAAAAAGAACAAGGCTCAGCCTCATTCAAGAAGCCAACAAGAATTCTTTGTTTACAACAATACCCAACGCAACCACACTCAAAGAAAAACGAGAGTTAGTGCTTGAACACAACCCAAACCATTATGTATTTGGGCAAACACGCAAGCCATGGAAACCTTGGTTAACTTATATGGAGAACATGAATGATTAGTTTATTAACGGCATTCTTTTTGTATTACGGCGATGCCCATTGGTTTTGGTGGGTGTTGTGGGTAGTATGTTTTATTGGATCTATTTTAAAAACGATAAGGAATGAATCATGAACGAAGAATTACTTGATAGAGTAAAAGAGTTATTGCTAATTGCATTTACAGATTTAAACGAAGTAGATGATCCATTTGTGGAAGACGCAAAAGGGTCTTTGTTTGAAGCGCTAGCCTTAATTGATGGTGATTTTGGCTCATTTGACCAACTTGATATGGATGGGAGATGTTAATGACAACAAGAGATGGTGGTAAAGGCGATGCACCGCGCCCACTAGGTGTAAGCATAGAAGAGTTTGATAAGAACTTCGATGCTATTTTTGGTAAGAAAGAACCTGTTCCGTTTGCGGGTCACCTTGACTTAGATGTTGAGTCAACCAACGACGAGCAGTCCGTTACAGTAACTAAGACATGGGAGATTGAATGATGGATATGTTTGAAATTATAGAGACGCTTGAAAAGCGAGCTGAAGAAGTATCACTTGAAGCGGCAAAGTTGCTACGCAGACAAGCCGAAGAAATAACCCGCATGACTGAATTGTTTGACAAGACATTGCAGAACTGGGCTAAAGATATGGAGAAGTTTAGAAAATGATTGAAACATTAGTTAAACCAACCCCTTTGGATAACGATGTGGCTGTTGTAAAAATACTGCAACTTATGGGGCAGTTAACTGGGCGGGATATTGAGTATGTTTTAAAGGTAGCCCGCCAAGTGTATGACGTTATATCAATTGCGGAAAGAAGAGAGCCGTGACAAATCAAGAAATAAATCAGCTTGGGTCAGATATCCGTAGGCTACACAACGAGATAGTTGATTTGGCTTACACACATATTTCAACCAACGAGCTTAAAACCGAATTCACTTCTAAGTTACTTGACCTAATTAACGAGGCAATAAACGCCAACAAAACCGTTAAAAGAATAGTCAAGCAAATGGAGAAGATGGAAAAAGAGCAACAGCAGTAAAAATTGTAGTAAAATTAATTAGGCAAATCAAACAGGAGATTATATGCCAGACATGCAAACTGAAATAAAGAAAGTCCTAACCGAATGGACAACACCCGAAATCAACTTAGAAGGTAAAGCCGACGCACGAAACGCAGAAGCTAAGTCGTTCTGTGAAAAGGTGTATGAGCACATTAAAGCTAACCCTAAGTGCAGTTTAGATTCAATTAGAAAAGCTTTTAAGATTGATAAAAGTAGCGAAAGTGGCTTGGCTTCATCGCTTAAAACCCTATACGATCGCAAGCTCATAGGACGAGCTCCAATCCCAAATCCAAACTATAAAGGCTACGGCAGACGCTTGGTCTTTGTATACTGGGCGGTGGCTACTACCTATACTACGCAAATTAAGGGTCTTTATAGCAAGAAGAACAAGACTGTTAGAATCGTGGGCAAGAAGCAAAAGAGTGAAGTAAAAGCACCTGTAACCCCACCGGCGGCTCCCCGTCCGCATACTAGTGTTGAGGACTTGATTAATAGCCTGAACATTTACGAAGCTCGTAAGGTGTGGGAAGCCCTCAATGCGGTGTTTGGTAAGCAAGGAAAGTAATGACTATATTTGTAACCCAGCACATTAGAGATAAAGTAGGTCTGTCTTGGGGCGAGGAGTATGTACTTGGTTTGGTTGAAAAAACTGAGCCAATTACTACGACTCGTTTGCTGTCGTTGGTGAGTAAGCAAAGAGCTATGGTAGCTACCACGGCTCAAACCAACATGAAATCCGCTATTGATAAGAAACTTATTATTAAGCGTAAAGATACCGAAGACGGGCGCGTTGTCCACTACACTCTCACCGACAAAGGAAAAAAACTTATGCAGGAGCTACGCAATGCAGTTAAATGAACTAGAAATAATCAAGATAGTTAGGGAGAATGCTGCTTTGTGTAACCTTGAAGCTGAGGTTATTCTTGCCTTGAAAGCAGAAGCGTCGGGTAATTTTCAAATGCTAGACGAACAACGATTCAAAGTCGTCAAAGCATTACAACAGATTGACGAAGTTAGGAAACGCAATGCGGAACTCCAATGACACCCGAAGCCAAAGTAAAGAAGAAGGTAGTCGATGTTCTTAAAACTTATGGGGCGTATTACTTCTACCCTGTTACTGGAGGCTTTGGGCGCAGTGGTGTACCTGATATTGTGGTTTGTCACCTTGGTTTCTTTATTGCTATCGAGTGTAAGGCGGGCAATAATAAACCGACTGAGTTACAAAAAGCCCAAATGGCGCAGATAAGAGATGCTGGTGGCACAACACTTGTTATAAACGAAGACAACATTCATTTAATAAAGCTGTTGCTTGACCACAGAAAGGAAATTCATGGATCACAATGAAACATTTAAAGCTATAGGAGAAATCCTTGACGATTGCATGGATGAAGAGTCAAACATCTGCGCTATTGTTGTTGGGTATGATACCGAGTCACAAGTAGTAAAAGTATATGGCGTTAACATTGAGGAATGGGATGTACCTGAACTCTTGCATGATGCCGCGATAACAACAGGTTACTATGTAAAACAACGCATGGATAACCGCACACTAAACTAAGGAAAAACATGAGTAAGAAAATTGTAGACGAAACAGTAGAAGATAAATCAGACCCAATTAAATGGGCACAACCTCGTAAAATAACTCCTACGGTCATCTTTAAACCCAAGACCCACCCACGCGAAGCAGACCTTGTTAAATTTAGAAACATGCCTAGCTTGGTAACTGGAGGTTAATTATGAATGTCCCATACAATACAGGCAAAGTATTAATTGGTAGCAACTACCATCCCGACCGCCGGGCTGAGATAGACGGCGACATGGAACATCTGCAAACCGCTTTGATAGGGGATGTAGCAGAAATTAAACGGCGCAAGATTGCTTCAGTAGTTTATGTAGGGGCGCTTGTTGCCACACTTTTCGGTGCATTTATATTTCATTAAGGAAACCAATGTCAAGCAAACCATTTGACCGCATACTGGTCGTGGATTTTGAAACACGATGGGACAGATCGAGTTACACCCTGTCCAAAATGACTACGGAGGAATACATTCGTGATGATAGATTTAAAGCGTTTGGTATTGGCTGGAAAGAATACGGCGACAAAACTTCACATTGGGTTACGCATGAAAGCATTCCTCAATGGGTTGACTCAATTGATTGGAGTCGGACGGCGGTGCTTGCGCATAATGCTCAGTTCGATGTGGCAATCTTATCTTGGGTTTATGGGGCTAATCCTTCTTTCATCTTTGATTCTCTTTCTATGGCACGCGCCCTTAGGGGTGTGGAGGTTGGAAACAGTTTGGCAAAGCTTGCAGAATACTACGAGCTCCCACCAAAAGGACAAGCAGTCTACTCTACCGACGGCTTGGAGGAATTACCACTAAACATAGAAGAAGAGCTAGCTCAATACTGTCTTCATGATGTGTTTTTATGCGAAGCGGTGTTTAACCATTTGAATGAAGAGTTGGAAAACGGATTCCCAAAAGGCGAATTAAGGTTGATTGATCTTACGCTGAAGATGTTTATCAACCCTGTTCTTGAATTAGATAAGGAGATGTTAGATGAGGCCATTGCTGATGAGCGTGCAAAGCGCGAGGCGATCCTTGCAAAAGTTAACGTTGATGAAACGGCGTTGGCTAGTAACGATCAGTTTGCTCAAGTGCTTACAACACTTGGGGTATCCCCGCCAACTAAGATTAGCAAGACGACTGGCAAAGAAGCTTACGCTTTCGCTAAAACGGATGCCCTCTTCCAAGCGTTGCTTAATTCAGACAACGAAGACATATCGCTTATTTGTGAAGCAAGGCTTAAAGTCAAATCGACACTTGAACGCACGCGAGCGCAGAGGTTCGTGGATATATCAGAGAGAGGTACGCTACCTGTCCCGCTCAATTACTACGGCGCACACACAGGTCGTTGGTCGGCGAGCAAGGGCTCGGGGCTTAATCTACAAAACCTCAAGCGGGGGTCTTTCTTACGTAAAGCTATCCAAGCCCCACAAGGGTTTACGCTTATTGTATGCGACTTATCACAAATCGAACCGAGGGTGCTTGCGTACCTCAGCGATTATCAATCACTACTCGAAATATTTTCTTCGGGCAGGGATGCGTATGCGAGCTTCGGCGCACAAATGTTTGGTATTCCAAACCTTACAAAAGAAAGTCACCCCGAACTCAGGCAATCCGCTAAGTCTGCGCTACTAGGTTGTGGCTATGGCATGGGTTGGGCTAGCTTCGCGGCTCAGTTATTAACTGGATTCCTGGGCGCGCCCCCAACGATGTACGACAAGGCATTTGCTAAACAACTTGGGGTAACTAGCCAAGACATGCAAGACTTTGTTGGCTGGGAAAAGAACCTAGAAAAGATGCGGGAAATCCCTCATACTTGTACGGAAGATGAGCTCTTAATTCATTGCGTGTCAGCCAAGAAGATCATTGATATCTACCGAAGCAAGGCTCAGCCAGTTGTTGCTTTTTGGCAACTATGTAGCGATTCAATTTTGTCTTGCCTGTCAAGAGGTAAAGAGTTTGCTTACAAGTGCATTACATTTAAGAAGGAAGCAATTGAGTTACCTAGCGGGCTATCTATCCGCTACCCAAACCTTGAAGGTCATGCCGACAACAAGGGTAGAATCCAATGGCAGTATGGCGGGGATGACAAAAACAAGCCTAAGAAGCTATATGGTGGTAAAATTGTAGAAAATATTGTTCAAGCAGTAGCAAGGTGTGTCATGACGGATGGTATGCTACGGATACAAAAGAAGTATCCGTGTGTATTAACTGTGCATGATGAAGTTGTAGTACTAGTCCCCGAATCCGAAGCCGAAGAAGCTGAGATTTGGGTACACGCGCAGATGGTTGCAGATCCAAAATATATGTCAGGAATCCCTCTTGACGCTGAGACCGGCTGTGCCAAACGATATGGAGAAGCGAAGTGAAAAAGCAATATGCAGTACCAAAGGTAGTAACAATCGGCAAACGCAAAATCAAAATAGGTGTATACGATTCTGTGTATGTTGGTTCGCAACAATGTCGCGGTGCTTTCTATTGGGAAGATGGAAAGATATGCGTATCTAAACAAGCGGCAACAGATCAGCATAATACTTTGTGGCACGAGATTACCCACGCTATTTTGTATGACATGGGTAAACATAAACTTAACCGCGATGAGGAGTTTGTAAGTGGTTTTGCCAACCGCCTCGAGCAAGCAATACGAACAGCTAAATTTTAATGACACCAATTAAGTGGAGCCATTCAGGGCTTAAAGATTACGAAGGTTGTGCTAGGCGGTATCACGAAATCAAGGTACTTAAAAACTACCCATTTACTGATACCGTTCACACCATCTACGGCAAACAGGTTCATGAATCAGCAGAGTTTTATATCAGGGACGGTAAACCTTTGCCACCTGAGCACGAGTTCATGAAACCTATACTGGATAGCTTACTTAAAAAGACAGGACGCAAACTAGCTGAGTATGAAATGGGGCTAAGGGAAAATCTTTCCCCATGTGACTTTAAAGCGGACGATGTTTGGGTGCGCGGTATTGCCGACTTACTTATTATTGATGACGATGGCTTGAAAGCTTGGGTCATTGACTATAAGACTGGCAACGACAAGTACCCCGACCGTGATCAGCTAATCCTGATGTCCTTGATGGTGTTTGCTCACTTCCCCCACATACGGCAAGTTAATTCGGCTCTACTATTTGTAGTGAAAGGTAGCGCAGTTAAGCATAAAATGATGCTTGAGGATGTTGACTTTCATTGGTGGAGATATAGGGAACGGGTTGCAAAGCTCGCTGCTAGCTACTCTAATGACGTATGGAATCCAAACAGCACCCCGCTATGCGGATGGTGCCCCGTAAAGAGTTGTGAGTTTCACCCTAAGCACTAAGGAATAGATATGGTTTACAAAAGAGATTACAAAGCCGAGTACGAAAATTATGATGGCACAGAGAAAGTAAAAAAGAAACGCGCCCAACGCAACAAAGCTAGACGTATGCTTGAGCGTGAAGGCGTAGTAAGTAAAGGTGATGGCAAGGATGTAGACCATACTAAGCCATTGAGTAAAGGCGGTAAAACGGTACGCAGTAATCTTAAAGCAAAGAGTGCTAGTGCCAATAGAAGTTTTGCAAGAAAGTCAGACGGCTCAATTAAATAGGAGGAATGATGCCAAACGAAGGAGCAGGATCAGGCTATGCTTGGTTCTCAGACGATACAGTTATGGTAGTAAGACAGAAAGATGGTTCATTTACAGCAACTCCGATAGAAGGTATCGGTGATATCAACAGCACAGAAAAAGGTTCAGGTGCAAGATACAACAGCGGTAAAGCGGACTTTAGTTTAATACCACTTAGCACCCTTGAAGATGAAGCGCGTGTATGGGAGTATGGAACTAAAAAATACAACGCTTGGAACTGGGCTAAAGGAATGCCTTGGTCTGTTCCGTATGCTTGCGCTATGCGACACTTGTCCGCTTGGCAACGAGGTGAAGAGATTGATCCTGAGTCAAACCTACCCCACCTAGCCCATGTAATGTGTAACATTCGTATGCTTATTTTGTATGCAAAAACTTATCCCGAGGGTGACGACAGACCACCTAAGGAGCTCATGCCATGAGCCACACAACGCCTACGGTAGTAGTAGATAGCGGTGCAAGCGTAATCGAAGGAGCAGAAATGAACGCAAATGAACTAGCTGATAAATTAGAGCAAGGTCATTGGGAAGGCGGCACAAGAGAACAAGCAGCCACCATGCTACGCCAGCAACAAGCTGAAT
>Ga0208389_1000824_pt1 | contig 14022 bp, 16 predicted proteins | sample CryBogCBH12Aug09_FD_184625 | JGI IMG/M metagenome (GOLD analysis project Ga0208389, IMG submission 184625) | Freshwater microbial communities from Crystal Bog, Wisconsin, USA - CBH12Aug09 (SPAdes) (version 2) | ecosystem: Environmental > Aquatic > Freshwater > Lake | place: Crystal Bog... | reverse complement strand
ACATAAACAATAAGGTCTTCCATGATTTTCACACTCTCTTGTAAATTTCCTAAACCAAGATTGCAGTTAAGACACAGAATTCCTCTTGGTTTTGGAGGAAAGACATGCTCATGGTCCGCATAAGCCTTGTCTGTGTGGTTGCTGTTAACATCGATACTCAACGGTTTTCTACAGGAAGGTATAGCACACCTTCCTTCTTGTTCTTTCCATACTTCTTCGAATCTCTCTAGAGTCCACCCTACGCGTTTAAGCTGCTCTTCGCGTCGGCGTAGTCGTTCTTTCGCCCACCGCACAGGGTCAGCCTTCTGCAAAGCGCTATACTTTGCCTCGTTGACTCGTTGTCTTTTTCTTTGGTCTGCACGGTGGCACTCTCGGCATATCCTGTGTTCTTTTCCACCTTGAGTCTTAATCCTAGTATTTTCTGGTGTAAATTCGTGCCCACGTACGCAGAACGTCTTGCCTACGTTTTGGTTGCTATGCACCGCTGGTCTTGTTAACGTCACAGCATGCGCCCTGGCCCATTCTTTTTTGTACTCCCGCATTTCCGCTGCAGTCTTCTTTGGTTTTACGTTCATGTTGTTCCTTCCTTATTCAAAGGTCGAACCGTGGAGTGGAATAAGCACTCCACGGCTCTAGCCCATGGCCGCTAAACCATGAGATTCGCTTTTCTATTACGACGGCAATCCGCCTAGGAACACCGCTCGTATATGGTAGTTGTAAACCATCGGAACCATTGCTGACGATTCAACGAGGTTGTAAGTTGTGTAATTGCTGTATCCCGTACCGGGAGTGGTGATAGTCGCTCCTGTGGGCTGTCCTGAGCCGTTCACAGATGTAACTGTAAGTCTTGCGTCGTTGTTCCCGCCCACGACTTGCAAAATGTCTCCCACCGTATATCCAGAGCCGACTGGTATCCATGTCAAGAAGCCTGTAATAGCGCCACCTGACGCCGTGACATCTACCTTGCCACCAGACCCTGAACCAGAACTGGCATAACCTAACGAAATGGAAATCGGGTTACCTGCAAGGGCGTTCACAATCACGCTTCCTGATAGACAAGTGTTCGCTGCATTGGCGCTGTTCGTCGCAGAGAGTGTGCCGTCTTGCAAAAGCAATCCCGTCACAAGAGTCACAGGAATGTCGCAGTCAGCACATGTAAAGTATGTTGCTGCAGGACCGAGGGTGCTCGAAGGTGCCGCTCCTCCTGTTGAGGGCGTCACGATGCGGATGTAAATAGTGACGAGGTAAAGCCCCGAAACTGAAGGGATATTAATGGCTGTCTCGGGGAGGGCAGCAGTTACAGCCTTATTGCCATCAAGTTGTAGTCCTGTCGTTGGTGCGATAGTGCCTGTCGCTGTGTTATAGGTGACCAAGGCCCCGTTTACGTAAATTGGTTGAACTGGCATGATTATGCTCCCAGATATTCTGCAAAAACGGCCATGTCATAGGCCCCGTTGCCTGTGCCTGCGGTGTAGCCAAAGGCGTAGGTGATTGCGGTGCCTGCTTTGGTGTACCCTAGTTTGACTCCAGAAACCGCTGTTCCTGTGGTATTAGCAGCACTGACAGCGGGGGTAGTCGGATTACTTGTCTTGACTACGTTGTCGCCGTTTCCATTGGTAAATGTATCTTGGAATCCGCTTGAGCCACCAAGCGTAAATGAGGAGGAGTCCACTGTGGTAACCGTAGCGACGTAGTTGATACGCCACATACCGCCCTTATTTGCTGAAGCAGGAACCAAGGGCACAGCAGATAAAGCCGCTGTCTGGGCAGTCTTGAAAGATTTGTATAGGACACTGGGTACTGTTCCGCCTTGGGCGGCTGACACTGCTGCAGTTGTCTGCACTGTGCCATCACCAAATACTAGAGAGTAGAAAATTCCACCTACCTCATTTGATTGCCCTGGTTGAAAAGGGGGTGTTGACATGGGTTCTCCTTGAAATTACCCTTCTAGTAGAACTGGGTTGAATAAGAACTGATCTAGATAGTACCAAAGTTCCACTACCAAAGTGCCATCACCTAGACTTGCGGGGTTCGCTGTGCATGTAAGGTACACACCTGAATTGTCGATGGCAGTCGTATAGGCTGCGGTGTTGATTCCAGTCTGCGTCATAAAGCCGAGGCCGTTGGAGGAACCCTGAATAAACGTGCTTGCACTTATTGATGCTGCGGTGCTAAGTGCCGATGGCTCGTATGTCATAGTCCATGCCCCAGGGCTTCCAAAACTACCGTATGGCACAGTGCCGAAAATATACTTCAGAGAGCAGTGCTGCACTTGTATGTAAAAACCAACGCCAGGAGCAGCGATGACTTGGACTGGAGTGGTGTGAATAGTCGCAAGTTGCGCTGCAGTGATGGTGATAATTGTTTTGTTTGTGGTGAATGCGGCATTGTCCAAGATCAACAAGTTCTGTTGCAGGGAGGGGTCTTGCCCCTTCAATATCAAGTTCAGATTAGGCGTGAACGTTGTAAGAGGGTAGTTTGGGGTCAACGGCAGAATGGCAGGGTTTATAAAAGTGTTCCCTAACTGCGTCTGCGTATTTACATTTGCTGGATTCAAAACTGGGGCAGCGCCATTCAAATACCCGTCAACTATGGCTTGCTGCTCTGCTACTTGGAAATCATTCAAAAACGGTGGATTTGGCATTGCCTGCTCCTAGTGATTTTTTAGAAATGTGTGGGCCGATTCTCACGGCCCTTCCCGAATCAGTCGGGTGCATGTTGTTTACTACGCCTGTTCCGTAGAACCTGCCTTGCGGCATTGCACGGGTGATACTTGGAAAGTTACGCCTTGGGCTTCCCCAACGTTTCCAGGGGTTTCCACCACGCACGTTACGCGGTCGCCTGCCCCACCAACCCCATTCGGTGTGGGGGTGAAGGCTGTGACTTTGCAGCGCACGTTGACGTACGTTCCGACTGCGAACTGTGCGCCGTTAATGTCACGCTCTTCCGCTAGAAATACTCCTTGTGGTGCTGTGCTCATGTTGTTATCCCCTCACAGTCGTTCTATCCCACACTGCGTGGAAGATTACGCTAGAATCGATCAGAAGGCCAGTAGACAACGCAGCGCCATTAGCCAACTCAACTCCGTTGACGAAAATCTGCAGCGTGTCTGTGGCCGGTACATAGCGGAACGTATACAACGTTGCGTCGTTTGCGGCTGACTCATCATGCACGTCGCACCACAAAAACCCGTTGAAATCTACAGTGCGTTGGTCTGCGAATAGGACCAATCCCATGGGGATTCCGCCCGTTGTGTAATTCAATCCGTAGCCAAAGCTAACGGTTCCCCACGCTCCCTGGGTCTTGCCTGTAATGTCAGGAAATGTCAGTTCCTGAAGTGAAATTCCTGCTACGATATTACTCATTTGTACTTCTCTTTTCCCCGCCTCGGCCCCTTGGCCTATCGGATACAATTAGTTTTTATTGCGATTGCAAAGGAAACCTCTGCAAAACTTTTATCAGTTTGCCCCGTGTTCTCTTGACACCCAGGGCGTTCCATGCGCTGCCTACTGAGTTACTCGCAGCCGCCTCATTGGCTATGCGTTCTTTCTCCATAGCAACCAAGTGCTCGGTAAATGCGTCTTGGCTCAACTTCTTACTCGCTTCGTTTGATGCCTGAGTTTCATCTTCTCGTAACGACATTATCTTGACCTTTCAAAGACGCTATGCATCTCTTGTACAACCCGTTCCTGCGGCGTGTTGCCATATCCTGTCCAATTAATGAACATACACCACGCGATCACATCGCTGTCCAGAACCATAGAAGGGTCTTCCCATCGTGGTCTAACTGGCGCACGCAATGCACGAGGTGCTTTGGGCACGTAACTCTCTCGCTTGCCCGTATACATGGCATACCGTGGATCGTGGCTTAGGACAATACCTGCTCTAGACAAGCACTCTGTTACCCATACCTCATCATTGTTGTCTTTCGGCAATTCGGCATCGACCACTGCTGCCATGGATTTTCTAGACAACCAATAGCAGAAACCAAACGGTACAGGGTACGTACGCTTGTCATTGGCGTGCCCTGTGAAGTCATGGTACATAAATCCTGAGGACATGACCCTCGCTGGTTTCAAGATCACATCGTCATCACACTTCAGCACAAAGTCATAACCGTGCTCATACGCCCAACGTACAATGGCTCGAACCTTGCTGGGCAACCCTTGATAGGAATCGTCACAATTCAGGAACACTTCATCTGCCTTTGGTTCTCGTTCTGAAGGCCCCAGAAAGAACTTATAATCAGTTCCTACGGGTATGAATGGAAGCCATGTGTCTCGTATCGCTTGTTGAAAGGCTGGACGGTTATGGCTGTTCACAACGGCTAGGAGACACCTCATAGTTACCTCCCAAGTCGTCTGAAGGTGCGCGTCGGTAGTGGAGGAGCGGCAACTACGGACGGTGATTCGGATTGAAGTTCTGCCGCAAGTTGTGCCATTGCTTCGTCTCCCCATTTGTTTCTGAACTTCGCTTCTCCTGGTGTACAATCGATGCCTGGGCCGGTGCGAGTAAACGTGCTCGCCGCGTGCTGGTGCTCTACACTTACCAAGGGCGTAACAGCCAAGGTGAACCCTGCTCGTCTCACACGGAAGTTGTAGTCATCATCATCGTAACCGTACGATCCTCCAAATATATTATCCATGTAGCCGACAACATCAATAGTCTCCCGCTTTATGTACGTGCAAATGAGAGCCAATCGTTGTTTGGTGTATGTGATGCCTTCGGGCTTAGGGCAGAGTTGCCAGTAATTCCCAGCCTGTCCTAAAATTCTAGGAGATAACATCCCTATCTTTGGGTCTGAGTAGGCCACTTGTTGCAGCACCTCTACGGTATTGCTCTGCAGGAAACGCACGTCATCTCCGCAGTACAGAATGTCGCTGTCTTTGGCAGCGCCTTGCCATGCTAGGTTAGCGAAAGCGGGATTACTAAAAGGCCCCTCACCCTGGATGCAAGTCCACATTGTGCCTGTAGGCATGACAATTTCATTGCCATCTCTAACGAACACCTTGGGGATATCTGGTAAGAATTTATCGGCACTCTCAACGAAGCCACCAAAGATGTCTGGGAATTTACCCAGCACGGCTATTGTCACTGGGCGCATAAACCCTCGGTAATGGTTTTCGCAATGAAATGTATATCTCGGTTGTATAGCCCCTGGTGACTTCCTATGAAAAAACCCTGCTTCTCAAGACTTTTTGCCACGGTATATTTTTCTATCATTCCTGGGAACAGTTTACGGTACACAGGTTGACTCAGTAGGGGAAAAAGGTAACGAGTTTCAATGCCGTTGTTCTCCAGATGCATAAGTAAAGGTTCTCTGTCAACCCCTTCTCGACAAACAAGTGGAAACATCATCCACGAATGGGAAAATCCCTCTGGTACACTAGGCAGTTGCAGTTTGTCCTCCAACGGTTTCAATAAGGACATGAGCAATGCAGCATTTGATCTTCGAGTTGCTATGTTTTCTTTCCAGCGCTCCAACTCTGACAAGGCAATCGCAGCCTCAATCTCTGTACAGCGATATGAGTATCCCACGCGGTCGAACTTGTAACGCCGCTCGATCATGTCTTTGCTGATCTTGTCATCGTCATCTATGGAAGTGTAGATACTGTCTCGTCCATGGGCCATGAGGCTGCGGCACATATCGGCGTATACTGGGTCATTGGTTGTAACCAAGCCTCCTACACCTCCCACTATAAGGTGGGCAACGTAGGTAGAGAAGCACGCCATGTCACCGAAGCTGCCTACGGACTTTCCATTGATTCCAGCAAACATTGTTTCGCAGGAATCTTCTATAACCTGCAGACTGTGGCGGTGAGCTATGATGTTGATCGCACCCATATTGGCTGGTAGGCCGAATAGGTGTACTGGGATAATGGAGCGGGTTCTGCTGGTGATGTGCTTCTCTATCTCCGCTGGGTCAATGTTGAACGTAAGCGGATCAACATCCACAAAAATCGGAGTAAGGTTATTCTGCAGTACCACATTAGACGTTGCGATAAACGTGATCGCCGGAACAAGTACTTCATCTCCGTCTTCATAATGGTGCCGTTCTTTAAGTGCTGCCAAAGCCATTTGCAAAGCACTGGTTCCACTGTTGCAGAAGATTCCGTGCTTAGATTTGTGAAGTCTAGAGAACTCTTTTTCGAATCGCTCGGTGAAACGTCCGCGTGATAACCGATTTTCGTTCAGGCACTGGTTCACATACTGCTTGCCCTGGTCGCTGATCGACAGGTGGCCGAGTGTTATTGACATGTTCTGAGTCTCCATGTGTTGGTTTACTTTGTAGCAACTTTCTAATCTCTTCATTCACACGCGTATGCACATTAGTGTACTTCATAGCCTCATGCAAATTGTGCTCTATTGCAGCAGCTTTTGTCTGATAAAGTTCTGGTGTCAAGTTTTTTAGCAACGAAACTAGACTTCCGTAGTCTTCAAAAGTCAAAATTCCATTAGCGTCGAAGAACTCCCCCACGTTTGGGCATCCCCAGTAAATGGGTATAGTCCTCGATACGAGACAATCAATGAGTTTCTCCGTAATCCAATTCGTATGCCGTGCGTTCTCCATGATTATGGAGTATTGAAATGGGTACAGCATAGGTCTCTTACATTCTAGCACCGGAGGGGACATGTGCCTAACAATTTTCAACCCTCCCACATATTCAGGAAGTGTTCGATAAATTACATGTCTAAACTTATGCCCTGCACACATCATCTTGGCGCTAGTAAGGTAGGACACTTCAAATTTCTTCGCAGCAACGTTCGCTTCGTCTGCTGGGTCTTCTGACCATCGGCATGTTCCAAATATGAACTTCTTGGAATTTGGACAAGCATCCAGAACACGTTCATTCCAAGCCAAAATCAGATCATAGTACCCATGGTGGTCAATGAGCGTGTCCACTATGTCCAACACTTCAGGAGGTTCCAACTGATAGAACACTCGGTATTCAGAAGCGTCTTGGAAATCAAACGTATCCATAGCAATGGTCACTTGCTTTTCTTGCTCTGCAAATGAGTCGCCAAAAGCATAACCTATTTTTCTAGGTTTGAACATTGTGTCTCCAGATACCATTCCACAGTCTGCTTTATACCGTATTCAAGCCCAATTTTTGATCTATATCCAAAACGCTCCTCTGCTTTGGTCACATCAAATAAACGACGAGGTTGTCCATCAGGTTTGGTATCGTCCCACTCAATGGCCCCCTTGAACCCTGTGGCTTCTACAATCAAACCGACCAAATCTCGTATGCTGGTCTCTACTCCTGTGCCGATATTTATAGGTTCCTCTCCATCATAATTCTCGGTGGCTAAAACAATGGCTTCGGCGCAATCTTCGGCATGTAGGAATTCACGACTTGCTGATCCTGTTCCCCAGACTACTAAACTGGTGCCATTCTTTTTTGCTTCCATACATTTCCAAATGAGGGCGGCAACGGCATGAGAGCGTGCTGGGTCAAATGTATCCCTTGGACCGTATAGGTTTACCGGAATGAGTCCGATAGCATTGAGTCCGTATTGCTTACGGTACGCTTGGCACTGAGTCAAGATAACGCGCTTGGCAATACCGTAGGCCGAGTTGGTTATCTCAGGGTAACCGTTCCATAAGTCTTCCTCTTTGGCAGGTATGGCCACATCTCGGGGATAGGCGCACACACTACTTATGGCCACAAACTTTTCAACATTGAACTCCTTAGCGGCTTCCATGAGTTCTAGACTCATAGTAAGGTTATCGTATAGGTACTTTCCATGGTTTGCGGAGCAGGCCATGATGCCGCCGCATGAAGCGGCAGCGTGGATAACCACATCGGGATGCATCCAAGTGTACATCTCAAGCACGTCTCTTCGTCGGCGTAAATCATAGAGTTTATGGTCTGGAATTACCACGTCCAAACATCCATGCTCGTACAGCTTATTAACAATGTACGATCCTAGGAATCCTGTGCCGCCTGTAACGCACACACGCTTAGTACTTAAAGAGTCCATTGTCTGAGTACCTTCCCTATGTAATCTACAATCTCTTCGGTATAGTGCGGTGGGCATCCCAAAAAGAACACGCGCTTAAGCGCTTCATTTGCATTTGGATATTTGGCGGCATCTCCCAAGTGCTTGTACCCCGGATGCAGCAGTATATTTCCTGCAAAATAGCTGCGCGTTTGCACAAGGTTTGATTCCAAATGGGCTACTAGGCTTTCTTTGGTCTCGGCTGTATCACATATCAACGGTACCCCAAACCAACAAGGATTAGACTTTGGATGCTTACTAGCAACCCTCACGTTGGGAACGTCATCAAACAATCGTGAGACTAGGTTGAAATTATCTCTTCGTCGTGTCTCAATCTCTGTGACCTTTTCCATCTGCGCCAGCCCAATGGCCCCCTGCAGGTCCAAAGGCTTCAAGTTGTACCCCATGTTAGTGAACAGGTACTTGTGGTCCATCACCGTATCATCACCGAGCCATTTAGAGAATCTTTTTCCACACGTCCCACAGGATAGTAAGTTTGCTTGTCCCACACAATGGCAATCTCTACCCCACCACGATATGCTCTTGGCAGTTTTTATGAGTTCGGCATCGTTAGAACAAACCATTCCTCCTTCACCCGTAGTGATGTGGTGTGCAGGGTAAAACGATGTGCTCCATGCTTGGTAAAAATCTGTCAGGTTCTTTCCATCCCATTTGGAACCCAGACTATCACAGTTGTCTCCTATAAGCATGTTGAAATACGAGGACAGAGAATCCATATCGGGAGGGTTTCCAAGTACAGGAGAAATGAAGATTCCAACCGTTTCATCTCGCACTGCACTTTTTACTTTGTCCACATCAAAATTCAACGTGTCCATCTCTATGTCCACAAATCTTGGCAGCAATCCATTCTGCACCAGAGGTGCTATGGTGGTAGGAAAACCTACGGGGGAGATGATCACTTCGTCTCCATCCTTCCAACCGTGCTGCTTTTTCAATGCCGCTATCATGACAAGGTTGGCAGAACTGCCTGAGTTTACCATGTGTGCATATCGCACGCCAAAATACTTGGAAAACAGGTTTTGGAATCGCACTACGTATTCGCCTGAGGTTAACCACGCTCCTGATAGGAGCGCTTCCATTGCCATCTCTATTTCTCTGTGGTCCCAGTACGGTCCTGAGTACAGCACTTGAGTAGTGCCGGGGATAAAGGGCTTTCGATTATGCGCGTACCTCGGAGTGTGCTGTGACAATTCCGATATTAGTTCCTTGATGCGCTCTGAGTCCATCTACGCCTCTACTTCTTCCACGCCTTGTGGAGATGTCGAATCTTTGGTTCAAACGTATCTACAGTCTTGTCCTCTGGCATCCACGTCTCTGGGTGGCTGAGATTTATCAACCTGGGGTATGCATATGCAGGGGAAAGGGAAATCGCAGGAGGGTGCTCCATCAAGTACCTGTTCATATGTGATTCTTCAAACCACACGGCCATTATCCCATTAGCATCGTCAGTGTCGATTCCTTTAGTGATTGCTTCACACATCGTTATGAACTCTGCCGTAGAACCACCAACGAGACACCCCTGATAATATATGGGGTCACCGACAACACACGCCGCAGATTCTGGGCGTCGTTCAAAACAGTCTGGAAAACAAGGATGCACAACTGCTGTTATTCCTTTTCCAAATATTTCTTCCAAAACTATCGGCTGACACACCAGCATGTCTGTGTCTAAAAATAGGATGTGATCATAGCGCAGAAGACTATCTCTTTGAGACAAAGTTGCATGAAATCTTCGGAGCGTAACTTGCGGCCATCCCGTATGCGGATGGTACACCTTGATTGCATCCAGAGGTTCTTCACTGTCAGTGAATACCAGCACATCATGCGGTGGGAAAAACTTCTTCAAAGCCTCGATTGCAGGCGGTATATAAACAATGCATTCTGGTCCCGTAGCAATCATGAGTACTAAAATTTTATTACGAGGCTTTCTAAGGCACCGTTCAGGACATCTACTGTTTTCCATTCTGAGTCCTTATTGTTGGTCGATTAGGCTTATGCCTCTTTCAGCAAACGCAACTGCTCTGTCCGCAGCTACCATGTCTTCTATCAAGTACTTAAATGACCATCTAGGCTTCCATCCTAAAACTATTCTAGCTTTAGTCGCATCTCCTTGTAAAATGTCAACTTCAGTAGCTCTAAAATATTTGGGGTCCACAGTGACATACTTTTTCCAATCCAAATCCAGTGCTCCAAAGGCTACGTCCAGAAGTTCTCGTATGGTGTGCGTTTTCCCTGTGGCGATAACGTAATCGTCGGCCTTGGGTTGCTGCAGCATTAGCCACATGGCTTCTACGTAATCCTGGGCGTGTCCCCAGTCGCGCTTTGCGTCCAGATTGCCCAGGGCCAACTCTTTCTGTAGTCCTACTGAGATTCGGGCCGCTGCCTTGGTTATCTTGTGAGTTACAAACGTCTCGCCGCGTCGTGGGCTTTCGTGGTTGAACAGTATGCCGTTTGAGACGTGCATGCCATATGCCTCTCGGTAATTTACGCAAAGGTTATGTGCAAACATCTTGGCGCAGCCATAAGGGGATCGTGGATGGAAGACAGTGCTCTCACTTTGTGGAGGAGGCGTTGATCCAAACATCTCACTGCTACTGGCATTGTATACTCTCGCATCTGGGCAGTGTGCGCGAACTGCTTCTAGAAGTTTAAGAGTTCCCATCGCACCTACCTGACATGTGTATTCTGGAATGTCAAAAGAAACCTTTACATGGGACTGTGCCGCCAAGGAGTATATCTCGTCGTATTTGAACTTTACTAGCAAAGCGTCCAGGCCACTGCCGTCTGTTAAGTCTCCGTAGTGCATTTGAAGCTGATTAAAAATGTGATCTAGTCTAGCCGTGTTAAAACTGCTGCTACGACGCATAAGGCCGTGCGTTTCGTAGCCTTTTTCAAGTAACAATTCGCACAGATACGAACCGTCCTGTCCCGTCGCGCCCAGTACGAGTGCTTTTTTCTTCATTTTGTCTCCTGAGTCCAACATTTCTGGTGCATGAGATAGTACTCATTTTCTCTATGTTCTAAGTGGGCCACTTTCACCTCTACAGGCTTAGAACAAATGATGCATCGTCTCCCGTAGAGTTTGAAATAGAATTCCAAGGCTAGATTCTTCCAACTTTTCATATCTGAGTCCATCTTTTTGGGATTATGTCCGCTGAGTCTTCGTTTCCTGTCCTGAACCATTGCTTAGGGGCCACTACGTGCTTGGCGTTTGCCAACCATGCGCCCCACCAACTGAATGAACTATTGGCAATGATGGCGTGGCGGCATTTGCTCATTGCCCAAAGGTCTTCATGCGGTAGCAAATGCACAACCGTCATGCTGCACCTTAGAGGAGGCCTGTAATTATCCTCATCAGAGAACACAAAGAAGTGCGCACCTTCTACACGCTCTGTTATATGCTTTACGGCACGCATGTAGTAATCCATGGGAAGTACTCCATGCCTCGCTGCCGCCCATGTCAGGTAATCCCCCCGGCGAATGTGCAGCATCACACTGCAGTCACCCATTTGCTCTGCAACTTTCTCTGCTGTATAACTTACTGGGAATCGTGGTGTTAACTCCTTGCGAAGTTCGGCTTCAACATTGAGGAAATATCTCTCGCACTGCCAGTACCCTGCGAGGATTGAGTTGTCCTCGATCTCAGGATTGGGGTCGAACCTGAGCGAACGCTCTGCAATCCAGCGCCAGCCAGGATGCGGTGCAATAGGGAGCGTGATATTGAAGTACCCTAGACTGTTTCCATATTGTGTGCATGAGTTGAGCAACTTTACATCGTACTTTGGAGACAGAGAGCGAGCGAATGCGTACTGAAAAATCTGATTACCTAATCCTCCACACGTATTTACTGAAATCATCTGAGTTCCTAACTGTTGATCGGACTGGGCCACGTTACGTGTGACCATTGGTGGTTCGCATGGTCTCTGTAGTACTGTTCTTCCTCTGTGAAAGGCTTTTTGGTGTACCATGGTGTGTGCTCCACAACGTAAGGCATGTCCATACGCAAGTTCTTTACGCTTCCTGTCCAATCAGCGTCCGTCCATGGGGCAAAAGCCTTGTAAATAGCAAAGGTAGTATCTATGGGGGCTATGAATGCTCCCGAAGCGTGGCGCTTCTTCCAGTAGACGCCTTCTCCTTCCCAGCCTTTTCCATCTCCATTTGTTATGAAGTCGCGGCTCAGATCGGGTATGTTGTCCAAACGCAGTCCGGGGCCAACTTTTTCGCAACCTGGGACCGACAATAGCAACTCCTGCAGTTTATCGATAAGGTCCAGTGGACAACACTCTGATGGAACAAGGTCTGAATCTGTCACAATGTACGGAACACTCTGTTTTTCATTCAGCCGTCTTTTCCAAAATGCCCATGGTCCTAAGTTGGTGGAAACATCGCACGCTACCCCTGAAGGAAGTGACTTGTAGTACTCCAAGAGTGGTGGGTATGAAGATGCGTTATCCAAAATAGTAATCTTTTTGGTTCCTGCCTTCAAAAGCCATTCTATGAGCAGCCTTGTGCTGGTGAGCCTGTCTCGGTTGATGATGTAAACGGGGATCGATGCTCTGGGTGTTGCCGGTACGTCCACGTCACTTGTGGAAGGTACACGAAGCGCCCTCCTGCTAAAGCGGCTCTGAGCCATAATTCTTGGTCCTCTCCAGGGGGCGAAACTTTGTAGCCTCCGATTTTGTCGAACAAACTTCTACGCATCAGAACTGTGACAGGAATATAGTTTGCCGCTTTCACATCATCATAGTTGAACGCTCTCGTATTCCATGTCTTGATGAATCCTTCTTCCCTACACTCGGAGTAGATGACATCTCCTTCTCCGCTAGATGCGATTAGCGCGGCAAGATGATTGGCGTCAACCGTGTCATCATCGTCCACAAAGGCAATCCATTCAAAAGAGGAATCAAGACTTCGCACAATTTTATTCCTCGTTACAGTAGGGCCTTCTTTGTTTTCGTCAAAACCTATGGCATGATAAATCTCACCGTCCCAAGTTTGTGCTAAAACCGAGGCTTTGCATTCCTCCAACAGAAAGCATCGACTTGCTAAGGAAGGCGTTATTACAGCAACTTTTTTTATCCTCTTTACGTTTACCATCGAATCCTGCCATCGGCGGTGCTTGTCGTACATCCATTGAGGATCATATGTACCAGGGAATCCTTCTCCCCCCGGTTCGGATAGGTGTTGGGTAATTTTGCAGTTAGTTGCCTCTGGCCCAGGTGTATGCGTCCTGTCCTCATAACGAGGATCATGCCGTTTTTTCAAGCATGCTAGGCGGTTGAACATGTCACCTATCCATTTGTCCTCGGCCCACATGTCGATGGCTTTTATGGTGTATGGTTTAGTACTAGACTCGGGCCTTTTTGGTGCCCGACTGAAACGGGCGCGTAATGGACGCTTTCCTATGATTACATCTTCTATTGGGATAGCCGCATCCAACATACGCATATACAAGTCTGCGCTGGCCCAATGACCTGTTCCTCCGCAGGCATACGGCCCTGTGCTTGGGTTGCAAACAAAGTTACCTACATAGTCATACTGCTCAAACCCGCTAGTCATGAGACGGGAGGGGCAAACATAGGTATCTGGGTAACACAAGAAGACGTACTCGTACCCCTTAGCAGCGGCGTACTTGTACATCTCCTTGGTTTTGTAAGTCACATTATGGTAGTCATCAGGCGCATCTAGCAATACTTCATCATCCTTTGTGGATTTACTGCCTTGACCCATGAAGAATTTGTAGTCTACACCCAATTTGACCAAATCGGGCAACCATGTGTTGCGCACAGCGTCATTGTTTCCGTTGGTACGAAATGACTCACAAGTTATGATTGCAACTAGGACTTCCATTGTTAACTCCCCTGAGTTGGAGGTGTGTCTCCTGGCTTATCCTTGGCGGCACCAGAGAAAGCATGGCCAGTAATACCGCCTATAATTGTTCCAGCATAAGCAACGTATGCCATGTCCAAGTGGTTGAACCATTTCATCACGGAACCC
>Ga0208389_1000807_pt1 | contig 14234 bp, 16 predicted proteins | sample CryBogCBH12Aug09_FD_184625 | JGI IMG/M metagenome (GOLD analysis project Ga0208389, IMG submission 184625) | Freshwater microbial communities from Crystal Bog, Wisconsin, USA - CBH12Aug09 (SPAdes) (version 2) | ecosystem: Environmental > Aquatic > Freshwater > Lake | place: Crystal Bog... | reverse complement strand
CCAACAGGGTGGAGCGCTCACGCCAACGTCAGTTAAAGATAGTGTGAACAGAAGGTGTGGGATTTGGAATGGGTGATGAACTCTGAGAGTTAGATGGGAGAGGAGAAGGTGCTCCTGTGGGAGGAGTTACTGGCGCCCACTTGAGCCACTTGAGAACACCGGGAATTTCATTGGCGACAAATACATAGCTGTGTCCACCTGGAAGAAAACTTGTTGCGTAGGTGGCCTTAACTGTTTTCAATTTCAGCGCCCAGGCGAGCGCCTGTCCGCGAATGAGCTGGGTGTAATCCTGTGTTGATTCCCCTAAGAACCACTTCACCTTATTAGCAACTTTTAAGTAGGTCGAAGGGGTTTGGTATTTGTGTTTTGGATCTGTTTCGGCGCCCGAACCAAAGGCATTTGTCAGATCGTCAACAACAAAATATCCTGCCAGAGTAATCACCTGTCCATAAAGGTCAGGATGGTGTAGCCCGATAATCGCGGCGCCATAACCACCCATCGAGAATCCAAGCAGGGCGCGATCATCCCGACTGCGGATATTCCCAGCTTCAACGGTCTGAATAACATTGGTAGTTAACCACGTTTCAATTTTCGCCCGTCCATCGTAAGAGTCGGCCCATTCGGAGTCGGAGTGCGTTAATGCATTTCCATCGGGAAAGACGGCGATAAATGGCGCCGCACCCTTTGCAAAGGCGGCTTCCAGTGGCGCCTCGACGCCTGCTATGAGCCCATTGGGGGAGCCGGGCCATCCATGCAGCATGTAGACAACAGGCAGGAGGGCCACTTGAGACGCAGGAACTGCAGGAGTCATCACAAAGACGTTACGGATCGGAAAGTCTTTCTCGGGACTCTTCACCTTTAACTGCACAATCGTTGCCTTGGGCGTAGCAGCGGCCGAGAGCGGCACCTGAGAGATTGCTAATAGGCAGGTTGCTACCAGCAGAATGAGGTTGCCGCGTGCTAACTTCACCACGAGATAGTAATGGCAGCGCTTGTGAGATTCAGGTGAAATACATCTGAGGTGATTTCACTTCTCCCAAATAGGTGGATAATGAGAACCATGAAGCGCTCCCTTTTAGTCGTCGGAATTGCACTCTCGCTCTGCGCTATTCCGGTGAGTGCTCACGCGACCACGCAGACTCCACCTCCACCTCCTGCTGGTTCGAATCCTCCTCCTCCGCCATCAAGCGGGCCATCTACCCCGCCTTCTCACCCTGCGATTAATCCACCGCCATCGGGCGCGCCACTTTCCCCACCCCCATCACCACAAGATCACAAGAAGAGTCCACCACCTTCTACTGCGCCAACAAATCCAGCACCTTCTATTTCCGGTGCCCCACAACCTTCAACGCCTCCATCAGTTGGACCAGTGACGAGCAATCCACCAAGAACTCCACATCCACAATCTTCAGCCGCTGCCGCTCGACAAGCTGCTCGAGCCGCAGCCAAAGCTGCATTTGATGCGGCGCAGACCGAAGCACAGAACGGTCGCGATTTAGCTTTTGCCGATGCCAATGCCAATCTGCAACAGGCCTTGCAAGCTGCAGGCAAAGATAAAGTTGCACAAAAGGCTGCACGGGATGCATATAAGTCTGCTGCCCAAGGAATTATCACTGCTTATAAGCAAGCAATTGCGACAGCGCGACAAAATTATCAAGCAGCGCTAGCAGCGATTAAGTAAGAGTTACTTAGCCAACCATTTCAGAATCGCGTGGGCTGTACTCGTGAGTGCAGGCCTTATTCGCCTCGTCACTCGCGCAACTCTCGCATAGAAGAATTAAGGAGTGGCAAGAGATCTTGCCGCAGTTATAAAACTGTTTTGTAGCGCCGCCACACTTTTCGCATTCACCGATAACGGGGGTGTGATCGGAGAAGTCCAGAGTCATACGACCATCAAATGTGTAGAGCGAACCTTGCCAGAGCGCATCGTCGCCATATTTCTGGGCGTAGCGCACGATGCCACCATCAATTTGGTAAACCTCTTTGAAGCCGCGCTTCACCATGACCGTTGACAAAATCTCGCAGCGAATTCCACCGGTGCAGTAGGTCACAATCGGCTTATCTTTAAGATGGTCATACTTCCCGGATTCAATTTCAGAGACAAAGTCGCGAGTATGTGAAACCTCAGGGACGATCGCGTTCTTAAACTTTCCGATCTTGGCTTCGTACCCATTGCGACCATCAAAGAAGAGGACCTCATCGCCGCGCTCTTCGACCAACTTGTTGACCTCATAGGGCTTCAAATGTTTGCCGCCGTTGACGACGCCCTTCTCATCTACCTGCACATCGATCGGTAAACCAAAATCAACAAGCTCGGACTTCACCTTAACTTTCAAGCGTGGGAAGTCAGCGCCCGTTCCATCAGACCACTTGAAATCAATCTTCTTAAAACCGGGGTACTTCTTTGTAGCGCTCACATACTTCTTGAGGTCGGACATGTTGCCACCTAAGGTGCCATTGATTCCGTGTTTGGAAATCAGAACGCGACCCTTGAGGTTGAGATCCTCGGCGAGTTTGTGTTGCCAGAGGCGGATGGCCTCAGGATCATGCAACGGCGCAAAGCCGTAATACAAGATCACCTTGGGGAGTTCGCCGCGCGCTGCCATGTGGCAATTCTACGGATTATTTTTCGCGCTCTACTCCGCGCCTGCCCCAGAAGACCCAGAGCGCAAGAACGCCCAAGATGAGCGCAAAGCCGAAGGCGATATCTTCCAAAGGAGCGCTGGCTAAGCGCGGTCCGAGGATCTGCTGCTTGTCGTACATAACAATATTGCGCGAGGTGAGCCACCAATTGGTTAGAAGTTGGAACGGCAGCAAGATCGCATAGGAGGTCCAGAAGGCTTTACGGAGCAGCAGACGAGTCTTCAAGAGATAAAGGTCGAGCGCCGCGGCGCAGGCCACTGCGAAGAAGGCGATCTGGGTGTAGCTCATGCCTCATCCCCGATCAGCCAGTGGGGGCGGCGCTTGCGAACTGCCTCGAGAGTCATGATTGCGGCGATCGGCACCACAACAAAGAAGAGGTACTCCTCGAGCGGGATATTAAATGGGCCATAAATTTTCAAGATCTGAGTCAGATCAAAGTGCCAGTGGTGGCGGCTAATCGCATAGGCATCCCACCCGACAAAGAGTGCGGCGATCGGCAAGATGCTCAGGGCCATGCGGCGCACTCGGCGCAGAACGCCGACTTTGAGGAAGATTTCGAGCCAGAAGGAGCCCAATACTGTGAAGATCAGCATCGCCATATAACCCCAACTGCGCATACGGAATTGTCGCACGCCTCTCGGCGAGGGCAACCGCAGAGGACAAATTTGTCGCTTTGGATGGTTAAAATCGCACCATGACGCCTCTTCACCTCGTTCTGCTCACCTTTGCAGTTGTCTGCGCCGCCTGCTGGATCGCCTCCTTGATCACCAACGAACACTCATGGGTCGACCGGATGTGGTCGATCACCCCTGTGATCTACGTGGGTGAGTTTGCCCGTGGCGCTCACTTCCACAACGCCCGCTTGAATGCGATGGCGATCATCGTGCTGCTCTGGGGCGCTCGCCTTACCTTCAACTTTGCTCGCAAGGGTGGCTATACCGGCGCCGAGGATTACCGCTGGCCAGTGCTCCGTGCCAGCATGAAGAACTGGCAGTTCCAGCTATTCAATATCTTCTTCATCGTGCTCTACCAGAACTTCTTACTCGTGCTTATCTCGCTGCCCGCGCTCACGGCTTATAACCATCAGTCGACGGCCTTTAATGGCTGGGATGTCACCTTCATCGCGATCTTTGTACTCTTCTTGATCGGCGAGACCGTAGCCGACCAACAGCAGTGGAACTTCCAAGAGGCGAAGAAGAAGATGATCGCCGCCGGTGGGACTCCCGAGAAGCGCTTCTTGACGACTGGACTCTTCAAGTATTCACGCCACCCCAACTACTTCTTTGAGGTTGCCCAGTGGTGGGTGCTCTACATGATCGGCGCTAACGCTTTCAATGCGCTCTTCCAGCGCACCATCTTGGGTGCAGTTCTTCTCACGCTGCTCTTTGTTGGATCAACCAGCTTTACCGAGAAGATCACCTTGTCAAAGTATCCAGAGTATGCCGATTACCAGGCGACTACCTCTGCAGTTATCCCTTGGTTTACTAAGCGCCGCCTGCGTAAGCAAACAGCGTGAGGACAAAGCGCCAGACCTTCTGGGAGAGGATCTGGGCATCGACAATCATTCTCTATACCTTCGCGGCCACCTTTGTTGTATGGAAAGCGCTGCACAAGTACGGAGTTAATCCGTACATCTTCTTCGTCGTCGATCTGATTACATCGTGGTTTTATGGGATTGCCTCGGCTCGTTTAGTTGTGGCTGTTATTCATAAGCGCTGGTCAGAAACGCAGAAGTGGGGCTGGTTATCTGCCCTCAACTTTATGTTGCCCCAGATTTATATATTGATGTCAGCTCGCCACGTTCCTCGCGATGTCTACATCATCATCTTTAGCGCTATCAGCGTTATGGTGGCTTTCGCAGTTATTGGTCTGGCAAGTCAGATCAAGACCGCCCGCAAAGAGAAGAGCGTCGAATGAAAAACTGGAGCGGCAATGTCACCTTCAACGCCAACGTTCTTGTCCACCCCACCAGTGTTGAGGACATTAAGGCCGCAGTCCTAGCGGGGGAGCGCGTTCGTGCTTTGGGAAGCGCTCATTCCTTCAACACCATTGCGGCGAGTGATGATGTTCTGATTAGTTTCGAGCACTTTCCTAAAGATATAGAAATTGACACCGTTGCCAAGCGAGTACGCGTTGCAGCCGGGGTGCGCTATGGCGAACTAGCCATTGCGCTGAACGCCGCAGGTCTAGCGCTTCCCAATATGGGATCGCTACCTCACATCACCGTTGTCGGAGCGACAAGTACAGGCACACATGGCTCTGGGCTAAATAACAAGAATCTATCTGCAGCAATCATTTCAATTGAATTGATAACTGCAAGTGGGGATGACCTGACGATCACAGGAGACGAACTCAACGCTGCGCGCGTTGCACTTGGTGCCATCGGAGTGATTCATCATCTGACTCTGCAAGCCGTTGATTCCTTTGAAGTAGCACAGACCATCTATCTTGATCTGCAATTTGAAACCCTGCTCCTGGACTTTGATGCTGTGATGGGTTCGGGCTACAGCGTCTCGGCATTTTCGATCTGGGATGATGAAGTAATCGATCAACTCTGGGTGAAGTCCCGCGTTGATCTCGATACCTTGCCAGGCGATGATCTCTTCGGCGCACAGCGCGCCTCCGTTAAATTTCATCCACTTGAAGTTGGTTCCACCGAGAGCGCAACTGAGCAACTTGGCAGTATTGGTCCCTGGCACGAGCGCTTGCCCCACTTCAAACTAGATTTCATGCCAAGTTTCGGCGATGAGCTACAGAGCGAATTCTTTGTCGATCGCAAAGATGCCGCCGCTGCGCTTGCTGCCCTGCATGCCATACGTGCCCAGATTCAACCACTGCTCTTAGTGACCGAATTGCGCACCATCGCGGCGGATGAGATCTGGCTCAGTGAGGCATATGGTCGTGACAGCCTCGCCATCCACTTCACCTGGAAACCGGATTATGAGGGAGTCAGCGAATTCTTACCGACTCTCGAAAAGACCCTATCTCCATTTAAGGCGCGCCCGCACTGGGGCAAGTTATTTACAGCCGCGAGCTTTAATTTTGCCGAGCTCTATCCAAAATTCGGGGAATGGATTACTTATCGCGCTGGGCTCGATCCGGATCGCAAATTCATCAATGCACAATTAGGCGCTTGGGGCATCTAGCCCACATTAAGATCCGACTATGAACGTTGATGGTCTTCCACTCGATAAGTTGCGCACCCGTACCAGCGAAAAGTGGACGGTCTTTGCACCCGATGTCCTGCCGATGCCGGTTGCCGAGATGGATTTTGAAGTTGCTGCTCCTATTCGCCAAACCTTGATCGCGATGATCGAGAACTCTGACACCGGATATATGGGCGATACAGCGCACCTTAATCGCAACTTCGCCGCCTTTGCTGAGGCGCAGTGGGGTTGGAGCATCGATCAAGAGCAACTCTTCCTCTGCACCGATGTAGGCGTTGGGATGATCGAGATGAGTCGCACCGTTGTTCAACCCGGTGACAAGATCATGATCAACACCCCGGTCTACCTCAATATGTTTAACTGGATCAAAGAGCTTAAGTGTGTGGCTGTTGATGCGGCGATGCGCAAAGAAGGCCTTACTTACACTTTAGATCTGGCCGCGATCGAAGCGGGATACAAAGAAGGGGTGAAGCTCCACTACCTCTGCAATCCCCAAAACCCAACAGGCAGCGTGCACTCTCGCGAAGATCTGGCAGCTATAGCCGATCTTGCCAAGAGTTACGGCGTCTATGTATTTAGCGATGAGATCCATGGACCATTGGTCTTTGATGAGGAGAAGTTTGTACCTTTCTTAAGCGTCAGCGCTGCGGCGCGCGAGATCGGTGTCTGCGTAACCGCAGCGAGCAAGGCCTGGAATTTAGCGGGACTCAAGTGCGCATTCATCATTACACAATCCGAGCCAATGGCGGCGCTAGCCAAGTCCATGCCACCATCTGTTCGCTTCCGCGCCTCGTTACTAGGCGCCCATGCGACCGCTAAGGCCTTTGAATGCACCGAGTGGCTACAGGGCGTGATGCAGACACTGGATGCCAATCGCCTCTTCGTGCAGGAGCAGCTGGCCAGCAAACTGCCTAAAGCGAACTACCGCATACCTAACTGTTCATACCTAGCTTGGATTGAATTATGCGATTACGAATTGGGCGAGAATCCATCCCAAGTCTTGTTGGATGAGGGGCGCATTGCACTGACACCAGGTCATCTATTTGGAAGCGATTGCGATCAATTTGTGCGCCTCAACTTTGCAACGAGTAAAGTGATCATCGCCGAAGGCATTGATCGCATCGTTGCTGCCGTGAGCAAGGGCTAATTACTTAAAAGCCTCTTCTAGGTCGCGGATCAGATCGCCGGAATGCTCTAGGCCGACTGATAGCCGAGCTAGCGCGGGAGTAATTCCCATCGCAGCCTTTGTGGCTTCATCCAAGCGGCGGTGAGTAGAAGAGTACGGATGCGTAATCAGTGACTTGCTATCGCCCAAGTTATTGCTGATATCAATCACGCGCAGGTTGTTCATGACCTTAAAGAGCGCCTCTTGGCCGCCGGCAACTTCGAATGACAATGTGGTTCCACCGCCTGCCATCTGCTTGCGCGCCAGATCGTGCTGCTTGTGGGAGGCGAGTCCTGGGTAATTAACCGATGAAACTTGTGGCAAGGTTTCTAAGAATTCTGCAACAGCTTGCGCATTTTCGTTCATACGGTGTACGCGCATCGAGAGCGTCTCGAGAGATTTCACAAGTACCCAGGCGTTAAATGGGCTGAGCGACGGTCCGGTATGACGGACAAAAGGATTGAGCGTGTTCTTGATGTAATCCTCTGATCCCAAGATTGCTCCGCCTAATACGCGGCCTTGTCCATCTAAATGTTTTGTCGCCGAATACATCACGATATCTGCGCCCAGCGCCAAAGGCTTTTGCAAGATCGGGGATGCCATCACATTATCGACGATCACAAGTGCTCCGACTTTGTGGGCCAGTTCAGAGATCATCGAGATATCAACGAGTTCGAGCATCGGATTCGAAGGAGTCTCAAGGAAGACCGCTTTGGTCTCGACCTGTAAAGCAGCTGCCCAAACATCGGGATCATTACCTGTTACAAATTCAACGTTGACGCCCCACTTAGGCAAGAACTCAGCGAGCACCACCCAACACGAGCTAAACATTGACGCTGCTGCCACTACGCGATCGCCGGCTGAAACCATGCAGGCAAGCGACGAGAACATCGCCGACATTCCACTACCTGTTGCGACGCAGAGTGGCGCGCCCTCTATCGCTGCTAAGCGATTTTCAAACATCGAGATTGTTGGGTTAGCGAAGCGACCATATACATAATGATCGATCTCTTCGGCGAAGGCGTGGTTGGCTTGTTCGACGCTGTCGTAGGTAAAGCCGCTGGTCAGATACAGCGCCTCACCGGTCTCACCAAAGCCCGAACGCGCCAAACCGGCACGCACTGCCAGGGTGTCCTCGTGGAGGGCCCACGTTGGCTTCAAGCCATCACTGGTATTGGAATATCCCCAGGGGCGATGTTGGTGAGTCACCTGCGTAGTTTAACTGCCGTTCACCTGTGCTCTGTTGTGGCGAGTCGTACACCAAAGGGTCATTAACGCCCCTGCTTTTAGATGCTTAGATTGCTCTTATGAGAGAACCCATTGCAGATCCAGCCCGCGGCAAAGAGGTCTTTGACCTCGATCGTGCCCATGTATTCCACTCGTGGTCGGCCCAAGGGCTGATCAGCCCGATGCCTGTGGCAGGCGGTGCGGGAAGCTACTTCTGGGATTACGACGGCAACAAGTACCTCGATTTCTCGTGCCAACTGGTCTTCACCAATATTGGCCACCAGCACCCTAAGGTCGTGGCTGCGATTCAAGAGCAGGCCGCGAAGCTTGCAACCATTGCCCCACAACATGCTAATGATGCCCGCGCCGAAGCTGCCAAGTTGATCACCGAGCGCGCCGGTGCTCATCACAACAAGGTCTTCTTCACCAACGGTGGCGCTGATGGAATCGAAAACGCTATCCGCTTGGCACGCGTGCACACTGGCAAGCACAAGGTCCTGTCCTTCTATCGCAGCTATCACGGCAACACCACTTCGGCTGTAACAGCCACTGGTGACCCGCGCCGTTGGCCCAATGAGTACGCCTACGGTCACGTCCACTTCTTTGGTCCATACCTTTACCGCACTCCCTTCTGGTCAACGACAGAAGAAGAGGAGTCACGCCGCGCTCTGGAACATCTCGAGCAGGTCATCATCTTCGAGGGTCCTGCAACTATCGCAGCGATCTTGCTCGAATCAGTTGTAGGTACCGCAGGCGTCTTGATTCCACCAGCAGGTTACCTAGAAGGTGTCCGTGCCTTGTGCGACAAGTACGGCATCAAGTGGATCGCCGATGAAGTCATGTCAGGCTTTGGTCGTACAGGTAAGTGGTTTGCCTACCAACATTCCAGCGTCGAGCCAGATCTGATCGTCTTCGCTAAGGGCGTTAACAGCGGTTATGTGCCCCTCGGCGGCGTTGTGATCAGCGATGAGATTGCAGCAACCTTTAACGAGCGCGTCTTCCCAGGTGGACTTACCTACAGTGGTCATCCACTTGCTACCGCCGCAGCAGTTGCAACGATCAATGCCATGACGGAAGAGAAGATGGTCGAGCATGCTGCAAGCACCGGCGAAACCGTCATCCGTCCACTCCTTGAAGAGTTAGCTGCGAAGCACAAGGTTGTCGGAGAGGTCCGCGGACTGGGCGCCTTCTGGGCGATCGAATTGGTGAAGGATCGTGATACCCGTGAGCCACTGGCTCCATATGGTGGATCCAGCCCTGCGATGGGTGAAGTGATGGCCGCCTGCAAGAAGGCCGGGATGATTCCATTTATGAACTTCAACCGGATTCATATCTGCCCACCGCTCAATGTGAGCGAGGCGGAGCTGCGCACCGGTATCGCTGCATTGGATGCTGCGCTCGCTGGCATCGCAGGTCACTACACCGGCAATTAGCCGTCCTTAAATATCCTCACAACTAGAATGGTCGTATGACCGCAGTCGACTTGATGACCCTCGCCATCGATTGTGGTGGCTTGAGCATCAAGGCCTCGGTCTTGGATGGCAAGGGCACCTTGCATGCCAATCCGATCGCAACGCCTACGCCTTACCCGCTGAGCCCAGCCAAGTTGATCGCCACTTTTCAAGAGCTCGCGGACAAGTTGCCGCCCTTTGATCGCGTGACGATCGGAATGCCCGGCATGATCCGCCACGGCGTTGTTGTCCATACCCCGCACTACATCAATACCAAGGGGCCACTTACGCGAGTAGATCCAGAGTTACTGACGCTCTGGCGCGGCTTTGATATGCAAAGTTCTGTCTCCAATCACTTCGGGTTGCCGGCTTTGGTGATGAATGATGCTGAAGTGCACGCCGCGGGGCTCATCACAGGCTCTGGACTTGAAGTTGTTGTAACGCTGGGGACTGGACTGGGCTTCTGTATGTTTGATGGTGGCAAGTTGGCCCCGCACTTCGAACTTTCACATGCCCCCGTCCGCCGTGGCACAAGTTATGACACCTGGATCGGCGAGCACGAACGCCGCCGCTTGGGCGATATGTTCTGGTCGCGCCGTATCAAGACGATGGTCGAAGACCTGCGCCCCGTATTTTGGTGGGACCGCCTATTTATTGGCGGTGGTAACTCACGTCGCATCAGTCCAGCTGTTTTGAAGACGCTCGGCGATGACGTTGTAATTGCATCCAACACCGCAGGAATTCTTGGGGGAGTGCGCGCCTGGGAGTTTGAAGGACGCGATCTTTGAGCGCCTTCTTGCGCATCATCAAGAACGAGACATTTAGCGCATATCTGTTAATCCCAGTAGCCCTGATCGCAATCGCGTTGGGATCGCACTTCGATAGCCAATTCTTAGAAGCCACCCGCCACATCGGTAGTTGGCACTTTACGATTCGCGAGTTCACTCTGGATTACCTGCTGGGCTTCTTCTTCTACAACATCGGCTTGCAACTGCGCTTTGAACTAGCTGAAGGCGCTCTGCAAGATCGCAAAGTCTTGATCATCAGCGCGGTATCTGCGGGGTTAGGAATGTTCGTTCCTGCAATCCTCTTCTTTACCTTCAATCGCATTAACGGGACTCCAACGACAGGTTGGGGAATCACGATGGCGACTGATCTGCCATTTGTGTTGGCAGCCCTGGTCCTCTTTAAGCGCAACACCCTCAAGGGTTTTGTCTTGGCCCTTGCAACTATCGACGACATTGGCTCGGTTATAGTGCTTTCGGTCGTTTATAAGGTGCACCTGCACGCGCTCTACCTGCTACTGCTCCTTGTCGTCCTGGCCATCTACTTCGCAATTTCGTACTTCGTCACCTCGCGGATCCTCTTGATAGGGCTCTTCATCGTCGGCCTTGCCATCGGACATCAAACCGGGATTCAGACCTCACTTGTTGCTGTGCTCTTTGGCATCTTCACGTTCAATAATCAGAAGAAGGGGATGGCTCTGCACGAGAATCTGCTCAATATCGTCGAACCCTTTTCGGCCTTTGCAATCATCCCGATCTTTGTCTTTGTTTCGCTCTTTCGCCGCTTTGATTTTTCGTGGCGTAGCGCGGGATCCACGTTGGTCTTATCGCTCATCATCTTGCGTTTGATCGGCAAGCCCGTAGGGATTTTCTTGGGAATAGTTATCGGCAAATTGGCGCTGCGGGCCACCTTGCCATTCACGCTGCGAGAAGCACTTTTGATTGGCGCTTTGGGAACGCTAGGTCTTGATGTCTCGCTGATCTTCGCGCAACGCGATTTCTTTGGGGTGCAACAGAACCTTGCAATATTAGGCATCCTGCTCACTATTCCTGCCGGAGCGCTCCTTTCGTTGGCCGTGCATTTTCTTTCCCCACGCCCTAAAACTCTGTAAGTTGCGCCCATGAGTGAGCGCGAGAAACTATCGTATGAAGAGTTCGGTGTTGCTGTCCGTGAACTGGGAAAGACAATCCTGCTCTCGGAGTTCAAACCCGACATCATCTTGTCGATCGCACGCGGCGGATTCTTCTTGGGAGCTGGCCTCGGCTACGCCATCGACGTCAAGAACTCTTTCACCCTGAGCGTTGAGTTCTACACCGGAGTTGATGAGCGCCTGCCAATGCCGATCGTCTTGCCACCTGTGCCAAATAGAGTAGACCTGCATGGCGCTAAAGTCTTGGTCGCCGATGACGTCGCTGATACAGGAGAGACCTTAAAACTGGTTAAAGATTTCCTTACAGGATATGTAGCAGAAGTGCGCTTCGCAGTTTTATACGAGAAACCAACAACAATTATCAAACCCGACTACGCCTGGCGCACTACGGACAAGTGGATAGAGTTCCCTTGGTCTGTGCAGGGTAAAGTCGAGGTATGAAACCTTCCCCAAAATTCTTAGCGCTTGCACTATTAACTTTCGCATCTAGCATCCTCGCCATCAGCCCTGCGGGCGCCGCGACAACTTCGTACTACAACAATTGTGGTGCCGCTGCCGCCATTCGACCAACAAGCATTACCGAATATTGCGCTGATGCTGGCGCGGGAGTAATTAATATCAAATGGAGCTCTTGGCAGACCACATCCGCAAAGGGTGCGGGTACTTTTTATATCAATAGCTGCACGCCAACTTGTGTTAGCGGCAAGGTCTATCGCACTCGAGTTAATGTCGTATTAAGTGGACTTACAAATACTCATGGTAAGAATTACTTGATGCGCGTGACAGTGAAGCCCGCTGGAGCGAAGTACTTCTTCTGGCCAAAGGGAAAATCAGCACCGGCTACTGTCACTTGGACAACCGATCTATGGCGGGGCTAACTCTCAATATTTCTTAACTCTGGGCGCGACCAACGGGCACGGCCCCTAAAAGCAGTGTGATCTAACCCTTTGAGTGCCAGCCCCCCGTTTGGGGCGCGCCAGAAAAGCCCTGCGGTAGCAGTATTGCGCTGTCTAGAGAAGAGGCAGGCGCGATGTTTCAGGTACGTATTCATGGACGCGGTGGGCAAGGCGTGGTTACCGCCGCAGAGTTATTAGCAGTTGCAGTATTTGATGGTGGCAAACATGCGCAGGCATTCCCGAGCTTTGGCTCCGAACGCACCGGTGCACCAGTCGTTGCATATTGCAGAATCAGCGATCACGAGATTAGGGCACGCGAACCAATCATGGAGCCCGATGTCTTGATCATTCAAGATGCCAGTTTGATTAAGCAGATCGATGTCTTTGCAGGGCTAAAGCCAGGTGGCTTTGTCATCGTCAACTCGACAGAGACTGCTGACGCGCTATTGCTTACCGACAAGATCAAAGTTCCACACTCACTCGCAATCTTGCCCGCTACAGAATTAGCAATGACTCACTTAGGTCGCCCAGTACCAAACGCAGTGCTACTGGGCGCTTTCAGCGCGCTGACAGGAGTCGTTCCCCTGCATGCAGTCGCCGAAGCAATCAACGAAAAGTTCAAACCCAAAATCGCAGCCGGCAACGTTGCAGCAGCAACCGCCGCCTACGAATATGTCATGAATCAGGTGGCCACCCATGCTTAGACAAGTCGAAGGATCCAAGGCAGTAGCTGACGCGGTTGCTGCTTGTGCCCCCGAAGTTATCTGCGCCTACCCAATCAGCCCCCAGACCCACATCGTCGAGGGCCTCAGCGCGCTCGTCAAAGATGGATCGTTGACCAACTGCGAATTCATCAACGTCGAATCCGAATTCGCCGCAATGTCCGTAGCAATCGGAGCCAGCGCCACAGGTGCCCGCACCTACACCGCCACCGCTAGTCAAGGGCTGCTCTACATGGTCGAAGCTGTCTACAACGCTTCGGGACTTGGGCTTCCGATTGTGATGACAGTTGCTAACCGCGCAATCGGTGGCCCCATCAATATCTGGAACGACCATAGCGATTCGATGTCACAGCGCGATTCGGGTTGGTTGCAGTTATATGCCGAGAACAACCAAGAGGCCGTTGACCTTCACATTCAGGCCTTCAGGATCGCAGAGGAGATGTCGATCCCCGTCATGGTCTGCATGGATGGCTTCATATTGACCCACGCCTACGAGCAGGTCGATATCCCAACCCGCGCCGAAGTCGATGCCTTCTTGCCAACCTTCGTTCCCCGCCAATACCTCGACCCCAACGAGCCAATCTCGATCGGCGCCATGGTCGGCCCCGAATCTTTCATGGAGGTCAAGTACTTGGCCCACCAACGGATGATCGATTCGCTCGACAAGGTGCAAGAGGTCGCAGATGACTTTGAAGAGCACTTTGGTCGCAAGACCGGCGGCCTACTGCGCACCTATCGCACCGAAGGCGCCGAAACGATCGTCCTCGCACTGGGCTCAGTAATCGGAACCCTCAAAGATGTGATCGATGAACTGCAGCTCGATGGCAACAGCATCGGACTTGTCGGGCTTACCTGCTTCCGCCCCTTCCCCTTTGAAGCGGTCGCAGCTGCTCTGAAAGATGCCAAGCGCGTGGTCATCCTCGAAAAGGCCTTCTCTACCGGGACAGGTGGGATCGTGACTCAGGATGTGGCACGCGCTATCGAAGGCCTGGGCCTCAAAGACTTCACGGTGATCGCTGGACTCGGC
>Ga0208389_1000804_pt1 | contig 14261 bp, 5 predicted proteins | sample CryBogCBH12Aug09_FD_184625 | JGI IMG/M metagenome (GOLD analysis project Ga0208389, IMG submission 184625) | Freshwater microbial communities from Crystal Bog, Wisconsin, USA - CBH12Aug09 (SPAdes) (version 2) | ecosystem: Environmental > Aquatic > Freshwater > Lake | place: Crystal Bog... | reverse complement strand
TTCCAGCAGCTAATTCCCCAAACTACTAAACCAATCCTCTCAGTTACAGGGGCTCCTCTCCCTCTCTCTCTCTCTCTCTCTCTCTCTAACCCTTCCAATGTTTTTGCGCAGCAGAACATTGGTTCAAAGGAGGTCAAGAAAGAGTTGAAGGTTTTTGCATATGAAAACCTGTCTAACTCTTTTCTCGTTTCTTAGAATTGGCTGAAACTATTTGAGAGTGGTCAAAGTTGTGGGAATATTATTCGAAAATAATATTCTCGGAACTTTTGAAAATATTTGGCGAACATCCGTGCGTGTTCTAACCGTAAGGGAAAAAAATTGAACTTGGGGTTGGAACATAAAAATTAATTTTCCAAATGTTTTGACCACTCTCAATTACAATATTAATTCTACGATTTGACTATTGTATGCTCTGAAGGTCCCATAAAAATGTTATTGTATTATTTTTCTAATTATGTCTAATAAAAATTATTTGTTCTTCTTGTTCTTCTGTGTTTATTGGCGGCGATATTTGTGCTCCCTGGGGTCCCTCGTGTCTCCTCGTCTCCGTTCGTTGGAACGGCTTCGAGTCCGGAATCGTCGCTCGATCGGGGGTCCGAGGCGTTCCTGAGTTCTTGGGCGCGTTGATCTGTCCGGAGGGGGTGATTCCGGCCTTGTGTTGTGTTGTGGGGGCTGTGCGTCTGCCAGTGTCAACATTGGGTGTGTATGTTGGATTGAATGTCCTCCAGTCAGGTGTACCTGTTGAGTCCGTGTCCATATAGAAGCTTGGGCCCTAAATTGGTCGATTATTGGAGACAGTATGTGACTGTCATAGGTGATGTTGCCTTGGTTTTTCATTGTTGGCCGTATTTGTTTCTCTTTTGTTGGGATTTTGAATTGGAAGGATACGTCCGTCCTTGAGACGTTCCTACCTTCCGAGTACTCATAGTGGGGGATCGGGTTGTCCTTGAAGTCTGCATTCGTGAGGCTGGCCATATCTGGGACGAAATCGACGAATCGATTTTCGTCCAGGGCGATCACTTTGTATGAGATTTGTGGTTTCCCTAGTGTGATGTCGTATCCGTTCCGTAGCATGGTGTTATAGGGTTCGTTCATTAGTGTGAGTTGGTGTGCCCTGTCGATGACTTTTTGTAGTTGAGCCGGTTGTCGGAAGTAGTATGGTGTGCAAGAATATAGTGTGGAAGTAACCTTGTGCAGAGCTGGTGTGTTTGTGGTGTGGATGTATATTTCAAGCTTAATGGAGTGGTGTCCGGCGGGGATGGTGCCCGTTGGGATCATGATTGTGTTCGTCGTTGTTGGGTTGTCATTGTGTGAAGATCTGGGCGGTGTAGTTGGTGGTGTTCCTTTGCCATGGGCTTGTCCGGTTTGTGTAATCCTGATGTTCTTTCCTCCTGGTTGTTCATTGTTGTCAAACATATTGTCATAATCTTCTGGGATTATGACCTCGTCCCCGGAATTGTCGTCGTCTAGCAGGTGTGCGTCTGGTACGGTGATGTTCTTTCCGGAACGAGGGGTGGCCATTTTTCTGCAATATTGTGTTTATATTTGTGTAGTTTATTTGTATGGTTTGATCTAGATGTTTTAATTACTACGGAAAAGTGGTGTGGTATATAAGCATTTTAAGGTCGTTGCTGAGATGTAGACGGGCCTCTTGGGTCAAAGGATACATGCTGTTCCGGACTTCGTGTTCTTGCTTGTAAATTAGAGTCTATCAATCGTTGCTGCTCGTATTTCATCTCCTCAAATTCTTGTGCTGTCATGGGTGTTGCTCCTTGCATTTCCGCGTTTACTATTTGTGGGTTTGGATATGAAAACGAGGTAGTCCGGATTATGCTGGAGTTGTTTGATTCGGATTCTGTATTTCGTCGAATCGGACCTCGTCGTTCCAATCTTCTGTGCTGATCTCGTCTCATTTGGTCTGACGTCATGTGGGATTCTTCTTGTGCTGTTCTATTCCATGCCGGAAAAGATGAGTACAGAGCTTGAAAAGGTTGTCTGAATGCGTGTAATCTTGATTGTATAGGTGGCGTTCGATTCGCGTCTGCAATTTGTGAAATTGTGTCTGGTTCGTTATCGTTTGGAGGAAACCAGTGCTGTCCTGTGAGCCTTATGGGTTCGCTGACTGGCGGTCTTCCGGTTGGTGTTGGAGCACAACATCCGCAACATGTGAAGCGGTGCCGACAGTAATAACAAATCAGGATTACTGCACATATGACAATTATAATAACTACGACTTGTGTAGTATTGGCTGTGACTGTTGCAGGGTGGAAATTGTCTGTTAGTTTCTTTGCAAAATCCTGCATGTCTTCTGGCTTAAGCGGTTCGATGTGTGGGATGTTGTTGAACATGGGTCTGTTGTCGACATAGATAATATCAAAATTCGGCTGAGGTTTTTGAAGGATTTCTCTGAACAATTGTGATCCAACTTCTGAAACATTAATTGGTCTGTAGGGTGTGCGATGTGTAGTGCCATCTGGCAAGGTAAGTGAGCAACCTGGGGCTACTTGTTGGATTCCATATCCTGTGAGAGTTAGTGTTTGATCCCGTTTTTGATTGTTTCCTGGTGATGGATGACATAAAATATAAACGCTGGTCTCGTTTGGTGTAGAAAATATCATTGTATCATCTATGAAGTAAAATCTTGGTGCAGGTTTCGACGTCGTCTCTGACATTGAGCATTCTTGCTTGTTTGTTATGTATGAAGTGGCTACACAAGATACTCCTCCTCTTATGGGTGTGATAGCTGTGTGTGATTCACAAATAGGTGGCTTGTCGAGACAGGCTATAAGCTGAAGTTCGTTTAGAATTGTGAATTTGTCTCCTTCACTGTTGATGGCAATGTGTGTAGAATCAAGATTCGGTAGATATGTAGCATTATTGACGAATATTGGTAGAGGTGTGATGGTGAATAGATTGAATTCCTTTTTGAAGTCGATAATCGGGATTTCAAAGTAAAATACTATTGTGTTGTTTTCCAATACTGCTGTAGTCCGGACTGTGCTGAGATCATGTGACAGGGTAAGTCCTTTGTTTCGTTGCACCCTTTGTACAATTTTGTCCAGTTCTCTTTGTGGTAATATGTAGGGTGATGTGCGACCATCTGCTGCTGCTAATAATGCTGCATTATATTTCAATATGGTTAGCTGTGAAATAGTTTGTAATTGTTCATTTAAGCCTTTCAAATCAAGAGCCATGGTGATAGATGTGACACCTTCAAAATTACCTAGAACTTGCATTTCAAAATTTTGTAACCTGTCGCCAATATTGTTGAGTACATTGATTGTTTGTTGGTGATTGATTTGTAGATGGTTTAGACTTATGGCCATTTGCTTCATTGTTTCAATATGTTCTTCACTTGGTCCCGCTCTGCCTGGTAGAAATTGTTGTGCAATTAAAGTACCTGTACTGCCCATCGCAATGCCTGCTATAATGGGTATTAAGGGTAGAGCTCTCTTTTCTCTCTTGTTAATTTCTTCTTGATGTCTTGCAAAATCATCATCAGTCCATTGGTAAATTTCATTTTCCTGTAATCTGTGAGCTGTGAAATTAATTCTGAAATGTGTACTGACGAAATCCTCTAATTCTGGTTGAGTGAGCATATCAAGATCGTTGAATGTAACATTGAGTTGTTCCATTTGTAGTTCCATCAATTTGTCCATAATGTTGGTTTGAATGTATTCCACTGCTCGCTGTACTCTATAGTCAAAGTCCAATGGCATGTCTCTATTTGCTTTGAGAAAAGCTTGGAACATTTTCTGTGTGTGTTCATGAAAGCCATCTAGATTTCTTTCCACTCTGTGTATCAATGTTGATCTTCTGAGCAATTCGAACAGTCGTACTCTTTGTCCTTGTTTTGCCATCCATTCAGGAAAAGAAAGTTGATTATATTGTGTTTCTACATGGATTCTCCAAATGGTGTGCAGTAGTAGTACATAATCTGGCATTGTAGTTGGGATTTCTGAGTGTATTTCCCATTCCTCATATGGGAATTTGAAAAATTGTGAGGCGTCTGACTTGAGGTACAGAGATGGTGTCCAATAACATTGAGGCTTGTACTTGTGATTGTTGGCTAGTTCTTCTTTGTAGGCATGGTGTGGAATAAAAGGATCAGATCTTTTGGATCTGTAGTTTGTATCATCATCTGCTTTGTAACCTATTTTTGGTTTTGGGACGTTGGAGTTGGCCATATTATACCAGAATGTCTGTGTTTCTTCTCTCTTGTTCAATGGTTCCAGTTGTGGGAAGAACTGAGTCCATCTAGGTTCTTCTGATAGTGTGAAATTAAGATTTGTTATGGATAAAATTTCTCCCAGTGTATAGTCAGTTTGTGCAGAAATGGCTGAATAATCTCGTTGACATGAGTGTGAGGCAATCATCATAAATGGGTTCTTAATGTTGATTTTCGAAGTTGGTTTTGATACATCTTGTTCACACATAATGTAATCTGGTCGTTCTCTGTCATTTCCATCTGCTATTCTAAGCACAAAGTTTCCTGTTGGTTTTGAATACATTATTGGGTAATTTTGTGATTCTGCAATAGCGTAAGAGTCTTCTTCCCAATTTGCCAAATGTTCTGCATCAGTGTATGATCCTCCATATACAATGTGTGCGAAAAGCTTTGGTAGTCTTGCAGGAGCTTGATCTGTTATGAATTGAAATCTGGAAGTTTGTGAGTTGAATTTGATACCAGCTTCAAATTGATCTATTTGTCTTGAGCTTGCAAAGTTTCGGGCTGCATTGTAGGTGTATATGTCCCTTATTTCTACTCTTCTGGCATTCAATCTGGAGCATACTGAAGCTGTGTCTCTTAGTGGGTATTTGAGAGGTGTTGCTAAATATGTGACTGTAATGTTGAGTGCTGTGGCTGCTTCGTAGGCCTCATTTTCAATGTTTACTTGTCCTTTTTTGTCATGTGATGCGAGTAAGTTGCAGTATTCTTTGTATAATAGTGTAGAGTCTTTAAGTCGTTGTGCTACTGATTGAAGAGCCGATGAGTCCATGATCCTCTTGAAAGTTTGGACCTCTTGGTTTATCTGAGCCACGCCTTCATGCTTATATATCAGACCACCTTTTAATTTTACAGTTGACAAGCTTGCCGAATTATTAATCAAAGTAAGAGCTAGCAAAATTTTAATGTAGCCAAACATTTTTTTCAAAGATTGAAAATTGTAGTGTGAGAATTTGTTTTACCTTCCTAATTGGAGGTGTGAATTAAACTGAATTAATTCGCGAAGAGCTGCTCCTTTTATATTGCTAATTTCTTGATCTTGGGGTGCGTTAACAAGTTCACCAGCACTGTTTTTCGATTTTTGCAATAAAACTCGTAAAAATCTGTCACTTGTTTAAAACAAACACAAAACTGTAAAATCAGGTGAGGGGGTAATGGTTCTTTTGAACGCTATCCACTTACTAACGTCGAAACGTTGTGGATCATTAGACCCTTTTAAGTCACCATTTTGCCCTTACATATGATACTCGTGCTTTTCCTGATCATATGCGCACTGTGAGTAAGACTTATTTTCATGCTTAAAACCGAGAATATTATCATTCTCAACCTCACTCTGCGAACTGAGTCGGCCCATTGGCTCGGGTCTCTTTCGGTGTTTAAGGGCTCCATAGGATTATATAAGCCACGTCGTCTTCTGTATTGGATAATTTTGAAATTGCTTGCTGCATTTGTTGAATAATCAGACCGAAAATTTTCCATATTTTCAGTGTGCTGTGACCAATAACATTGGCTGAGATTGACAAGAATATCTTTGTTTTCTTTGGGCTCATCTATCAATCGGCGGAGAAGAGAAGAGAAAAAAAGAAAAAAATTCTTCGGCCATTAATAAAAGGGTGTATCTTGAGTCGTCATTATGGTTCCATTAGGGTCCTTTAATAGCGTAGTTTGTCAGGCGGTTTCCGAAGCCTTGGAGATCTTCTTTCTGTTTCTGTGGGCTGTTTGTCATCTGAAGAAATTGGCTTGGATTGTATAATTGAAGGCACAATAATTGGAGTGGTTGTCACTTTCTTTCTTGATGCTTGCGATTTGTCTGTTTTCATAATTCGCGGATATATCATTGTGGGTTTGTTTCTTGAAAGTGGCAATTCCTCTGGTGTATAATTTTCCTTACTGGCTGAGTTAAATAATTGTGGAACGATAATTTGTGATTTTGGCTGAATATTTAGATCAATTTTCTTTTTTAATATACTTGGCAGGATGATTTCTGTTTTGTCTGAACTTGAAGTATTTTCTGATGGAGAATTTGTAGAAATTTGTGTGAGTGGAGTGGGATTCGAACTTGGGTCTTCTATTTCCAGCGGTTCAAAATCGTTTTCTTCCGTGCGTTCCATATTTGGAGGCGGGTTCGAATCTTGGTCTGTTGACAAATTCATTTCCATGCTTGAAATTGATTCTGGTGAATTTTGCGGTCTTGTATCTGGTGATGCTGGTCTAATTTGTTTGGATCTCTTGTGTGGGTAATATTTTGCATATGAGTATTTTTCAGGTATGAATTGTAATAATTGTTCATCATATCTTCCTGGATATCTGTGATATCGGGGTAAATAATTGAAGAGAGTGATGTTTGAGAAATGAGCTCTGACTTGTTGATTTGTGTGCATATGTTCTAATACAGCTGAAGCTTCGTCTTTGTCTATTGAAATAATGACATAAGGTCCATTGTATTTAGGTTGCATAGCTTTTCCTGGGCCTGTTGCAAGCTGTAAATTTCGCTGTAGTACAATTTGTCCTTGTTTGAAGGTCTTTTTCTTGAGTCCAAGATTTCGATATGTAATTTTGTTCTTTACAGCTTTTTCTTGTCTTTCTCGTGCTATTTTTCTTGCTTCAATTGCCTGTGGTAGAATTTTGTTCATGTATTCTTCTTGACTGTTGCAATTTGGCCATAATTGGAATAAATCTGTGTGAGCTGGGTTAGAGAATCCAAAATGTAATTCTTCTGGTGCATATCCATAGACTGAAGTAGATTTATTGTGTGATGATGAGAAAAAGTGTATGTAGTCGTCCCAGTGTTTAATTGAATTTTCTTGCTGTACAAATTTTCTTACTCCTAATTTGATAGTCTGAACTGCTCTTTCAGCTGCTCCGTTGCTCCATGGGGCTCCTGTACTGCATGGTAGAAATTTGATACCTAAGGGCTCCATAAATGCATGAAATTCGTAGCTTGAAAACATTGCAGTTTCACTGTCGCATCTGAAGAATTTGGGTATTGTAAATGGTCGAACTATAGTTTCCAAAACTGCTTGAATGAGGTCTTCGGCTGATCGACTTTTTATTGGTGCCAGTTGAATGTATCCTGAAAACATGTCTACTGCTAAAAACATAGCATTGTGTCCTCTGACTGATGTTGGCAATGATGGTATAATGTCACAAGCCCATGTAACTCTTGGTGCAAATATTAAATTTGTTTGTTGTAGAGGGTGTTGAGCTGGTGCATTGGCGTTGAATTGGCATAATATGCAATTTTCTCTTAGCATTTGTAGTTTTTCTTTGAGTATTTTTATGTTGACAAAGAATTTTGTTTGAATGTCTCTTAAAATTCTTGATTTTGAGAAATGTAGTCCCATGACTGAAAAGTGTTTTGAGTGTATGAGAGGGTCCAAAAATGCTGATGGCAAGGCTAGACGATAATGTGTGTTTAGTTTATGATACAAAACATTGTCAATGAAAGTGAATCTTGGCGGTAGTTCTTTTAACTTAATGATTCTTCCTATTTGTGTGTCTTCTTTTTGAGCTAAAATGAGGTTTTTTATTGAGACCTCTCCTGACGTTATCATTCGTGTAGCATGAGAAAAATCTGTGTACGTGATAGCTGAAGACTGAGGTTGGATGAGTTGACCGGTCATTGCAGGTAATACTACTCCTTGGGTCCGAAACGGAGATGTGCGTGGTAATTTAACTTTACGATTTGGTAATGTGGCTGGTATATTTTTAATGACTCTTGGACCTAATTTTGCTTTAGATGGTGCTTTTTTCTTTGTTGGTTTAATTGGGTTTTCAATTGAGTCTGCTTCTAGTAACCATTTTACTTCTTCTGCTGTAAAATGTCTTCCTTGAGGAATGCATAATCGTTTCAAAATTTGTTCCGTCTGTTCTTCTGATAAGATATGTCTTCTTTTTTCTTCGGCAATCAGGTCTTTGAGATTTGAGTGGTTTCGACTGAGTATATCCGAGATTTCGTTTTCTTTGCCAGGTACATGGTATATTTCTGCTTCATATTTTGATAATTCCAGTGAAAATCTGAGTAAAATTCCTGCTGAGTCTCTGCACATGCGAAGAAAAATAATTGATTTTGCGTCTACTAACAATATAACCTTGTTTGCAAATCTGAGAAAGAAGTCCATTGATTTTAGTGTATATAGAAGGGCGAGTGTTTCTTTACGGAATACACCGTATTTTCTTTCTGTGCGGGTGAATGTGCGAGATACACAGGCCATTAGAAGTTCGTTTCCTTCTTCATCTTTTTGAAAAACTCGTCCTGCTCCACAATAGTCTGAAGCATCTGTTTGTACATAAAACGGTTTTTCAGGGTCAGGAATGTTCAAAGACGTGTGTGTGATGAGTAAATCAATGAGTTTGTAAAAAGAGATGTCGTGTTCTTGTTTCCATTTAAATTGTTTGTGATGAAGTGCTGCAATTTCCAGAAGAGGACGTGCTAATTCTGCAAAATTTGGTAAGAATCTTCTGTAATATGACATAGCACAGACAAATGATTTTGTTTGTTTGGCTGTAGTGGGTTTTGGATAATTTTTGAATGCCATAACTCGTGCTTCAGGAATGTGTAATTTTCCGAGTTGCCATTTTATTCCTAAAAATTCGATAGAGTCTGTTGCCAAATGAAGTTTCTTCGGTCTAATTTTGATTCCTCCTTCTTCAATTCTTCTTAATACTTCGCCAACTATTTCAATATGGTGTGTAAGATCCTTGTCTGTAGCAATAAGAATGTCATCTGCATAATGTAGAACATATTGAGACATGTTGCCTAGAAGTTTGTCCATTAGAAGTTTCAAATACAAAGGTGAATTTTTCAATCCTTGTGGGCATCTTTGGAAGCAATATCTTTTGCCATGTGCTGGAGAGAAAAATGCTGTGTATGGTTGAGATCGAGGACTAATTGGAATTTGAAAAAATGAGTGTGAAACATCTGCATTGGAGACCCATTTTCGTCCACTTAAATGGGCAAAAACTTCAGGGTGTGTGACGAGACTTGTAGGATATCTGACTGTAGCTTCATTTAGTAGTCTTCCGTCCAATAACATTCTTAGTTGCTTTTTGTCCTTTTTGTCTATAACCATAATATTTGAGACAAATAAAGATGGTTCGTCGCATTCTCTGATAATGTTGTATTTTTCCATTTGGTCTAAAATTTCTTTCATTGGGCCTCTTGTGGTATGTGGTATTGGGATATATGATTGAAGCTGAGGTTTCTTCGTATTTGGTACTAATTCGATGTCCATTTCAATATCTTTAGCTCTGCCTAAATCATAATCATGTCTGCTGAAGGCTTTTTTGTACTTGATGAAAATTTCTCTTGCTTGTTTTTGGTGCTTTGGGGCTAAATGTGATATGTTGAATTGATCCAAAAATTGTTCATCCGATATTGGCTTGTCATCTACCAAATTTAGATTGGTAAGAGAGTGTGCATCTTCTACTACTTTGGTCATTGGTATAGGGTAGTGACCGGAAGTGACGTATTGGTGAAACCCTTGTAGTTTTTCTTCTTCTGTTAAATTTTCGTCTTCTTCTATGAATTCTGCTGTATGAATTGCTGCCCTGTTGGATCTAATACTTCGAGTATGATCTGTAGTTACTATTAAATTGTTGACTGATGGTCGTTCATTGAAGACAGAAATGTGTGCAATTGGAGAATCTGGTGGTACAATGTATTCATTGTGTGAATCATTTAGTACCGTAAAACAAATGTCTTTGGGGTCGTTGTAGTGATATAGAGCTGTTGGAGTTTCCAATTGAGGGTGTAGGAGGTTTAAAACTTCGTAAGCCACAGCTTGGCCTTGATGAGCTGGTATTGGGATGAATGAGTTGTGTTCGTATCTGGCATGTATTAGGCTTCTTCCAAATGGTGGTATTACAGTTGATTGTGTATTGTACACTTTAAACGTTCGTTGAGCTTGTTCAAGGGGCATTAAAGGTACATCACAGCATGAGTGTTTTGCTCTTTCCCAAAAGTCTTCTATATCTGAAGATTCTGGTTCATTTGTAAGGTACATATGATTTGGTGTTTCCAATAATTTTGCATTTGAGCCTGTAAAATCTCTTCCTAGGATGAAATCATGATCAATGTCGTCGATAATGTAAATTTCATGTGGGAAAGTAATTGTTTTTCCATTGTCTCCTGTAAAAGTCATAAACATGTGTGCTGAGCCGTAAACTGGTGTCTTGTCTCCTGTAACCGTGCTGACAAAAGTGTTGGGCTGTGTAATAATCTTGATTTCTTTGTATTTTGGGATTTTCTTGAATGCTGATGTTTTCAATAATGTAGCTTCACTGCCTCCATCATGAAGGGCATTTATGTGCATTTTATTTGCTTCATTCGTTTTCTGTGTGAGAATTAGTTGTATGAAGGCTAATTTGTTGTTGGCCCTACAAGCCGTCGAGGCCGTTGTGAATATTCTGGGGGCCTCGTCATTTTCGTCATTGGACTGATGTTGAATCGACGAAAGTGAGACTTGGGCCTCTATTAGTTTTCCTTCTTGAGAGGTACATAGTCTTGTCCGTTTATGGTGATAATTACAGTTTTTGATCCTGTGCTTGTAATGTGGTCTGTTCCTCCTGTAGAATTTGATCTGGACTGCATTCTTGATCCGGATGATCTATTCCTGTCATATCTGTTGTTGGATCTTGATCGTTCTCTTTCGCGGCCTCTAGAATTATTTCTTGAGTAATTTGACGATGATCTATTGCGGAGATTGTAATTATTTGGCTGACTTGGTGTCTGGTCTCGTCTCATAGGTGATCTGGATTGTTCTCTGCTGGCGTATGGATTCGGAGGCTTATATGACGATTGTGTAGGTTCGTTTGGAGCTGAAGATGGACGCGAAGTTGTAGTTTTAGCTGGAGCAGTCGTTGCTGCTGAAGTCGTCGTTTTGTCCATATTCCGGTTTCGATCATAAGACTGTGATCTGCCTTCTCGTCGTCTGGAATCTCGTTCCGTCCGGCGGGATTCTCTGTTTCTATCCGTGCGGCCTTCGTTTTTGTAAAATCGGGCTTCATTTGTCTTTAATTCTTTCAGTTCTGCTTGTAGAGTAGCTATTTGTTTTTGTAGCATTTGATCCTTTTTGACATGCTGAAGCTGGTCTTGTGAATTGCTGCGTCGTGTTTGGCGTTGGAGTCCTCCTGAGGCTACTTTGAAGAGGGTTGTAAGGTCATCTTTTGGTGCAGCATTATGATTTCGTTCATAGCGGTCGGCGAATCTTATGAGTTTCTCAAAGTCGTATGGCATTCCGGTGTCTTCATGTACATTGTCGACTTCCATTTGAAGGGCTCGTTTTGTTTCTTCTTTCACTACTTGCATTAAAATATTTTGACGCATTTGTTGGCGTAGTGCCTGCCAGCCGGAAGTGGGGTAGACGTAGCGGAGCTTGTCGATGGCCAGGATGGCTCGTTCCATGCAGACGATGATGGATTCTCCCTTTTTACGTGTAAATTCGTCTACTGCCTTTCTGTCTGAAGCTAAGCACCTCTTCTTTGTGTATACTCCGGCGAAGTAGTCAAGAATGTCTTCAAGGCTTTTGTTCATTGATTTGAATTCTGTGAAATTTTCATATGCTTCTCCTTTGAGAATTGAGCCTAATGCTTGCATGTAGTGTTCTTCTTGAAACTCGTTCATTGAGCCGTAGTCCAGTAATTTCTGCCATGTATGTTTGAAATCGTGAGATTTGTCGTTTGGGTCGAAATATCCCGTTAGCATAAGGAGTTCTTTGTGATTTACTCTGATGAATCTTCTGTGGTCCGGAACCGGAAATGCTGGTTTAGCGATTGGTGTCTCGTAGTATCGTGTAACTCTTTGGGCGTGTTGCAGACCTTCTGTTTTGGCGTTTGCGTCTCTTTGTGCCAAAATGGCCTTCTGTGTGAATGTATGAACCATTTGCGGAATTCCTGCGGGCGGATTTGGGTGAGATTCAGCCATAATATTCATGAATTCGGCGAATCCGGAGAACAAATCGGCGTTCGTTCTTGCTGCGTCTGCTGCATTTTTGTGTATTTGTAAAGCTTGTTCAGCGGCCGGAATATATGTTGGAGTCGTTGCTAGCCTTTCCGGGTGTGGTATTATGGCACTCGGGGTGCGCGGGGTGTCGACCGTTCTTAAATTGTTCATTTGCTGGGTCAAATTGGTCCGAGGCTCACGTATGTCTGATCTGTGTGTCCGGTTGTTTCTGTCGTCTTCATTGGGTGTAGATGTTCTGATATGGTCTTGGGAGTCCGGATTAGATAGGGGTGAGCCTGATCTTGACTGCTGTGTTTGTGGGAATATTCCTCGCATTATGTTAGTCATTGCGGCAATAAAATCAGGATCTCTGCTCATTGCTCTGTAGTCTATTGTTGGTGGCTGCTGTTGCTGAGTTGCTGGTTGTTGTTGTGTGCCTGATGTTGATGGTCGAGGTGTTTGAGGTGCTGGGTTCCTGGGGGTCCCTACGTTTGAGCCGTTTGGTCTGTAAATGCTGTCATGATTATGTCCTCGTGGATATTGTTGGTGTACTGTGACTGGAGCTTGAGTTACATTAGTCTGTGGACCTGTGGTCGTTGTTGCCGTTGCCGTTGTAGTCGGCCTTGTGCCCGTGGCTGTCGTAGGTGTAGTCGTTGACATGGTGGTAGGTGTGCTTACTGTCGTTGTAGCAGTACTTCTGTTGGATTGATTTAAATCTTCGTCAGATTCGTCAACTTGAAAAGATGATTGTGTATTCCTAAATTCGTTAAATGCCATTTAGTCTTGAGTTTGATTCTTGCTCTCAAACTCAGTGTTTGGGTGAATATCGTTGGCGAGTCTGATGCTTGCTCTCAGACTCACTTGTTCGATGAAAGAAGTCTTCTTGAGTTTTGATGCTTGCTCTCAAAACTCTCGCTGTTTTCGATGATTTTTTTTTTCGTAGTTTTATGTAAAGATGATTCTTCTCATGAGTTTGATGCTTGCTCTCAAACTCATTTGTTCGATGATCTGTATTCTTCTCGAGTTTTGATGCTTGCTCTCAAAACTCTTGTAGTTTTTGATGAAGTTCGTAGACGAGTTTGATGCTTGCTCTCAAACTCGGTTTTTCGATGAATTTTCGTAGAAGAGTTTGCTGTGAATAAATCTGTGCCACCTCTTACGTATAAGAGTAGTTCATGTGTACGGTTATCAGTATAGATAGTGATGACAAAATTAAAGCTTGTTCATTTATTTTAGAGAGGGGAAAATTTGACTTGTAATATGTTTTTGTTACATGAAAAGGGGTCTTTTGTGTTTCAACAAAAGTTCGTTTGAATAAGTATGTCATCTATGTAAATTGTGATTGAAATTTGTGTGTTCTTAGCTCGTTTTGTACTTGCCCGATCCGTGCGATAGTTTGAAGTCATCCCTGTCTGATCCAAATATCAGCATAAGCAGGGTGTAGATTCGTGTGGTCAGTCGTAATTATGTGAATAATTATTTTATTATTGTCTACTGTGGAAAATAAAGCAAAGTGGTTGGCTGTGGAGAAAACACATAGATTATTTATCCGTGCGATTGTTTAAACTATGTTAACACTAGTTTGTGTGATATTATGCCACAGACCAGACTGATAGACAGTGAAATATGCTTTACTCTCATTAAAGCAACCTTGTATAGGATATTTGTGTCGTTTTTGACTTAGGTGTATTTTTGAGAGAACCTTTTGTGTATTTTTGTGCGGTTTGGTTATATGTTTGTTTTTCATGCAACTCTTTTATTCGTTTGTTGGCACGCTCGGTGTTTAATTCCTGAGTTATACGCGAATGAGTTTTACCCATTAAAAGAAGTGTATTCGTTGGATCGATATCCGTGCGACACTTTAAGTTAGTAAAGAGTGAGACTTTTGTTATGTGGAAGATCACAGGAGCATAATATCATTAACTGAGTGTGTAATATAGTAAAATTAATCATAAGAGAATTGTACAATTTTCAGTTCTATCTGTTGAGACTTCGTGTTGTTTTTCAAGTTTGTGTGTGTTCGATTGAGACAATCTTATGTGTGATATCTGGTAATGCAAACTTGAAAAACATAATCGAATATTCTCATTC
>Ga0208389_1000801_pt1 | contig 14270 bp, 23 predicted proteins | sample CryBogCBH12Aug09_FD_184625 | JGI IMG/M metagenome (GOLD analysis project Ga0208389, IMG submission 184625) | Freshwater microbial communities from Crystal Bog, Wisconsin, USA - CBH12Aug09 (SPAdes) (version 2) | ecosystem: Environmental > Aquatic > Freshwater > Lake | place: Crystal Bog... | reverse complement strand
GATGTGCAAGTAGCTTCAATTTCTACATCAAAATATTCTTTATGAATATAAGTGAAAACATATTTAGGCATTTTCTAGCTCCTCATAATCAAAATGGGTAATAATAAAATCACCACTTCCATTCTTAACTAATTCTAAAAACTCACTTTCGGTGCAATAATAAAGAATAGCCTCATCCGATATACCAAAACTATCGGTATCATTTTCTTCATCGTATTGTCCAAAACTGATGTATCTAAACCCTTTCGCAAGGTCATCTTGCCATTCAATATCGCACCATGCGCCTATTCTCATTTTTGCACCTCATGCTCTCTCTGTTGCCATTTAGGAATGCGACACTTTGCGCCATTACTTGCTATAAAAAAGGTCTTTCTGCCATCCTTTTTAAGCGTAAATGTATCGTCTTTAAATGTGCCAAAATTAAGCGGGCGTGTGAATTTAATGGTCAATCCATCCGGCACTTTAACCTTTGGCATCTTCTCTAAACACTTATCCCGCCATAACCTAGCATTACCCTCAACTTGTGGATTAAGGGCGTCTAACTTCTTAATCATGGATATCGGCGCATCATAGTAATAAGGCATCATTTCCTCAGCCATCTCTTTATAAGCCCATTCATTAGGGCTAAATGACATCAGAATAACCATTCCTACGCTACTCCAACTCTTATCCTCTCTTACATGGGTATAAATACCATATGCCGTATTACCTCGAATAGAGATATCGTGCAATTCCCATGACGGCGAGCCTGCCTGATTAAATTCCTCTTCCAGCCATCTTTTCTTATCCCCATGGTAAGGGGGTTGCATTCCAGTCCATCCCATCATCTTCTCCTCTGTTAAGCGTTACCCTCAATAGCCTCATACTTAAAACAATAGCCTCATACTACCAACAAAAACATAGGGATAAACCCTAATCCAAAACCCTCATTTCTAAGGGTTTCAGATTGTGGTTTATTGCAGTTTGCTTAGGTCGTCTCGGGCGTCAATCAATAAATCCCAGCACAAGTTATAATCAGGGTCGCTCTTGGGGTCGGTGTCGAGATACTTTTCCAAGTCCGATATAAGGGCTAAAAGGTAGTCTATTTGTGTCATTAGTCCATCCATCCATCATAATATTCTGCCTTGATACCCTTGCTCTCTAAATATGCAAGGGCGTTATCTTTTGAGCGTTGAGCGGATAGATTACCCTGCACCCAGTCGCACCTAGTAATGGTTAGCTCTTGGGGTTTGCGTTTTCCCTTGCCTAAATACCATACCCTAAACCCTTTCCCGCCGGTGCAAGTGCCTAAGTCCTGCGCTCCTTGATATTGCCATTGTTCATGCCATATATTGCCCGCAATAGTGCCATGGGTTTTTAAGCTCTCTAGCTCTGTGGGCGTGTAAGCCTCTATTGTGCCGTTGTAAGTGTTGCAAGTTTTCATAATGCGCTCTCTGTTGTGTTTAATGTTTGGTTGATAAAATCGGCGTATGATTTTGCTGAAAATTCGTCAAATAACCAAAATGCGTTAAGTTGCATATCTTCAGCACAACAGTCCGCACTATCAAAATCGCCGTGGTCGCCTAAATTGTGTAATAGTCCATCTGAACTCAAAGCAAAATAAATCATAATGCCTCCAATTTTTGAGAAATAACTTCATATGCGTGGTTATATAAAATATCCATATAGGGCTCTATACTTTGCGCCTCTATTTCATTTAAAAAATCCGTCATTTGTTCCCTTGTGGTTAGGGTTTCAATTTTTGTGTCAATAATGGCGTATGCCCTGTTTAATGCGTTAATGTGTGTGTTAATCATAATTACCTCCAAAAATGACGGATTGCGCTAAATAATTGATAAAAGGCATAAAAGCCCGCTAAGACTACTAAAGCATTTAAAATGGTTTCTTTTAAGTCGGTCATCATTTCCCCCTAGTCTAAAATACATTCCCTGAGTGTTCGCATCTCATCAGTCCACGATTGCCCGCAAATATAGGACGCCTCGCCGTCATTAAAAACAATTCGGGAATATATGCCAAAATTGTTCCAGCATGACAATGGCAAATCCATGCGGCGGGATAACTTCTCCTTTGTTTTGCTCCGGCATCCTGAGCCAATTAAGCGCAATATCTCGCTTTTTTGCTCTGCCGTTAATTCTGCTGGAATGTCTTTAGCGTCATGCTTAGCGCACCAAATCCGGTTTGATAAGTTATCGTTCATTTTTTGCTCCCTGTAATTAGTGAAAATAAAACCCATAAAATATAAAAGCCCGCAATAATAAGGGTAAACCCTAAGCCCTGTAATATCAGGCTAAGGGCATCCCTATAAAAATAATCCCATTGGCTCATTTGTATAGCTCCGTTTGTGTGATATGGAAAACTGCACCGGATGAAGGTCTAACCTTTTCTTCTCCGGTCTTTTTATCGGTATATCTAATCCAAGTGGTGATTTTTACCCCAGTTTCCCCTTTTTTAACTTTGCGACCAAGTGCGTTCCATGCTGGGAGCGTTAAAACATTTTCCCTCGGGATAATCTCGCTAGATGGTATGCCCTTGGATATCATGCCTCTATATATGGCGTCATAGTTAAGTGCGCTAGTGTTGCCCCTTGCCCTGCTCAGTGCCTCTAATTGATATTCTGTTTTCATTGTGTCTAGTCCTCTGTTAAGTGTGTTTGACTGCTTACTGCACAAGTAGATTAAAGCCGTTTTACTATTAAAAAATTGACCTAGGTCAAGAAAATGACAAATAGTTTTTCACAATGTGATAAAGTTTTAATTCATTCCAAAATTAAAAGGGCGCAAGTTTAACCCTCATGGGATGGTTTGATTACTGCTCTATTAGGGAATGAGATAAGAGGTAATACTGTATAGATAACCATACTGTGCATTTATACAGTGTCTGTGATATAGTCTCTCTCATGTTCCGATTGTTTTCCCGTCATGTTTCTATTTATAAGTTATGAGATTACCCAAATTAACTAAAGCTCAGATAAGCGAAGCACTGGACCAGATGCCCATGCACCAAATATTAAACGTGGATAAAAACTCGATGACGTCTAAGCAGTTTGCATTCTGTGAGCATTTAGCAAGGGGAGACACTAAGGCGGGCGCATATAGAAAAGCGTATAACAGCAAGGGCAAAAGTAAGACTATGGCAAACAACGGGCATAAGCTGGCAAGTCGTGGGGATATCCAAGCGATAACAGAGGCTATTAAGCTGGCTATTGAGTGGGAGAAACAGTATACAGCAGGACAAATAAGGTCATTAGTGGCTCATAGGCTCACTGTGGAAGCATTGGCAGAGGATAGCAACCCTTCAGTACGTGTCAACGCTCTTAAGGCGCTGGGTACTGTGGCGGGAGTGGATAGCTTCATTCACCGGAGCGAGACTAAGGTAGTTAAGGACAGCGATAAAGCAAAGGATGAGCTCTTATCCATGCTTAAACAAGCCCTAAACGATAACGCTCGCACCATTGACCAGTCCGATAGCGATATTGACGCTCTCATGCGGGAGATTGAGGGGGGCTTAGAGAATGCGGGAGGCGATATCAGCGACCCCCACACACCCCTTTTAGCAGAAGGGACTCCGGAGTCTATACTACATACTATTCCCAACACTCAATCACCATCCAAAAGTAAGGGTACCCCCATTGCTTCCAAAGACGAGCCAAATGAATAGTCTATATAGAAACACCCCCCGTCGTTGTTTTTTTACAACATAGGGTGGGGGTATATTTTGAGAAATTTAAAGGATGTGAAGTACGAATTGGATTGGGCGATTGATAGATTAGAGCAGTACGCCCGCCAAGTAGAGTTTTTAAGCCACGAGCATAGTTGTTTAATTAAAGAGCAGCAGGACGCTGAAAGAGTAGCAGCAGTACAAACCCATAAACTGATAGAGAGGATTAAAAATGATAAGAACATACATAAATGAAGAAGATGGATTGGTATGCATTAAATGTGCCAAACAGTTTATAGACCCAGTAGATGATGTGAAGATTATGAATCTAATATCAGAAATGCCGGAATCCCCTAATAACGAAGAACTCTACGAATTTGCCCGTAAAGTAATCGAGGTAGCCCAACATGATTGAAGCCATAGTAAAGCCACAACCCCTAGATAATGATGTTGCCGTAGTCAAGATACTACAGTTAATGGGTCAGCTCTCTGTAGGAGATATTAAGTATCTTCTTTCTGTAGCGTCTCAAATCTATGATGCCATCAACACGCCCGCACAACATTGGGTATTGGGTGAGCCTGCTGACAGTCATTGGGAATCCCATCTGTGACAGAGAAACAACAGTATATCTATACGATTATTGATTCTTGGTGGAACCGTTATGGTTTTGCGCCCTCGATTCAAAATATCATGGATATTACAGGGGATAAGTCTAAAGGTAATATTCATCGGATTATTATCCGTCTGTGTGAATTGGGACACTGTAAGCGTCTACCCAATACGGCAAGGTCTGTACGACCGTCCTATATTAAAATGAAGCGCCCTAAATGAATTTAACGGAAATTGTTAAAAATCTAGACCCAGCGCAGCAAGCTGCCTTTATGGAGGCGGCGGAAGTCTATCTTAGCTCCAAGAAGCGGGAAAAAGCCCATACAGACTTTATGACCTTTGTCCATGAAATGTGGCCCGGGTTTATTAATGGCGCCCATCATAAGGTGATGGCTAAGAAATTTGAGGAGATAGCAAGTGGAAAGATTAAACGCCTTATCATCAATATGCCGCCACGCCACACAAAATCCGAGTTTGCTAGTTATATGCTTCCTGCTTGGTTTCTTGGCAAATATCCCAATAAAAAGATTATTCAATGTTCTAACACGGCTGAATTAGCTGTTGGCTTTGGACGAAAGGTCCGTAACTTAGTAGGAAGTGAACAATATGCCAAAATTTTTCCAGATGTCAGTCTTAGGTCTGATTCTAAGGCTGCTGGTCGTTGGAGTACAAATAGTAATGGTGAATATTTTGCTATTGGTGTTGGAGGCACTGTCACGGGTAAAGGAGCGGATTTGCTCATTATTGACGACCCTCACTCGGAGCAAGAAGCCGCAATAGCGTCCACTAACCCTGAAGTCTACGATAAGGTCTATGAGTGGTACTCCTCTGGTCCACGTCAGCGTCTCCAGCCGGGTGGGTCCATTATTGTGGTGATGACTCGCTGGGCTAAGAAAGACTTAACGGGTAGAATTATTAAATCCTCTGTAGAAAAAGATGGGGATGTCTGGGAGACTATCGACTTTCCAGCAATCCTACCTTCTGGGCGCGCACTTTGGCCTGAGTTTTGGGATATCAAAGAGTTGGAGGTTCTAAAAGAAGAACTGCCAATTTCCAAGTGGCAAGCACAGTACCAACAGCAGCCAACTTCAGAAGAAGGCGCATTAGTCAAAAGAGAATGGTGGCGTATTTGGGAGCAAGACTACCCGCCACGGTGCGAATTTGTTATCCAGTCTTGGGATACTGCGTTTACTAAAAACGAGCGTTCAGACTATTCAGCTTGCACTACATGGGGTGTTTTTTATAAAGATGAGAACGAGAATGACCCTAACATTATCTTGCTAGACGCTTATAAGGCACGACTAGAGTTCCCAGAGTTAAAGGAAAAAGCCTTTGATATGTACAGGGAATTTGCGCCAGATGCGTTTATCGTGGAAGGAAAGGCGTCAGGACTGCCGTTAATCGGCGAATTAAGAAGAATGGGTATTCCTGTATCCGAGTTTACCCCAACCCGTGGAAATGATAAAATCGCGAGATTGAACTCGGTAACAGATTTATTTGCGTCTGGCAAAGTATGGGCGCCAGAAAAAAGATGGGCAGAAGAAGTAATTGAAGAGATGGCTTCCTTCCCTAATTCGGACCACGATGACTTAGTAGACTCCTCTACACAAGCATTAATTCGATTTAGGCAGGGTGGTTTCATTCGATTGCCCAGTGATGAACCAGAAGAACCGCAGTATTTTAAATCCAAGCGTAATGCTGGATACTACTAATAGGAAATAATATGGCAATTGATAAAGCTCTCTACCAAGCACCCGAAGGCATTGATGCTTTGGCAGCCAAAGAACAACCACTAGAGATTGAGGTGGTAAATCCAGATGAAATGACCATTGGAATGGATGGATTAGAGATTACTTTAACGCCAGACACTGAAAAAAACGATGATTTCTATGCTAACTTGGCAGAAGAAATTGATGACCGCGCCCTTTCAAGCATGGCAAGCGAGCTTTTAGAGGGTTTTGAGGGCGATATAGCCTCTAGAAAAGACTGGATTCAGACTTATGTAGACGGTTTAGAGCTATTAGGACTAAAGATTGAGGAAAGAAGTGAGCCATGGGAAGGTGCTTGCGGTGTTTATCACCCATTACTGTCCGAAGCATTGGTGAAATTCCAAGCAGAAACCATGATGTCTATCTTCCCAGCGTCTGGTCCAGTCAAAACACACGTCATTGGCAAGGAAACACCTGACAAAAAAGCTGCGGCGGAACGGGTTCAGGATGATATGAACTACGAACTGACCGAAGTCATGCAAGAATACCGTCCAGAAACCGAAAGAATGTTGTGGGGATTGGGTTTAGCGGGTAATGCGTTCAAAAAAGTCTATGAAGATGCACAATTAGGACGTCAAGTCTCTATGTACGTCCCAGCAGAAGACATGGTTGTGCCGTATGGCGCCTCTAGTCTAGAGTCTGCTGACCGTGTAACCCATGTGATGCGCAAAACAGAAAATGAAATGCGGGCATTACAGGTTTCAGGGTTCTATCGTGACATAGATTTGGGCGAGCCAGTCAATGTACTGGATGAAGTAGAGAAAAAGATTGCAGAAAAGCTAGGATTTAGAGCCAGCACAGATGACCGTTTCAAAGTTTTAGAGATGCACGTCAACCTAGACCTAGAAGGTTACGAACATACCGACAAAGAAGGGAATGCCACTGGAATCGCCCTACCTTATATCGTCACTATTGAAAAAGGCAGCAACACCGTCTTATCAATTCGCAGAAATTGGGAGCCAGATGATGAAAAACATCAAAAACTGCAACATTTCGTACACTATGGGTATATTCCCGGTTTTGGTTTTTACTGTTTTGGTCTTATCCATCTTATCGGTGCTTATGCTAAATCTGGTACTTCCCTTATCCGCCAACTTGTTGACGCAGGCTCCCTCGCAAATCTGCCGGGTGGCTTTAAGACCCGTGGCTTGCGTGTTAAAGGAGACGACACACCGATAGCACCGGGCGAATTCCGTGATGTGGACGTCCCATCTGGAGTGATGCGTGACAACATCATGCCACTCCCATACAAAGAGCCAAGCCAAGTATTAATGGCATTGTTAAATCAAATCGTAGAAGAGGGGCGCCGTTTTGCAAATACAGCAGACCTTCAAATCTCAGATATGTCTGCAGCCGCACCTGTCGGAACTACATTGGCTATCTTGGAGCGCACACTTAAAGTAATGTCCGCAGTACAAGCTCGTATCCACTACAGCTTAAAACAAGAACTTAAGTTACTTAAAAAGATTATTGCCGACAACGCACCCGAAGAGTACGACTATGAGCCAGAAGAGGGCAGCCGTAAAGCCCGCAAGTCTGACTATCATAACGTAGACGTTATTCCAGTCTCAGACCCGAACGCCTCTACTATGGCGCAAAAGATTGTGCAGTATCAAGCGGTTATGCAGTTAGCTGCCCAGTCTCCAAACCTCTTTAATATGCCGCTTTTATACCGTCAGATGCTGGATGTATTAAGCATTAAGAACGCCCATAAGCTCATTCCGTTGCCTGAGGATATGAGACCAAAAGACCCTGTAACGGAAAATCAAGATATTTTGATGATGAAGCCCGCCAAGGCTTTCCAGTATCAAGACCATACCGCCCATATCACGGTGCATATGTCAGCCATGAAAGACCCTAAAATCATTCAGTTACTACAAGGTAACCCTATGGCACAAGCCTTACAGTCTGCAATGATGGCGCACATTAATGAACATCTTGGGTTCCAGTATCGTGTTGAGATTGAAAAACAACTGGGTATGTCTTTGCCAGCCCAACAAGACGAGTCTGGTGAAGATATCCATATGGACCCAGAAGTTGAAGCCCGCCTTGCACCTATGTTGGCACAAGCTTCCCAACGATTGCTCCAACAAAATCAAGCACAGGCTGCACAGCAACAAGCCCAGCAGCAAGCCCAAGACCCGTTGGTTCAAATGCAACAACAAGAGTTGCAAATCAAACAGGCAGAGCAACAACGCAAAGCCCAAAAAGACCAGACAGATGCCAATCTCAAGATGGAACAGATTAAGGTCGAGCGCGCCCGTATAGCTGCACAAACAGCCATGGAAGCAGCCAAGTCACAGTCCCAAAAAGAATCTGCTGAAACAATCGAGAAAATGAAGATGGGTATTGATATGGTCAAACATATCTCTGAAAAAGGCAAAGCACATGAGTTACAGAACAAACAACTGTTAACTAATGTTGCACTGCAAAAAGATAGGCAAAACCATGAAGCAATGATTCAAGAGAAGGAACCAAATCAGAAAGGTGAATGATGGACGTATTTGAGGTTTTAGTCACAGAACTAGACAGCAAAGCATTACAACTTAAAGAATGGATGGCAGCAGGAAACGCACAGTCGTATGACAGCTATCAAAAAATTTGCGGAGAGATTCAAGGTCTTCTCTTTGCAAAGCAGTACGCCTTAGACCTTAAACACAGAATGGAACATTCCGACGATGAATGAGTTAAACCTTTCGCAAGCAGTAGATTTATCAGCAGTACTCGACAAGAGTCAAGAAGAAAAAGCCAGTCAACTACCAAAACCCCAAGGATATCGCATACTATGCGCCATTCCTGAGGCGGAAAAGGAATATGACAGCGGTATAGCCAAAGCAGACGTCACGCTTAAAAATGACGAAATTCTCACAACAGTCCTATTTGTAGTATCTCTAGGACCTGATTGTTACGCAGATAAAGAGCGTTTTCCCACCGGACCTTGGTGCAAGCAAGGGGATTTTATCCTTGTACGCCCCAACGCTGGAACGCGCCTAGTAATCCACGGCAGAGAATTCAGGCTCGTAAATGATGATAGCGTCGAGGCAATAGTGGATGACCCACGCGGTATTTCCCGCAAATTTATTTAAGGAGCCGACAATGGCTGAATTACAGCAAGAAAAATATCAGTTCCCTGATGAGATAGAGGCTACAAAAGCCAACATTGAATCACAAGTTCCTGATTTTGAAGTAGAAATTGAAGACGACACTCCTGAAGAGGACCGTGGTCGTATTCCAGCATCTCAAGAAACTGTTAAAAAAATTGAAATAGAAGTCAATGAATTAGACCAATACAGTGAAGATGCTAAGAAAAAAATCATTTCCATGAAACGTATTTGGAACGACGAGCGCCGTCGTGCTGAATCTGCAGAGCGGGAACGTGAAGCAGCGATTTCAGCAACCAAAAAGCTATTGGAAGAGAATAAGCGCATCAAACAAATGCTGACAACAGGTGAGCAAGAGTATGTAAGCGCAGTAAAGAATTCGTCAGAAATGCAACTTGAAATGGCAAAAAAAGCCTATAAAGAAGCATATGACATGGGTGATTCTGAGAAGTTAGCAGATGCTCAACAAGCTATGGTCAAAGCTAGTTTAAATCTTGATAAAGCAAACAATTTTAAGTTGCCTACTTTACAAGAAGAAAATTATGATGTAAAAATACAACATGACCCGGTAACACCACCGCCTGACGACAGAGTTATGGAGTGGCAAGCCGAAAATCCTTGGTTCGGACAGGACGAAGAGATGACCGCATCAGCGTTAGGGCTACACGAAAAGCTTAAACGTCAAGGCGTAAAAATTGGGTCTGAAGAGTATTACTCTGCGTTGGACAAAACAATGCGGAAACGTTTTCCAGAGAATTTTGAGGAAACGGAAATAGAAGCAGAGCCAAAGGACGAGCCTAAGGCGAAGCCAAAATCTATCGTTGCTCCGGCTACAAGGTCGACTGCCCCTAAAAAGGTAAAGCTAACTACTACACAAGTAGCATTAGCTAAAAAATTGGGTTTAAGCCCAGAGCAATATGTCCGTGAACTTTTAAAACTGGAGAAATAAAATGGCTACAAAAGCTACTAGAGAAGTAACAAATCGTGAATTTGATGAACGTCCAAAATCATGGGCGCCACCAGAATTACTACCAGAACCTGACAAAGAGTCTGGATTTGAGTACAGATGGATTCGAGTTTCAATGCTCAACCAAGCTGACCCACGCAATCTTTCATCAAAAATGAGAGAAGGTTGGGAACCAGTGATGGCGGAAGAGCAACCGAAGTATAGATTGTTAGCCAGTCGAGATGGTCAGTTTAAAGACAATATTGAGATTGGTGGTTTATTACTCTGCAAACGTCCGGAAGAGTTTGGTCAGCAACAGGCAGCTTATTACGCCAAGATGACTAAAGAACAGGCGGATGCGGTAGATAATAATTTAATGCGCCAGAGCGATGCTCGTATGCCTATCTTTAAAGAAGGTAAGTCTACGACTAGCAAAGGTACGAAAAATTAATTTTTAGGAGATTTAAATGGCATATCCAACCGTCCCCGGTCCTTATGGATTTAAGCCTGTAAATCTTATTGGTGGTCAAGTTTTCTCTGGTTCGACTCGTCAGATTCCTATCCAGTATAACTTTGGCACTAATATTTTTTACGGCGACGTAGTAGGTATTTCACGTGGTTTCATTACACGTTCAACTGTAACAACAGGCGCTGGTGCTACCACTGGTTCCCAAGGTACAGTAGGTGTTTTCTTGGGTTGTTCTTACACAGACCCAGTTACTAAGCAAAAACGTTTTAGCCAATACTATCCTGCTAATACTTTAGCTGGTGATGCATTTGCTATCGTTACTGATGACCCAGATACTTTGTTTAAAGTAGCTGTTGTTCAGACTCAAGGCGCTACCCCAATCGGTTCCGCTGCGACTTCAATGATTGGTTTAAACATTGCTGGTTCTGACTTAGCTGGTTCAACCAATACTGGTGATTCATACAATGGCGTATTAGCTTCTAGCGTTGCTAACACTGCTTCATTACCATTACGTATTGTTGATTTAGTACGTGATACTGCTGTAGCTACAACTGCTATTTATACTAGCGGTACAACTACATTAGTAACTTCTGCTCTTCCTTCAGCTTTGGTTGTAGGTGCAGAAGTTGGCTATATTGCCGCTAACGGGCAATACGTTGGTACAGGTTCATGGGTTTCTACCGCTGCTACTGCTGGCGCAACTTCAGTTGTTTTGAACAGCGCTCAAGTAACAGTAAACAGTCCAACTGGTACTGCATCATCCGCAATGACAATTCCTGCTTCAAGCACTTTGGTATTTACTCAATATCCAGAAGTTTACGTTAAGTTTAACTTCGGTATCCATGAGTACTATAGCAATACTGCCCAAGCAGCTACACTATAATTAAGGAGCTATAAATGGCTATTTCTCGTGCCCAACTACTAAAAGAGTTGCTCCCCGGATTGAATGCATTGTTCGGATTAGAGTATGCTCGCTACGGTGAAGAACATAAAGAAATCTACGAAACAGAGACTTCTGAGCGTTCTTTTGAAGAAGAAACAAAACTGTCAGGCTTTAGCGCTGCACCAGTCAAAGGCGAAGGCTCTGCAATCGCTTATGACAATGCGCAAGAAGCATGGACAGCTCGCTACAACCACGAAACTATCGCTCTTGGCTTTAGCTTAACTGAAGAAGCAATCGAAGATAACCTCTACGATTCTTTATCAGCTCGCTACACCAAAGGTCTAGCTCGTGCGATGGCTTATACCAAACAGGTTAAAGCTGCTGCAATCTTGAATAACGGTTTCAACGCTGCTTATACCGGCGGTGATGGCGTTTCATTGTTCAGCACCTCACACCCATTGGTAAACGGCGGTACAAACGGTAACACTCCATCTACTCCTGCTGACTTGAACGAAACTGCATTGGAAAATGCTGTTATTCAAATCGCTGCATGGACAGATGAGCGTGGTCTGTTGATTGCTGCTAAACCACGTAAGTTGGTTGTTCCACCAGCACTCCAGTTCGTTGCAACTCGCTTGCTCGAAACTGAATTGCGTGTTGGTACAAACAATAATGACATCAATGCAATTAAGAACAATGGTTCTGTTCCAGAAGGTTACACCATTAACCACTTCTTGACCGCTACCAACGCATGGTTCTTGACCACTGATGTTCCAAATGGTTTGAAACACTTTGAACGTACCCCATTGCAGAACAGCATGGACGGCGACTTCGATACTGGTAACGTTCGTTACAAGTCTCGTGAGCGTTATTCATTCGGCTATTCTGACCCATTGGGCGTATACGGCTCTTACTAATCTAGTAAGCTCCAATAAGAACCCCGCTCAAAAGGCGGGGTTTTTTACATCTTGATTAAGTCTTGACGGATAGACTCTACTACCGATTCCCAGTCACCTAACTTGGGCTGGTTGTAGATTTTAAGTGTTGGATACCATGGACTATCGGTGCGATTAATCATCCAGCGCCAACAAGTATCAAAGCGATTCATCATCCATACTTCTTTACCCATAGCAGACGCTACGTGCGCCGTGGACGTGTCAACTGCAATTACTATGTCTAGGTTCCATATATACGCTGCGGTGTCTGCAAAGTCGTTTAAATGGCTTGTATGGTTACACATTCTGGACTTCCAACCCAAACAATTGTCAAGTTCTGACTCTGCTGGTTGACCTTTTTGTAAAGAATACATGTTGATATTGTCAAGTTTTAGGGGCAATAGCTTAGATAAGGCAATGTTTCTGCGCTCATTTACAGCCCAGACTTCGGGTTGGTCTGGTCTAAAACCACCGCTCCAGACTATTCCTACATTCTTTTTGCCGTTATCTAACAGCATAGGCTTAAACTTTTCCACTAAATCTGGGTCAGGTTTAATGTAAATACCATGCGGAATAGTATCTATAGTGGTTCTAAACGCATAAGGCAAACTCATTAAAGGAATGTGATAGTCAAATTCAGGAATTTTGTCTCCTGTAGTAATAATTTCATCAACTCCTTCTAGCGTAGAGAGTAACTTTATTAGTGGTTTTTCTACTGCAAGAATGACTTTAGCCCCCTTTTCTTTGGCTAATTTGGCATATCGGCAAAACTGAAGCATGTCGCCAAGACCCTGTTCTGAATGAATAAACAAAGTTTTTCCATTGATGTCTTCATTGCCAAGCCATAATGTGCCGGGGAGATTTCGCCTTGGATAGACTTTTCGATTAAAGCGCCACTCATGCTCTTCCCACGCAGTGTTGTATTTTCCCAACAGTAATAAACATAAAGAGCGGTTAAAACGACAATCTGCTAAGTTGGGGTCAATTTCTATGGCTTTGTTATAGTCCTCTAAAGCCTCTTCTACCCGCATTAAATTTTGCAGAACCAGTCCACGATTATTGTAAAAAGCTTCTATCCCTTTAGGGTTTTGCTTGATTCCTGCCTCATAATTAGCTAAAGTCTCTTCCATGCGATGCAATTTTTGCAGGGCTATCCCTTTGTTATTGTAAGCCTCTGGGAAGTTTGGCTTGTGCTTTAGGGCGGTATCGTAGCATTCAATTTCCTCTTCTATCTTATGGATAGACCCCAAAACAATCCCTTTGTTGTAATAGGCTTCTGCATAATCGGGCTTGATAGCAATCGCTTTATTAAAATCTTCAATTGCCATTTCAGGCTGTTTTAGCTCCTGATACAGATTTCCTCGATTATTTAAGGCAACCACATGGGTTGGGAGCAGCTCTAAAGTCTTGGTAAAGTATTCTAGGGCGGGTACATGGTGTTTTTTTTGAGCCAGCATAACACCCATTAAATGGTAGGCATCGCAGTTTTTAGGCTCCTCATGAATAAGCTGGTCACATAAAACGGCGCATTCTCTAAAGTTTTGTGACTGAAACAACGTTATTGCCTTTTGAAGTTTGGCAAAACTTTCAGGTTTTACTTTGGTAACGTTCTTTTTTTTCATAGATAAATTCTACTCGAAAACTTGATATTCCTGTTAGGATAGTGTATAAATACAACATCTGGGTAATTTACTATTCCGCCACTGCCCCAGCAGACGATGCAACGATTGGAATAGGTTCTTTTGCATAAGGAGTCCATTATGGGACGTAGTACATTTGAAGGTCCAGTATTAGCTGGTACAAATCGTTTTGGTCCATTGCGTAACGTTGGTTACCAACAGTTAGTTCAAAACGTTGATATTGATATTTCTAACTCCGTAGCAGGTACTTCTACCTACGG
>Ga0208389_1000797_pt1 | contig 14289 bp, 15 predicted proteins | sample CryBogCBH12Aug09_FD_184625 | JGI IMG/M metagenome (GOLD analysis project Ga0208389, IMG submission 184625) | Freshwater microbial communities from Crystal Bog, Wisconsin, USA - CBH12Aug09 (SPAdes) (version 2) | ecosystem: Environmental > Aquatic > Freshwater > Lake | place: Crystal Bog... | reverse complement strand
GCGGTCTTGGGAGCGCCAAGCCGAGATACTTCTCGAAAACTACAATCGCATCGCCGACGCCGCGCCAACCGCAAAGACTCACAAGCCTTTTATTGTGAGCGAGCCCAAGCCACTTGAAGGTGCAAACGTACCGGCCTAGTTAGGCGCCTGCACCGATGACTCGAAATGTAATTCCAGCAAAGTTTTCTGCATCCATGGTGCGGCGGCCATCGACCACAGCCTGCACTCCCGGGAAATCACTCTTGGTAAGTACTTTGTACTCTTTGTGATCGGCTTGCAGAATGACGGCATCGACTTCTTGGCCGATCGCGTATGGCTCAAAACCAAGAGCGACAATCTCTTCATCTGAGTACATAGGATCGTTGACAACAACTACGGCGCCGCGCGCCTTCAGTGCGGTTACAACTCCAAAGACTCCCGAAAAGGCCGATTCCTTAACACCGCCACGATAGGAGATTCCAAGAACTGCGACCTTTTTGCCCGCAAGGTCGCCACGGTTATTTGCCAAATAGTTATCCGCTAATAATTTAACGGCATGCTCTGGCATCGCGGCGTTGGCCTCACGCGCAGAGCGAACAACGGTTGCCAGTGGATCATTCCAAAGATAGAAGCGTGGATAGATCGGGATGCAGTGTCCGCCTACTGCGATACCTGGTTGGTGGATGTGGCTGTAAGGCTGTGAGTTGGAAGCAGCGATCACCTTTGCAATATCGATGTTGGCGCCTTCAGCGAAGATCGCAAATTGATTGGCGAGTGCGATATTTACATCGCGATAAGTTGTCTCTGCAAGCTTAGCCATCTCGCTCGCTTCAGATGTGCCGAGATCCCAGACGCCATTCTTCTGCGGAAGATCGGGGCGATCATCGAAGTCCAGCACCTCTTCATAGAACTTGATTCCTGCGGCAGTGCTCTCCTCATTTATGCCGCCGACCAACTTGGGGTACTTGCGAAGATCGGCAAAGACGCGACCTGTGAGCACACGCTCGGGTGAGAATACAAGGTGGAAATCATCGCCTGCCTTGAGTCCAGAACCTTTTTCAAGCGCTGGCGCGAAGCGGTTACGAGTGGTGCCAACTGGGAGAGTAGTTTCATACGAGATCAGGGTGCCTGGCTTGAGACCAGCTGCGATCTTCTCGGTGGCGGCATCCATCCAACCAAAATCTGGGATGCCCTCGCTATTTACAAAGAGTGGCACAACGATGACCACGGCATCTGATTCGCTAACGGCCTTTGTTGTATCAGTGGTGGCGACTAGATGTCCTGATGCGACAACCTCGGCAAGGTACTCCGCTAAGAAGTTCTCACCCGGAAATGGCTCTGTTGCGGCGTTGATAAGGTCAACAGTCTTCTGATTTACATCGCAACCAATGACGTGATGGCCCTTCTTGGCAAACTGCACCGCCAGGGGTAGCCCGATCTTTCCTAATGCGACTACTGCGATCTTCATCTGATTAGCGACCCTTCGAAATGGTTATTACAGAGCGAGTATTGGCGCTCTCGATCATTGCACTGGCAACCCGAACTGTGGCCAGGCCCTGCTCCATCGTGACGATCCGTTCTGTTGCACCAGGAAGACCCAGTACTGCATCACGGAAGGCCTCGTGCTCGGTGCGAAGTGGCTCTGGCTTGGCAAAGGCATAGCGGATGACATCACCCTCGCTGACACCGCGGAAGGAGGCAACTGCATCCCATTGGGTATCGACAGAAGCATTGGCGTAGAAGGTGAGATCGGCGGTCAAGGTATCTGCGACGAAGGAGCCGCGCTCACCTGTGACGATTGTTAAACGCTCTTTAAATGGAGTTAGCCAGTTAACGAGATGGTTGGTGATGATGCCATTTTCTAGTTCGCCGATTGCAGCGACCATATCTTCATGTGGACGACCAGATTTGAGCGCCGTCTTTGCAGAAACATTGACAAAGGGGGAGCGAGCTACCCAAGCCGTGAGATCTATATCGTGGGTTGCAAGATCCTTGATCACACCAACATCGGCAATACGGGCAGGAAATGGACCTTGGCGGCGAGTGGCGATCTGATAGACGCTACCGAGTTCTCCGGCATCCAACTTCGCACGCAACTGTTGCAGGGCGGGGTTGTAACGTTCAATATGACCGACCGCACCAACTAAGTTCTTTGCAGCAAATGCTGCTGTGATCCGCTCCGCGGATTCGTTATCAACAGCGAGCGGCTTTTCGATGAGTGCGTGCACGCCGGCGGCCGCTAGGGCCAGAGCAAGATCTTCGTGAAAGGCGGTAGGCGCAGCGACCATTGCGTAATCGATGCCAAGGGCGATTAACTCTTCAACTTGCGAGACGAGTGGACGAGATCCAGCAACACCGTGCGGATCGCCCATCGGGTCGCACACTCCGACGAGTTCGACACCATCGAGCGAGGAGAGGACTCGAGCATGATGGCGCCCCATCATTCCGAGACCTACCAGGCCGGCACGCAACTTCTTTCCATTGCTGTTACTTCCGGAGGAGTTACTCATGATCGCCCGCTTAAATTCGCGTTACAGCGTCATTAACTACGCTGACAACTTGTTCAAGCTCTTCCTGGGTGAGCGATGGATGAACAGGAATGGAGATTACTTCTCTGACTAACTCTTCCGTGACAGGCAAATCATGCACAGAGTTGAATGATGGCAGACGGTGGATTGGTGTTGGGTAGTAGACGTCGCAACCGACCCCGCCTGCCTTGATTAATTCGATCGCCTTATCGCGCGCTTCACTTGTGGCACCCTCTAGGCGAATGGTGTACTGGTGATAGGAGTGCTCGGTGCCGGGGCGAACGTACGGTGTGACAACGCCCTTGAGGTTGGCATCCAAATATGCAGCATTGCTACGACGCTGCTCGGTCCAAGCCTTGACCTTTGTCACCTGAACGCGACCGATGGCGGCGTGAATATCGGTCATGCGATTATTAAATCCAACAATCTCATTTTGGTAGCGAACGACTCCGCCTTGGTTGCGAAGCATCCGGCACTGGTGCTCAATTTCAGGATCGTTGGTGACGATCATGCCGCCCTCACCCGAGGTCATATTCTTTGTTGGGTAGAAGGAGAATGATGCCACGGCTCCCCATTCACCGGCCATACGACCGTTGAGTGATGCCAAGTGAGCCTGTGCGGAATCCTCAAAAATAATCAGACCGTGCTTCTTGCCGATCTCTTCAAAGCGATCCATATCAGCGATGTGGCCGTAGAGGTGCACGGGCATGATCGCCTTGGTGCGAGGGGTGATGAGCGCTTCAACATGATCGGGATCGAGATTAAAGGTCTTGGGGTTGATATCACCAAAGACTGGGATCGCACCGGCAAGGGCAACCGAGTTTGCAGTAGCCGCAAAGGAGAAGGATGGGACGATAACTTCATCACCAGGCTTGATACCGGCAGCTAGAAAGCCTAGATGCAGAGCAGATGTTCCAGAGTTGACCGCGATACAGCGGCGGCCGCCTACGAACTGCGCAAACTCTTCTTCGAATCCTTTGACCTCTGGACCTTGCGCCATCATTCCGCTGCGCAAGACGCGATCGACTGCTGCGCGCTCTTCGTCACCGATAATTGGACGGGCTGCTGGAATCACTTGGCTCTCTTCTCCGCTAGTTGTTCGTTATTAATTTTTCTTTGCTGCATATTTCGCTTGCAATTTCCTGGGGAAGTACCGGGGCAATTACTCAGGCAATTACTGTGTCAATTTCTGGGGCAATTACTCCGCTACCAGCTCATTCTCCGCAACCTGTCGGTAGAGGCTCTGATCTTGGGGGCAACGGAAGCGATTATCTCCAATATCCTCGAGCGGAACCCCAGCTCGACCCACCCAGCGGATCCGTTTTGCGGGAACCCCAGCGACGAGGGCGAAGGCCGGAACATCTTTTGTAACGACGGCCCCTGCGGCGACTAGCGCCCACTGGCCGATGGTGACCGGCGCGATGCAGACTGCACGAGCACCGATGCTGGCCCCATCGTGGATCGTGACACCAACGGCATCCCAATCGCTCCCGCTTTTCAGCGAGAGGTCGGTATTTACCGCGCGCGGAAATTGATCGTTGGTAAGGACTGCAGCTGGTCCGATAAAGACCCCATTGCCGAGTTTGGCGGGCTCGTAAACCAGCGCGTAATTTTGCACTTTGCAGTTATCGCCGAGAGTTACTCCGCTGCCGATATACGCGCCGCGACCAATGATGCAATTGTTGCCAAGGACGGCTTGGTCTCTAATTTGGGCCAGGTGCCAGATCGAACTTCCATCTCCCAGCGTTGCCGAACTATCAACATCGGCGCTGGGAAGGATCTTTACTGCCATACGAGCAAGTCTAGCGGGTCAGATTCACCATCTCGGCGGCGAAATTGGCGTATTCCCGCTCACTATCGAGGTTCTCTGTAGCCCATCTTGAGGCCTGCTTGCGAATCGCATCGAGCTCTCCGAGATGCTCTCTCCAATACTGCAATCTTTCGGCGACCCCCTCAGGAGTACTTTCGATAGCGCCCGAGTCGCTACGGGCAATCAATTCCACGCAGCGTGGAAGTGGAGAGGAGATGGAAGCGAGGCCGACGCTCATATATTCATAGAGCTTGGAAGGGACCGCTTCGACAAAGGCAGGGGTGTTCTCGAGAAGTGACAGTCCTACCCACGCACCGGCCGCAATCTTCCAGGATTCAGCAGGTGGCAACTTTCCGAGAAAGCGGACGCGATCATCTGCGTTTTTCCTTCGCATCCATTCATCTACAAAATCTTGATCGGCGGCAGCAACTCCTCCAACAAAGTCGAATCGCCAATCGGGCGAAAATTCTGCAACGCGCAACATCGCATGGAGTCCACGGCTAGCTCGCAAATCGCCGATATAGATGGCACGCGGAGTTTGATCGCGCTCGCCACTCGGGGTGAGCAACGAGAGATCAGGAAGGTTTCTAACGACGAGTCGATTGCGTGCCTCAAATGGTGGAACTTGGACATCGGCAACAGTTGTGAGATCTGATCGCTTAGCAAACCAGAGTGCAGACTTTGTATCGCTCCTTGCAATCCACCCGAGAATTCCAAAGTACTTCTTGGCCCAGCGACGATCCTCTAGGAGTCGGAGATAATCCTCGAAGAAATCAACGGCAACTTTTCGGCGTAGAAAGCGACCCACGATAAATGCTGGTGCGACAGACTCAGGTGAGATCGCGTAAATGATGCGTCCACGTGAGCGCAAGGTAAAGACTCGAGAGCGGTGATAGCGAGCGATCAAATTCGTCTTTCCCCACGCAGCACCGAACCACGGGGAGCGAATGTGAAGAACCGGTTCACCATGTACGTCGCTTGGCGTTGCAGCGGAGAGTGATGATGTTGGTTGCGAACGATTTAGTAAATGGTCGGGAAGGCGAGGAGCATCGCGCTTTGAACCAGGTGCAAAAATCTCAACAGATAATCCGGCGCGCAGTAGAGCTCCAGTTAATCGGTGGAGCCGAGCATCCGCAAGGCTTGCACCCGAAGAGATAATAGATACATCGATGCGTTCAGACATCGCGCAACTTACTTACATATCTTCGTAGCTAGATGGCAATGAGCCGACGTTGAGGAACTTTAAGTATCCGTCGACGATCTCTTCTGGCTTGCCCTTTGCGACGAGTGATCCCTTATGCATCCAGATCGCAGTGTCACAGAGATCAGTCACCGTTGCCAGAGCATGCGAGACGATAAGAATGGTGCGTGCTTCAGCGCAGAGTTGGCGCATACGCTCAAATGATTTCTCCTTGAAGGCAGCATCTCCGGCGGAGAGCGCTTCATCGAGAAGCAGAATATCTGGGGTCATGCTCACTGCTACCGCGAAGGAGAGGCGCCCATACATTCCGCTGGAATAGGTGCGGACCGGCAGATCGATAAATCCATCAGGAAGTGCTGCGAACTCTGCGATCTCGTCGGTCTTATCGCTGATCTCATCCATATTTAATCCAGAGGCGAGGCCACCTAAAATAATATTGTCCCGACCAGAGAGCGCAGGGTTAAACCCTACGCCGAGTGCAAGAAGCGTCGAAATCTTTCCATTTACGATCACTCTACCTTCGGTGGGCGAGAGGATGCCAGCGATACAGCGCATCAGGGTTGATTTGCCCGCACCATTGGAGCCAACGATGCCGAGCACTGATCCATGGGGCACATCGAGGGTGAGGCTCTTCACCGCTTCGATAGTACGTGTGCGCTCTTTCTGCTTCAGGCTAGCGCGCATCACAGCATTCTTGAGAGTGCGCTTCGCCTCCAGGCTCACCTTGTAAGTAATTGAAAGTTCTTCAATGCGAATTGCCAAATCATTTGGCATCTCGATTGGGGACTTAGATACGGATAGCAAAATCGCGCTCCCTTGAGATGAAGAAATATCCACCGATCATGATCGATGCAATTGCCCAGAAGATCGAGCCATAGAAGGACAATTTGTTGAGGGATTCACCGCTCACCCAGACGCGCGAGGTGGCATCGAGCACCGGTCCCAAGGGATTGATGTAGAGCAGAATCTTCATGCTGCCGCGCAGAGTGTTGGGCAACCAGAGGACCGGGGAGAGGTACATCCAAATTCTGGTGATATATGTCAGCAATTTATTTGTATCGCGGAAGTAAACATTGAGCGTCGCGAAGACGAGAGCCAGGCCAAAACCAGTGAGACCTGTGCAGATCAAGATAAATGGAATCCATAAGAAATTCCAGGTCCACCCCGGGACGATCGTCGTCGGGTAGGCCCACTTACCGACTACGAGCACGAAGATGTAGACGGGAATGGTGGGTAGGAATTGTTGGAAAGATTGAATGGCGGATGAAAAGGGCAGTAGCGCGCGTGGAAAGGCCTGGTTCAAAATCAGACGACCACCCGCGGTAATAGAGGAGGCCCCGGCTGTCACGCAGTTCTGCGCGAAGTAGAAAGTAAAGAGCCCAATCAAAAGGTGGTCGAGTCGGGTCAGCCCAGGATCTTTTCCACCTGGCCGAATAATGGTCACAACTAAGTAGTAAACGAAGCCCAGGAGCAGGGGATTGAGTACGAGCCAGACCTTGCCGAGGCGTGAATCTAGGTACTCGGCCTTATCGGTGAAGCGGGCAAGTTCTAGGGCAAAGCTACGCCGAGTCCAAAATTCCTTGAGGTAGGGGATGAGCGGTGGCAGTGACGCGCGGTGTGGCTCAAAAACCTGAATCTTGGGAACAAAGTCTTCGTTCACGGGCATAGGGGTAAGTGTGCCATCCCAAGCCATCTTCTATGCACAGGGTTGGTCGCCCTGCCCCTTGTGCCGCTCCAATGGTGAGCAGAATCCCATTCATTCGGGCGGTCTTCTACCGCCTACAACTATGAAAGGTGAAAATCCAAATGGAAGTAATCCAGAAGAAGGCGAGCCAGAAGAGGGCTTCCCGGAGCCAACTGCTGCGCGGGGTAAGCATCGCGCTCCTTGGTCTCCTCGTATTGCCCGTAGCCGTTGAGAGCAACGGGGCGCTCGCCGCGACAGCCGCTGCCGCCGCAAGTGCTCCGCGTCAGATCGCAGTGAAGTCCTTCACCGCTAAGTCCTCCGCTGCTAAGAAGAGTCCAGCCTCCAGGGCCGGGGTTCGAAAGAGCGCGGCTAAGACGAGTTCTGCAAGAACGAGTCCTGTAAAGCGAACGTCGGCGAGAAAAGTTTCAGGGCGGGCCGCCGTGGTTAAACGTTCACCCATTAAGCGTGCACCGGCGACGCGGACAGCCGCCAAACTCGTAAAGGCCAAGAGAGCTGTAGTGAAGAAGGCAGCAACCCGTTCTGCTCCTAAGAGCGCCGTGGCAAAGAAGGCGACAGCAAAGCGTTCGCAAACAAAGAAGTCAGCCTCTCAGAAGTCAGCCTCTCAGAAGTCAGCCTCCAAAAAAGCCTCGACCAAAAAGGCCTCGCCAAGCACTCCAAAAGTTAAGAAGGCTGTCAGCAAGAAGGTCGCTGGTAAGAAAGTTTCCACTAAGGCCTCACTTGCTAAAGATGCGGGGGTTCAAAGTGCAGCAGTAAATGCTGGCACGGTGGCTGGAGTGGCAGTTTCTAAAGAGTTAGCGGCTAAGAGTGCGGCCGGTTCAAAGAGCAGCACAAAAGGAGTCGCCACAACTACCGTCGTGCCTGCGCCTCAATTCTCGTCTCGTGAAAAAATAGCATCAGGCTTGGGAGCAGCAGTTACTTCGGAATCGGGCACTAAGCCGGTGACAGGGAGCGATGCGAAGGCCGCCGCCGGAAGCGAAACAAAAGTTGTGGCAGGAACTGAAACCAAGTCCTCTGCCGGAAGTGAACCGAAATCTGCTAACGGAGCTGAGACAAAGGTCGCTAGCGGAGCTGAAGCAAAAACGGTTACCGGAGCTCAATCCAACCCGATCGCCCCTGGAGAGCTTACAAATGGCTCGTCGTTAGTGTCAGATGGAAAGTCAAAGGTTGCTAAGAGCGCTAAATCGAGCGGAAAGTCTTCTCGCGGAAAGTCATCTGGAACAAAGGTGGCGAAGAAGATGCGGATGCGCAGATTAACTCTCGAGCCTTGATCCAATAGTCGGATCCCAGTCAAGGAGATTCCCGAGCAATGGGATCCACGGACACTCAGAGATAAAAGAATAAATTAGCCGAGTAAGAGAGGGACTTGAAGTTTCCGCGGCGCTCGCCACATGAAAAAGTTGTGAGGGTCGAGCGACATTGGTTGGTTGCAGATTGCCGACCAATAAGTTCAAGTCTCTCACTTTTTCCAGTATTTGTAAGGGGATACTCAAGAAAATTGCCAGCCAGTTCCAAGCCATTCCCCTTGTGGGGCTTATCTAGAGGGAGTAACTTCTTGACATGGAGATCATTTTTCATACCCGACATGCTGTACTCGCGGAAGACTTTCGCTCCATCGCTTCAGAGAAACTCCACTCCCTCCATCGATTTGCGGTCGCCATAGATGGAATAAAAGTGGAGATCATTCACGAGCCAAATCCTCGCTTCGGTAAGACCTCGCACTCTGTAACTCTCTCGACTCAAGGCAGCGGCCCATTTGTTCGCGCCGAAGGTCAAGCCTTTAATGATCTAGCTGCCTTTGACCAGGCTGTGAAGGGCCTTGAACTGCAACTGCGCAAGGCGCACGAACGTTTGAAGGATTATCCCCATGAATCTCTTCGCGAGGCAAAGGGCTAGGCCACTTACTGGAAGTGAGATACTGAATCCGTGAAGCCGATCATCGCAGTGCTCCGGAAGATTCACCGCTGGAATTACGCCCGCAGAGTCGAATTCGGATTCTGGAAGGTGAGATTCAAAAGAGAGAGTCGCTTGCGTCTCCTCTCGCTTTGTCTGCGCGCCGGCCAATTTCTCAAGGGGCCTTTTCGGGCTAAACCTCGATTCTTGATCGGTCCGACCAACTCTGCCAATCAAGGAACGCTATGGGCTCGTGAACTTTCGCGCGCTGGGTTTGCATCCGAATCGCTGCGCATCTCTGCCGAGGCCGCAAATGAATGGTTCACCACGGATTACTCCTTAACACGTACCGAGTGGTTGGAATTTCAGAGAAGGCAAGACCTGGCAGACATGGTGGCGCGTTCAAAGAACATCATCCTCTTCGAGTCACTCCGACCTATCTTCCGATTACTCAATGCAAAAGATGGTCGCAATCCCATCTTGGAAGATTTTGAATTAATGCAGTTGATGGGGAAGAAGATCGGCGTCGTCTTTCACGGCAGCGATATTCGAGACACTAAGGCGCATGCAGCTCGTAATCCCTTCTCTCCCTTCCACAAGGAGAGCCCTGAGTTAGAGAAGATGCAGGCGAGAACTGCAGAGAACGCTGCCCTCCTTCCCATTTTGCGAGAACGAAATATTCCAATATTTGTTACCACAAAAGATCTACTAATTGATGTCCCGGATGCACATTGGCTCCCGGTCACGATTGATTTTGATCGCTTCCACCGCGTAGCTGTTGAGTCACCGATTTTTCCATCCGCAAGTGAAAAGTTGCGCGTTCTCTTTCTGCCTAGCCGCTCTTGGTTAAAGTCTGCAGAGTTGATCGAGCCGGTCCTCATTAAATTACGTGATGAAGGCGTCATTAGTTATCACAGTTATTTGTCTGAAGGTGAATCACTCAATCACTCGCAGATTCCTGGGGTGATGGCCCAATCTGATCTAGTGATAGATCAATACCTTGGAGTTGTAGGTGTTTTCCCGATCGAAGCGCTAGCTGCGGGTCGCTTGGTAATGAGTTTTGTGCCTCCAGAAGCTGGTGAAATTCCAATTATTAGCGTGACACCTGAAACTTTAGAAGGTGAAATTCGTCGCGTCGCCGCGACCCGACAAAAGCCAGTTGCTGGAATTGAATATGCGAAGCAATGGCACGACGGTCGCGAGAGCCTGCTGGCACTTGCAGAGGTATACGGCTTCAAGATTTAAGGCAGCGGGCCTACGTATTGGCTATAACCCTTCTCCCAATTTGTTAAGAAGACTGCTTGTGCTGCCTTCAAGGTAATCTGACCAGAACAGACCAGTTGATGCATCCGATTTTCTAATTGGTCTTTTAAGTAAGAGCTGAACTTAATCTTGCGAGGCTCGGGAAAGAGATTGAGCGTGCTCGATGGGTTGCCCCCGACTTCTAGCGGCACGATGTGATCTTCTTCGTAATCCTTCATATTGAGATCACCATCGAGGTTGTAGCCCGAGTGCAACTGGTCGTATTTCAGTTGATTGGTGTACGAGACGGGAGGGCGCACTGTTGCGGTCCAACCTGATACACAGATCGTGCTGCGGATGTTTGATTGGGTTACAGCGGGGTTGATGGCCCCCGGCGTCAGTTGTCTATTTGGCAATCCCGAGGCCTCTGAGTACGTAGCCGCTCCACAGGCTGTAAGTCCGAGAGTGGCAGCGAGAATGATGCTAGTAGCAACGAGTACAGAACTCTTTGATGTCCTACGGGCAAGAGTAGATTCCCAAAGGCTTCTCTGAACTCTCCCTCTGTCAGCAACAACCCTCATCGGAATGCGCTATCTACGAATCTGCGGCTACCTTCGAATCTGCGACTATTTACGGGGTCGATGGACATGTATAACCGAACTCACTTTCAACCTTGGGCGGAACCACGCCACAACCAACCAGAGCCGTTCCAAAATCCACGACGCTCCACTGCTTGTTCTTCACAGTAGCAAAACCATATGCAATATCGGTGACAGGAAGGTATGGAACTGTGGTGAAGATGATCCACTGTGGATCAACTGCCGAACTTCGGATATCAACGACAGCGGCAAAATATTGATCGCCCATCATCTCAACTTTTGTGATCGTCTTAACTAGGTCTCCACTGGTTGCTTGCGGAACTAAGTTTCCGCCCTTTGGGCGATTGAAATAGGGGAGAGGTGCGTTTGGATACTGACCCAGAAGAGTCCAGGGAACAATGACTTGCGCCAACTCGCCATCCTTGGGGGATGGCCACTTCAAAAACCAGCCGGCGTCGGTATCGATTCCCACGGGGAGTTTTTGCGCCAGCTGCGCTTTTACGGCACTCGGTTTCCAGGTCACAAGTTTCGGGTGATTGGCGTCGAAGCTCGAGACCAATAGATTTATTCCTGTCACTAGGCTGCTATCGCTTGGCCTGGCATCGCCGGATGGCGCTCCACAACTCGTGAGAGCGACCACGAGCAGCGTCGAGACAGATGCACCAGTAAAGAGTCGCAGGCTCTTAGACTTCTTCAGAGATCTATAAATAGCCACCTACTGATAGTAATCGCAATGGCTGAGAGTGAGCCGCTGCCACCTCTGCGGCAGCGCCCGTTACATTGGTAGGAACTCCTTCTGTGGTTGAAGTTCTCCACAAGTGCAAGTTATCCCCAATCAAAATTGAGTTTCCTTGAGAGAGTCACCGCCTAGAGTTTCCTGAGCATGTGAACGAGATAAGCAATGAATTCGGCCCGCTAGCGTCTTTGATGGCCGACCCAACGGTCGAGGAGATCTGGATCAACTCTCCACACCGGATATTCGTAGCGAGAGCAGGTATTAGCCAGCTCACCAACCTCGTTCTTAATCAGCAAGACATTCGTGATCTCGTAGAACGACTCTTAATGTGGGGAGGCCGGCGCCTCGACCTTTCACACCCCTTTGTAGATGCCAGATTGCCCGATGGCAGTCGATTACATGTCGCAATTCCCGATGTCACAGCAGTGCATTGGGCGGTCAACATTAGAAAGCATTTAGTTCGCGGCAAATCTCTGCAAAATCTCATTGAGCTGGGCGTCATGTCTCCAGAAATTGGGGCCTTTTTATCTAAGGCCGTCTCCGTGGGGCTCAATATCTTGGTGAGTGGATCAACCCAAGCGGGGAAGACAACTCTTCTCAATGCGTTGGTGAGCGCAACTCCCATTCGCAGCCGCGTGATAACTATTGAAGAAGTCTTTGAATTAAAACCACAACTCCCAGATTGTGTTGCCTTACAAACTCGACAAGCAAACTTGCAGGGTGAAGGTGAAATTCCTCTGCGTAAACTGATCAAAGAGGCGCTGCGAATGCGTCCATCTCATTTGGTGGTTGGGGAGATTCGAGAGGCTGAGGCACTTGATTTACTAATCGCGCTCAATTCTGGGCTTCCCGGGATGGCAACAATTCACGCCAACTCGGCTCGCGACGCCATCGCCAAGTTGCAGACACTTCCACTTCTTGCCGGAGAGAACATCACCTATCAGTTTGTCGCGCCCCTCGTGGCCGCAACTATCGATCTCATTGTGCACACCTCCCTCGTTCCAGAAAGCGGAGAGCGGAGGATTGTTGAAATCGCACATGTAACAGGGCGAACCGAGGGTGACCGCGCTGAGATTGAACCTCTCTTTATTTATGACGGACGCGGTTATGAGAAAGGTTTAGGCGATCCTGATCGGGTCTTTGCCCGCCGCGCCGAAGGGTGGAGTGAGCGATGAAGAAGAGTTGGACTCCTAAGAAGGAGAAGATCGTCGCCGCCGCTCTTGGGGGATTCATTGTCGGTCGAGTAGTCCTTGGCAGCAATGTCTTGACCATTCCCCTCATTCTCTTTGCCGCCGCGCTTCCTTATCTCATTGCCAAGAGAAGAGCGGAGAAAAGAGAGACAGAGTTAGCGGCACTCTGGCCGGAAATTCTCGACCACATCATCTCGGGGTTACGCTCCGGACTTTCGATCGCTGAGACGCTGGTGGGCTTAGCGAATCGAGGACCTGAACTCTCCCGATCGATTTTTAAGGAGTGTCAGACAAAGTTGGCTGCGGGGGCGGAGTTAACCGCCATATTCACCTTCATCAAAGTTGAATTTAATGATCCAGTTGCTGATCAGGTATGTGAGGTGCTGGACTTTGCGCGAGGGGCAGGGAGCCGCGATACCGCGATAACTCTTCGGACGTTGGGGGACTTTATCCGAAGTGATATTGCGGTACGTGGTGAGATCCAGGCAAAGCTGGGGTGGATTAAGAACTCGGCATTGGTAGCTGCCTTAGCTCCATGGATTCTTCTCGTTATTCTCTCTTCGCAGCCGAGCACCCTCCAGGCTTTTTCAACCGGAGCGGGGATGTTCATAATCTTCATTGGTCTTGCCCTGAGCGTTATCGCATACATATGGATGTCTCGAGTGGGGCGAATTCGAACTCTCCCACGTATTTTCTTAGAGGCACATCGATGAGAGCTCTTCTCGCGCTGATCGCTGTCGCACCGCTTCTAGCTCTTGCGATTCTTACTCTTTGGCACGAGTTTCAGGGAGAGGCAGTTGCTAGTTACAACGAGGTGACGGCGAAGGTCGCTGGCAAGAAATCTCGAGGCTTGATTGAAGCGGAGTTCCCTCTGGTCGTTGAGCTCTTCGCGATATTGCTAGTTGGAAATCGGAGTCCTGCACACGCTTTAAACCACATCAGTAAGAGAAGTGAGGGTGAATTCTCAAAGCATCTTCGTGAAGCGATAGAAGAGATTCATCAAGGCGCCAACTTCTCACAAGCGCTCGATCTCTTGAGCCTTCGGACGGGATCGCCGATGGTGCGACGATTCTCGGACTCCCTCACGATAGCTGTCGAGCGAGGCTCTCCATTAGTCGATGTTGTGAATCGCCAGGTTGAGGAGGTGCGAAATCAAGAACGCTCTCGCCTCCTCGAATCCGCCGGAAAGGCTGAGATCGCGATGATGATTCCCGTTGTCTTTCTCATTCTTCCGGTATCCGTTCTCTTCGCACTTTGGCCTTCGTACTTCGCGCTGGGTCGAAGCGTGGGTCTCTCGTGAGCGAGAGAGCAGAACCAAGTAAAGAACCAAGTAAAGAACCAAGTAAAGAACCAAGTAAAGAACCAAGTAAAGAACCAAGTAAAGAACCAAGTAAAGAACCAAGTAAAGA